>CEVA01007630.1_pt1 | contig 15331 bp, 12 predicted proteins | sample 361521 | NCBI WGS metagenome assembly CEVA01 (sample SAMEA2622823, study PRJEB7988) | marine metagenome | isolation source: saline water (ENVO:00002010), including
CGACCCGGGTTCAAATCCCGGTCGGGGCGCCACTAATTCTCGTCTTCCCACCAATTTTCATCTTCCGTTTCCTCTTCCTTGGAAGAGTGTACAAATTCTACTCTATAGCGAGACTTGGAGAGAATATCATTCGTTGGTTCAACCTTCCAAGACTTAATTTCTCTCCTCGGATCGGAATTCTGTCTCGATGTGTAGAGGTATTCGTATCTCTCTGGGTCAGACCAGTGAAGGGAGATTAAACGGATTTCATCTTCCTGCCCCGGAACAGGCTCAACCATGTATCGCGAGGTGGATAGGACACCTTCTGTTGGTTCGCGCATCCATGAAGTCACCTCTCTCATTTCTTCCCTGTTGAGGCTGTAATCTGCGTTTGGTGAGAAGAGGTATTCGTATCTCTCTAAGTTGGACCAGTGAACGGAAGCAAGACGGATTTGATCTTCCTCCCCCTTAACAGACTCAACCATGTATCGCGACTTGGAGAGGATGTCTTCTGTTGGTTCGTCCATCCATGAAGCCACCCTTCTTCTACTCTTTTCGGAATGCTCTATATCTGGTGTGTAGAGGTATTCGTCTCTCTCTGAGTCAGACCAGTGAACAGAAACAAGACGGATTTGTTTCCCAACCATTTGTCGCACCATCGCCACAGCCATTTCATGGCTTTTCTCATCTCTAGCCGGGGGTTCGAACGAGATTTTCGTATCACCATTATCCTCTTTGAAGGTCGGGACCAGCGCCAATAATCCGAACAATGCCCCGCATCCTACCAAGGGAGCTAAACAACCGACAACCCCCCATTGTTCGTAGATTCCTTGTGCGATGGCTACTGGGACTACGACAACAAGGAATAGAATGAAGATGATGAATTTGAATTCCCGTTCTGCTTTGGACATTATCTATCACTCCTTTTGGTCTTCCCACCAGTTGCCCTCTGCCACGGGCTCGGGCTCCGGTTCTGGTTTTGATGGGGGTTGATCCTGATGTCTCCAGCAGAAATCCGTGGTTCTGAATGACAGGGCGTAGCACCCGTCGACGGCGCATGTTCTGGCTTGCTGGGCGCGTCTCTGCTGAGGGGTTTTGAGGTCCAAGGTGGTTGTTCGTGACGATTGTGAATCGCCACTGGCGGCAGTGAACGCGCCGTAGAAAATCGCGTTGCAAAGGAGTTCCGCGAGGATCTGTCCTACCACGGTGTTTCATCGAACCTGATACGATAAGTCTGTCTACGGCGTAGGGGCTATCCAAGCCTCAAACGAGCAGAGTCGAAGCGTGGAGCTGTAGTCGCGTTTGATTCTGAGGGTCGGCTCCGGTGTGCCCTGTAGTCTGGGTGGAAGCGCATCTCTAATCGCCTCGTTTGCGCTGTCGATATCTGCTTCGGGAACGATTGCTCTACCTCTAACCATACTAGGTCCAGACCTGTCAAGTAGGGGCACTAGGGATGGAAGAAATTCGATAGTTCGGTGTGGAAGGTTGACCAGAAGCAAGTCCCAACGACCGGAGAGGTCGGGGTCGTGCTGTAGTTGGGTGGCATCCGCCAGTCCTGCGATCCTGTCATCGTGGAGTTTTGAGATTGGGGTGGGACTTTTTGGGTACTCCTTGCGATCCCAGCGGCTCAGGTTGTCAAACAACAACTCAACGGCATCTGGATTGAGATCTGTTGCGAGCAAATTCCCCACCAAATCTGGTTCTCCCAACAACGTCGCTAAAGCAGGTCCTACTCCACAGAATGGGTCGCAAACTCGTAGTGGGCGGCCCAGCAAGGCGCGGAGTTCCTTTGCCAGGCCTAGAGTTTCTAGCCTCTCTGATTGTAGTTTAGTCGAGAAATATGCCTTGGTCGGGTCACACAGAATGTTTCGTCCGGATTCCTTCACGAATACTCTGGTGTTGGCTACATCTTGTGGGATATTCTCCACTACTATCTGGTCGCCGAGACGTGCTCCAATTGGTGTGAGATCTCTGATTCTGAGCTCACCCAGTACTCCCGCATCGGACAAGATAAGGCGGATATGAGGGTGTGAGAGTAACTTGGCAGCCGCAATCTCGTCTGAGTACTGGGCGACTTCTTCTTCGAGTCTGACAATCATCATGTCTGCGAAGAACTCGTGTGTAGATGGCCATGCCTCGCCTCCGGACTCGACGATTTCATCGCCCAAGAGGTTCTTGAGATGTGTCCACCAGTCGCTGTCTATTCTCTCGTCGGGTCGGCCCTCATGTTCCACGACGGGGAACTCTGTGAGATATGATGGAAGAATTATCGCAGCGCCGGAATCAATCGGAATATATCTCGATTTGTCGTCCTCGGAAGCGAAAACTCGCATGCCTGATGCCAACAAGTTGAGTTCGCGCATTAGGTCGAGAACTCGTTCGACTTGGCGGTTGGGTACTGAGAGATGTCGCATCACGTTCATGATGTGCAGCGGGGCAGCCCGCTTCACAATGACGGATGACGGAGTAGGCCCCGGACTGTGGCTGATAGGTATTGGCCCAGGGGATTTAGACCACATAACACAGCGCGCCCGGAGGGTTGCAAGAGAGTGTTCTAAGCGTTATTTGGAAGGATATACTGCTGTACTACCTCCTGCTGAGGAGGAGAGGCTTGAGTCGGTTGTTGGTGCTTGGGAGAGGTTGATGCGAGATGGAGTAGAATCTCCCGAGAAATTGCTTGAAGAGGCACGGGATGGCGCCGTCGCCCTATTGGTCGTTGGCGATCCGATGCAGGCGACAACACACATCGACTTAGAGGAGCGTTGTTCCGAAGAAGGGATTGGTTTCCACGTTATTCCTGGCCTAACCGCAACCGCCCTAGCGGTGTCTTTATCCGGCTTGCAGTCATACAGATTTGGCAGGCAGGTAACCATTCCATTCTCGGATGGGGACTACTTACCTACCTCACCATTCGAGATGATTTGCAGAAACAAGGAAGCGGGAATGCATACTCTTGCCTTGCTTGATCTCGACCCGACCGGAATGGGGTTAGAGCAGCCCCGTCCAATGACTCCTAGAGAGGCTGTTGACCATCTAGTTCGGATGAACAATCGGTGTGATTTGTTCGATGAGTCTGTTGAAGATTGGAACGGTTTACTTCTCAGTGATCTTGGAACAGAAGAAGAGCGGGTATTATCAGGAAGTATGCAAGAGTTGTCTCAAATTGAAGGTGGCCATCTCCATGCTCTGATTGTTGCCGCGGATTTCAGCGGAATGGAGGCTGAGGCTTTCGGGCGTCGAAGGTTAACCGAAGATACGACGGGATGAAAGACGAGGAACTTGTGGCGAGGAGGGAAATCATGGCGAAGCCCCCGGCAGAAGTTAGGTTCCCTGGTGATAGGAATCGCCGCAAGAAGATCCGGATGAGGGGAATAAAGCAGGCTTCGAAGCAGATTCAAGACCGGCTTGACAGGAATCTCGAGGAGTTAGTAGATAATCCGGAGATTTTCCTACCAGAAATCAAAGGAAGTGTCGACCAGTCCTTCTTCTCAAAGGATTTGATGGCTAAGACTCTCAAAGAAGTCTCTGCAGTTTCCACCAAACGCCACGATACTAGGTGGCTCAGAAAGCGCATGACGAAGAAAGGTGGTGACGTTGTCTGTAGGGCCCTCGCAGGTAGTCTACTGGCCGCTTCGGAAGAAGATCGGTCAACGGTTGCAGTATTCAAGAATCCATTATTCGGTGTAGCCAGTTACATCCGGAGAGGAAATGGTAAGCAAAGTCATCTGGCAGGAATACAGAATCACAATCACCCTAAACTCAGACTCTTGGTTTGGGATGAGCATGCCAAGTCTGGGCAGTGGTTCTTCTCATGGGACGGTGGATTCGTATTCACCGGAACTACACCAGACCCTCCTGCGGAGTGGATTGATTGGAGTTTGGATAACGCTGCGATTGATTTGTCTGGTGAAGGAGATTTACGATGGAGTGCTGGTCTGGAGGCTGAGACTGTCGAAAATGGTGATTTGACTGAAGCGGGTTGGCTCAGACTTGAGTTCACAGATGGAACTCTAGTAGGCCTTTCACGTTCAGCTCTCGCAAACACCGAGGAGCAATTCGGGCAGAGTGTAGCAATGGGTATGCTTCCTCCGAGGTTGAGTGACATAGCTCGGGCCGATTGGGTCTGGAGGCCTGCTGGTTGGCCGGAAGACCGTGAATTGCCAGCAGTTGGAATCGAAAGATTGGAGGAGGTTCTCGACACATGGATGAGGTTTTCTTTGGACGATTCTTCTTTGGCTAGAGCGTGTCGAAGTAGTATTCTGAACTCGATTGAGGACGGTTTCGTAGTTGGAACACATTGGTTCCCAGAAGATTCTCGTGATGATTTTCTAGGGCACATGAATGGAACTGATGAAGAAAGGGCAGCGATTGCTTGTGTGTTGGATTCATTGGAGTATGGAATCCATGTCAGAACCGATGGTAGTGTGCTCGAGCTCGATGAAGACGTAATCCGACTGGAAGAGAGTTCTTGTCATCCCAATCTAGTGGCCCTATGGCCTGAATATGGGCTCACAATACTAGAGGAACTATACGGAATTGAGGAGGATGAGGCGGAGGCTGTGTTAGACAAACAAGCCAAACGCAAACAGGGCTTTGGTGCGTTCCTACGAGAGCTCGGAGAGAGTCGTAGTGTTGCAATGAAACTCAAGAGATTGCCTTGGGAAAGTGGGGTGTTGCCTTCGCCGCTTTCTTTTGCTGATGAGTTAGTTCGGCAGGCAATTGATCGAGGTATTGCATCAACAGTGTCGAAGGCTCGCAAAGGACGAGGTTTGGACATGGCAATGGGATGGGCTTGGTTGACAGTTCACGACAGAACTGAATCCGATGCTTGGAGATTTGATGAGGATAGTCGCGACAAGGGTGGAGACTGGGTTCCTGCTCTGCGGGCACTGTGGGATGCGGCTTCGGAGCTTCTCTTGAATGACAATCTCGATGCGGTTCAGGACTACGAATCCTCGATGAAGTGGTTGGCTGAAGTTTCTGGGGCGGGGCCAATAAATCAGTGAGGAAGCGCAATCCAAACCGCAACTGCGAATAGCGCTGCGCCCATTGCCATGTTGAGATTCTTTGCTGATTTTTCGGTGCTGAATAATCTCCTGAGTAGTGTTCCGAAGGCCGCCCAAGTGATGACTGCAGGCAGACCGAATATCAGGTTTAGAAGAACCAAGAGTGCCTTAGCGATGAAGCCGGCTCCGAACAGGCCCCCAAATGCTGTCATCAGGACAAGGAAGTGAATCCACGCCTTTCCATTGACAATTTGCAGAATCATTCCGGTTCTGAAACCCAATCTATCTGCTTGCTCGTGTTCAGTATCTATTGGGGATGATGTCGCTACCTTGTATGATAAGTAGGCAATGTAAGCGGCGCCCACGTAAGTCAGTAGTTGGAAGAATCCCTCGTTCTCTTCGATGAATACGGTGGCGGCTCCTACAAACAAGCCGAGAGATGACCACCCAACAGCCATCCCTGCAATGAGTGGTATTGTTCCTTTCAAGCCGTGTTGGGAGCCGTGGGCTGCGCACAGTACGTTGTTAGGTCCGGGAGTGAAGCACATCGGGATGATGAAAGCCAAAGTTGCTAGTAACTCGGTTTCCATGCCATCAAGTCCGGATTTATTCGGTCTTAGCGGCTGTTAATGCCTTGTCGATATCGTTCCAAAGATCTTCCACATTTTCTATTCCGATGCTCATTCGAACAAACCCGGGCACTATTCCCGCTTCTATTCTGACATCTTCGGGCACAAACATATGGCTCGAATTGAATGGGCATTCAACCAAACTCTCGACGCCACCAAGACTGGTGGCTTCGAAGATAATGTCGAGGTTGCGCATGAACTTCAATGCAGCCTGGTCTCCTCCCTTCACTACGAATGACATCATTCCGGTTCCTTGAGGGGCGATTCTCTGCGCCACCTCGTAATCAGGACTTGAAGAGAGGCTTGGGTGATTGACCATTTCAATCATGTCATGGTCCTCCAAGCGTCTAGCGATTTCTGCTGCATTTGATGTGTGTATAGGCATGCGAGCGTGTAAGGTTCTCATCCCTCTTTCAAGCATGTAGCACATATGAGGGTCAGCAGCGCCTCCGAAGTGAACTTTCTTGGAAAAAATCTCTGCAATGAGATCCTTACGACCAACGACCAGACCAGCGATTAGGTCTGAGTGGCCTCCAAGATACTTAGTACCGGAGTGAATGACCAAATCAAATCCGAAATCAATTGGATTGCAGCCCCAAGGAGTCGCGAAAGTGTTGTCTACCACGGAGAGTAGGTTGTGTTTCTTTGCGAGCGCTGCCATAGCCTCGAGGTCGCAGACTTTGATGACAGGGTTGGTTATGGTCTCGACATAGAGAATTTTGGTGTTCTCTTGAATGGCTGCCTCGTAAGATGAAGGGTCTCGCATATCGGCCATAGTAACCTCGATTCCGAACCTTGGTAGGTCCTCTACCATCAGGCCGTAGGCTCCACCATAACAATCGGCGCTCGCAACCATATGATCACCTTTCGAGAGTAGTGACATCAACGTCGTAGAGATGGCTGCCATTCCGCTGGCGAATGTTTCCCCGTCTTCCGCTCCTTCAAGTTGGGCTAGTTTCGATGCTACTCCTTCTGAGTTTATGCTAGAGAGGCGAGAATAGAGGGCGGTATGTTGGGCTCCGTCCGCCCAACCAGCGTACCGCTCGTCTGTCAATTGATATGTAGCGGTTGAGAAAATCGGGGTAACTGCGGCGCCCTCGATATTTTGGGTACCCGACCATACAGCTCGTGTTTCGAACTTCTTGTCTGAGTGTTTCTCGTTCATGGTCCACGCGAGTCGTTGACCGACCATCAATGATGCGCATGAGAAAGTGGATTACTCTAGTCCTACCGCGGAGAGTACCGAGTCGATGTTGGCATCGACTAGAATTGGATTTGCTTGGGAGTTCTTTACGGCAATTTCAGGATCTTTTAGACCGTGTCCGGTCACAGTTACTACAACAGTACTGTCAACTGCTATTCCATATTCTTCGTGATATTTTAGCAGGCCGGCTAATCCAGCCGCTGAGGCGGGCTCAACAAAAATTCCTACAGATTGCGCAAGGAGTCTGTGAGCGTTGAGGATTTCTTCGTCGCTCACCATCCCGATAGCGCCGCTCGATTGTTCAACCGCCTCATTGGCTCTGTCCCAACTGGCTGGATTTCCAATTCTAATCGCAGTGGCAATCGTCTCGGGTGATTCGACTGGGGCACCACGAACGATTGGGGCTGCTCCCTCAGCCTGCCAACCCATCATCCGGGGGAGTTTGGTGATTCGGCCCGAATCGAAGTACTCTTTGTATCCCTTCCAGTAGGCTGTGATGTTTCCAGCATTTCCTACTGGCAAGAAATGCATATCTGGTGGGCCTTCGAGTTCGTCACAGACCTCGAATGCACCTGTTTTCTGGCCTTCAATTCGATATGGATTGATGCTGTTTACAACTTCGACGTCGTCTCTTTTTCCGAGTTCTCTGACGATTTCCAGAGCATCGTCGAAGTTGCCTCTGACTTCGATTGTTTGAGCTCCGTGAATCAATGCCTGTGCCATCTTGCCAGAGGCTATCTTGCCCTCCGGCAATAGGACTAGGCACGATAGGCCTGCTGCTGCTGCGTAGGCCGCCGCCGAGGCGCTAGTATTGCCCGTGCTGGCGCAGACGAGGAATTGCGCGCCTCGTTCTACTGCTTTTGTGACAGCAAGGGTCATCCCTCGATCCTTGAACGAGGCCGTCGGGTTGAGTCCCTCATGCTTGATTAGTAAATTGAAATCGGCACCCATCTTAGCAACGATTTGTCTTGCATCAATAAGAGGAGTTCCTCCCTCGTTTAGTGATATAATGAGAGAGTCTTCGGTCACAGGAAGAAAGTCGCGATACCGTCTAATCACGCCGTGTCCTGTCATGTTGCGCCCTGATGGTTTTCAGCCATGAACCTCACCCGAGCCTCCTAAGCGTCCGGCTAGATTGAGGCAGACTGCAACTACAGGGCCAATTAGTATTGCAAACACAATTGTTCCAACACCGAAAGTCCCGCCTAGGACCAACCACCCTATTGCGAGAACCGTAAGTTCAATTGTTCCGCGAACTCTAGAGATCGGAATACCAGATACTCTTTGCAGTCCTGTCATCCATCCGTCTCTGGGGCCGGGCCCTAGATTCGCAGTGAGGTAGATGCCACTACCAATACCGATTAGAACTGCTCCAAGAAGAACCTGGGCTATTGCGAGATATTCGTTATCTGGAGTAGGTAGACGAGGTACCATCACTTCAATGGCCGCGGCGATGATAATGGCGTTGAGAATTGTCCCAATTCCGGGTTTTTCCTTCAATGGAATCCATAACAATAGGACAAGTATACTGACTAGAAAGGTGGCTTGGCCTACGGACCAATCTATGTTCTTGGCAATACCTTCGGCTAGAACAGTCCATGGAGTGTTGCCGATTCCGGCAGCGATTAGGATTGCATCTCCTGTTCCAAATATCCACAAGCCGATTATGAGAACGACCAGTGTCTTCTTTCGTGGTTTGATGGTCATAGGGTCTTCAGCACTCCATGTAGTGGTTGGAACCTCCTTGGCTGGACGCAACACTTCCATCAGCCCCATGGTTGTCCGAAATACTGGCAGGCAATCAAACCGATGCATACTTTGAATGGTAGCAGACCCTTAGCCTCACCAAGGTGAGGCTGTGAAGGCTTGGGAATATCCCATAGAAACTGGCGATGCGCCGGAAGATGGTACTCATTTCGATGTCATAGTAGTCGGAGGAGGGCCGGGAGGGTCGGCTGCTGCTGCATATAACGCTCTGAATGGAAGTAAGGTTCTGCTACTCGAGAAGGGGGTTTGGCCTAGAGACAAGGTCTGTGGGGATGCAGTCGGCGGCAAGTCTCTTTCTCATGTCAAGGAACTTGGAGTTCTGCCATTGATTCAAGCCACTCCGTATTACCAAGTTGATTCGATTGTTTTCGGAAGCGCCAATGGTTCGGAAGTCAAAGTGATGCTTCCAGAGAAGAGTTACGAAGCGAAAGGTCTCATGTCTGGCTTTGCGCTGCCTAGAGTGCAATTTGACTACATGATGTTTAAGCGGGCCAGTGAGCTTGTTCGAGAAAACGGAGGTTCGGTAATTCAGGGATTCTCAGTTAACGAAGTAATCTCTGAGCAAGGTCCTGAAGGTCACAGAATTACAGGGGTTTCAGGAAAAACAGGAAGTAAGCGTTCGGATGAGTCTGAGTTAACTTTCAACGCTTCAGTCACGATTGGGGCTGCAGGATACAACTGTCCGGTTTCTAGGAAGATTGTAGAGTTGCATGATGAGCCACACAAGGATAACGAGCATTTCTGCGGCGGATATCGTGAATACTGGGAGAACGTCGAAGGTCTTGAAGGGCAAGAAGGCCCCATTGAGATTCACTTCATTGAGGAGGTTCTTCCAGGTTATTTCTGGCTCTTCCCTGTACAAGAAGGAGTTGTTAATGTCGGAATTGGAATGTTGATTTCCGAGCAGAGGAAGCAGAAAGGGATGAAGAAATCTCTCAAGCAAATACAGAAGTGGGTGATTGAGGAGCATCCTCAATTCAAGGAGCGATTTAGCGGTGCGACTCTAGTTTCAGGCTCTGAGAAGGGTTGGCAGCTTCCTTTCGGCTCACCTAGGAAGAATGCTCCCTCGTTCCAACCTCGTCGTAGTGCAATGGCTGGAGCAATGACGGTAGGAGATGCGGCTAGTTTGGTTGATCCATTTAGTGGAGAAGGCATAGGAAATGCCTTACTTACAGGCAAATTGACCAGTGCTCACTTTGACATGGATTTGCATTCTGATGGATTCCCATTGAGTGCTGCTACAGCGTATATGGAGGATATGTGGAACGAATTGGGTGGCGAGTTGACCAATTCAACAAAGTTGCAGCGGATGATGAAGATGAAGCGATTAACCAATTGGTTTGTCAAGAAGGCAGCCAAAAAACCAGAGATTGGTGAGATGATGTCTGAGATGATTGCCAGTAAGGAGACGCAAAAAGCCCTGTGGAGTCCATGGTTCCTGTTCAAGACGTTGGTGTTGCCCTGAGGTGTTATAATGTCAAATCCTTCTGCTACATTAGATGGAATCAAAGCGGTATTTCTCGATCTTGACGGTACAATTTACCTAGGATCCAATCTAATTGATGGAGTACAATCGTTTCTTGACAGATTAGAGGAAAGGGGAATCATGAGATTCTTTCTCTCAAACAATTCCAGTAAGTCTGTTGGGCAATATCTTGAGAAGTTGCAAGATTTGGGTATCCCTGCAAATTCGCAAGAAGTTCTCTTATCCACACACGATTTAATCTCATGGCTTAATGAGAATAGGATTGATGAAACCTACTTGGTAGGGACTGAAGGTATGAGAGAAATGTTGGAGTCTGTTGGAGTTAGTACGAACTCCGAAGATCCTCAATACGTCGTCTTGGGATATGACACCGAGATTACTTACGAGAAACTCAGTACTGCCTCAATTCACTTGCACAAGGGCGTTCCCATGGTAGCAAGTCATCCAGATGTTGTGTGCCCTTCTCCCGACGGAGGATTGCCTGATACTGGGGCATACATGGACCTTTTTGAGGCCACCACCGGAGTTCGACCAGAGCACGTGTGCGGCAAGCCAAATGCCGGTATGATACTTCACAAGGTCGAGGAGTTGGGTCTGCGTCCAGACCAATGCGCCATGGTAGGAGATAGGTTGTACACCGATATGGAAATGGCTGAACGGGCGGGTGTTCATGGTGTTCTGGTCTTGAGTGGAGAGGCTACTATGGATGATCTGGGAGAGGCGCCTCAGAACCCTTCAATCGTTGTCGGCTCGGTTGCAGAATTGGCAAGATAGGTGGAAACCCTCAACCATCATAGCCCCACGCCAAGTTATGTCCGAGGGTCTGGTAGTCGTTACTGGAGCGAGTGGTTACATCGGAAGTTACGTGGTGGCTAACTTACTTGCCAAAGGCAGGAAGGTAAGGGCCACGGTAAGAAATTTGGATGATTCTCTCAAAGTTGACCATCTGAAGGAGCTTGAGATTGCCAAAGGAGGAAGTCTCGAGATCGTGGAGATGGATCTTTTTGATTCGGATTCTGTAAATTCAGCTATCGCTGGGTGTACTGACCTTATTCACACTGCAGCCGCTGTCAGAATCAGCGCTGAAGACCCTCAAAGACAGATTGTTGATCCGAGTGTTATTGGTACGCAGAATGTGGTCGCAGCAATTGATGCTGCGGGAAGTGTGGAGAGATTTGTCCACACCTCCTCCACCGCAGCCATCCGACCGATGAAATGGAGGAATGGAGAGACGTTCACGACAGAAACCTGGGCTGATGATGCGACCCTCGAAAACAATCCATATGGTTTGGCAAAGGTATTGGCCGAGAGGGTTGTAAGGGAATGGCATGGAGATGGAGAAGGTAAGCCAAGGATGGTAACGATACACCCGAGTGTTGTTTTCGGACCCCCTATGAGCAAGGTGCACCTGAGGGGGTCGCTTTCTTTCCTCAACTTGTTTCTGCGAAGGAAGATACCTGTATTGGTTCCAATCCAAATTAATATCGTCGATGTAAGGGATGTAGCTGAGGCCCATGTCAGGGCCTTGACTATGGGACAGAATGCCGGACGATATCTCACTGTAAGTGGTGATATGCAATTCTCCGAAATTTCCAAAACTCTTCGCGAGGAGTACCCAGAATTGAATACTCCCAGATTTACAATTCCATACATTATTGCTTTGATTTTCGGGCCACTGTTCGACAAGAGGATTACATTTTCATGGGCAAGACAGCATTTCAAGAGGAATTTGTATTGGGATGCAACACCAGCAGAACGAGAATTGGAAATGGAATGGAAATCGCCTAGAGATTCGGTAATCGAGTCGGTGTCGGAAATGCTTGAGAAGGGAAGAGATTAGTCCACAATATCTGCTAGAATTGTGTCTTCCGGTTTGTTTCTTAGCCAGATTGTGGTGACCCCTATTGCTAGAAAGATAAAAACCAACAACCCAATGAATAAAATTGGGGATGATGCTTTCTCAATAATCGGAGTATTGTCTGCATTATATGCTGGGATTTGGGTTTCATCATATACTGGACGAACCATTACCAAATCGAATGCAGTGTCCGGATCGTAGAAGTCAGACGGGTGGGCCGGGTCGAGGTCGGAGTATCCGTCGAATCTTAGTGGGACTTCGAAAATTCTCTCTTCGGACACATCCAATGTAAGTAAGACATCGAATGTGTATGGGACCCTTGGTTCCATGAATTCAGAGCCTGTCAAAACTCCAGTAATGGGAAGAGATATTGCGGTTCCTGATACATCGAACTCTGTCCATTCACCCCAATGCTCTGGGGCAACTTCTAGCACGATGTAAATGGTGTCTCCAACCAACGTTCCCTGTCCCTGTGCGTCATCATTTCCATCTGATCCTAAATCGACATTTGGCCTGATTTGTGCAACTTGAGCAGTATCTGTATCCCAGTCTAGAGAACTGAACGCTATTTGCATCTCATAGGTGCCGTTTGGAACCCAGACATAGTGCCTATCATCGGTAGCATAAGTACCGAATGTGCTGGTTGGGCCGTTGTTGAAATGGCTCCATTCTCCTTTCCAAGCATGTCTGAGTTGGTCGGTTTTCAGGCTTAGGCCTCTTGTATCCATGATGCCCTCATAGTGTTCATATGCGTCCCAAACCGTAGCTTCGGGATGATCCAAGAATCCGTCCCCATCGGGGTCGCGCATGACCTGTAATGTTCTTGCGAGGGCGAGAGCTCTGTCTGTGTCAACTAATCCATGTCCGACTCTCCAATCGTGACACCGGTTGGTGTTGGCGGAGATGTGGCATTCTTCTGGGATGTTATCGCAGGAATCGTCGTCATTACCTTCCTCGCATGAATTTTTCAGAACTTCATAATGTGAAGTCAGTTCTAGTATCAATTCAACTTCATGAACTCTGGATTCATTTCTGGTGTTCCAATCTTCGAATTGTAGTCCCTTTGCTGTCTCGTTGAAATACAAACTTTCTCCTTCGTCGTGATCTTCGTATTGATAGGTCGCTGTTCCTAAAGAAGGGGCGGCTGCGAGGAGGAGAGTGGCGATGCCCCCAATATGGGGAGTGGCCATACTGGTACCCGAGATTGCCATGTAGTACAAATCGCCTTGAGTTCGGGTGGAAGCGTCAATTGCTGTGGCCCTTGGGGCGGTTGCCCAGATATTTCGTCCTGGTGCTCCGATATCTGGCCAAGTATGTTGTTGGGTTTTCCAGCCTCTGCTGGAAAAGGATGTAACTTCATTCCCGTCGTGAGTAAGTGCTGCTACTGAAATTGCAGAGGGGGTATTTGCGTAGATGTTTGTGCGTAGGTCGCTCTCCGACTCGTCTCCATTTCCGCCGCTATTTGATGCTGCGAAAATTACTGCAACATCATTGTCATATGTCAGCATGTCAGTTAGTATTGTAACCGCGTTTGAAGGATTGTAGTCTCCGTTTGTGCCCCAAGAATTAGAGACGACTCTGATATTGTAATCGTTCAGCCCCGGTCTGCTGTGCTGGTAGGTCCATTCCAAACCCTCAACGGCTGCGAAAATTGAGGCGCCATCTCCTGTGCCTAGTGCTACAATGGTTGCTCCTTTTGCAGTACCGAGGCGTCTACCACCTGAGGCGTCCCCGTTGCCTGCGATTGTGCCGCCAACATGAGTTCCGTGGCCACTTGATGTATCTGAGTTGCAGTTTGGTGCGTCTACCCATGCAACGCCAGTCCATTTCGCTGACCAAATCAACTTCTCACCAGTCCATGGCTCTCCACAATCGAAATCTGGGTGTTCGCCATCGATTCCTGTGTCCAAATCTACAGCAGTGGCGCCTTTGCCGTCAAATTCCATCAGGGAAAGATCTGGTTCTGTTTTCAGAACCCCATCTGTTCCAATTATTGCTCGATGCCAAGCAAGGCTGGCGTTTACCCATCTCACTGTTTCATGCATCATCGATTCCTTATCATTCTGATCGCCTGGTAGGTAGAAATGTTCGATTGGGACGTTGAGTTCCATATGTTTGACCATAGAGAAGGTGGAAAGGCGAGATATTTCGGAAGGAGTTCCTACAATCAGACCTCCATGTAGAACTGACATCTCCGAAATCAATTTGATTCCTGTTGATTCGAGTGTGTTCCAGTCAATATCGTTGGGATTATTGGTTAACTGTACAATGACTTCTATTTCATCTTCTGATTCTAGTTTAGAAATCAATTCATCACTCATCTTCGATATATCAACTGATGAGTTGTGATTGATGTATGCAAGTGAACCCGACATAGATGCAACCAGAGTTACCATCAGCAACGCAGTAAATCGCACATATGGCCGTCCTAGCGATTGGATTTCAACGAAACCCCGTATTGAATAGCAGAACCGTTCATCTGATGTAGGCGGGTACTGACCGCGATTCGTGCGCGTAGTGTCCTTGATGCTCGTCCTGTTGATGGTTTCAGCCCCGTTGGGTGGGTGCTTCGGAGAGGAAGAGGTGGTTGTTGAAGAGAAGAATATCTTCGATGATTTGTGTCCTCAGGGGATTGCGAATAACACCTGGTACCACTACTCCAACGCGACTGATGCGACCAAGGCCTCAGATGTATTCAACGGCACTTCGGTACTTATCGGGAATAATGCTCCAGTATGCGCTATCGGGACATATTATGGAATAGGTTTGACAACATTTGAGCCTACGATTGGGGTGACGTCTTCGGATAATTTGTACATGACCAGTTGGGGCAATGGAGATTCTGGTTCGACTGCGATTGTTCGGTGTTCAGGTCTAATTGGTATGACTAATGTCAGTGATTATGTGTGTGAAGATGTATACAGCGTATTCGCGCCGGTTGCAAATAGTAACGACCCGTATGTGTATGTTGATCCTTGGACTGATCGGATAATGAAATTCGATATGCATGCATTGTTGGGGATGACGGTCGAGTGGTCAGATAATGAAGGCGGAAGTTGGACTGGGCCATCAGTGGCTACCGGTTGGTCCGTACAAGACCATCAAACGATTGCTTCCTCACCTTATCCTGCACTCCTACACCCGACTACGTGGGTATTCTGCGTCAATGGTAACTATCCATACCCAGTATGTTCCAGTAGTAATGATGGTGGTCTGACCTGGGGCCCTGAGGTGCCTGGCGCTCCTACAAGCTGCAATAGTGGTGGATTGACGGGGCATATCATGGGATCTGACAACGGTAATTTCTACCGTGGAAACAGAGGTTGTGATGGAGGAGAGGGGTACTCAATCTACCGCAGCACAAATGGTGGGTTGACATGGACTGAGCATCCTCTCCCAACC
>CEVA01241550.1_pt1 | contig 15314 bp, 14 predicted proteins | sample 361521 | NCBI WGS metagenome assembly CEVA01 (sample SAMEA2622823, study PRJEB7988) | marine metagenome | isolation source: saline water (ENVO:00002010), including
AGGCTCGCCGAGGCCGGTGAATCTGTCGAGGAAATCCACGTACGACTTGAACTGAAATTGCTTGCTGATGCTGGATTGATAGGTTTTCCAAATGCCGGGAAATCAACTTTGTTGCGAGCGGTCAGCAAGGCGCGGCCTGAAGTGGGAGCATATCCATTCACAACACTGGAACCGCACTTGGGCGTGGTCCGGATGGGTTGGAGAGATATTGTATTGGCTGACTTACCTGGCCTTATTGAAGGGGCCCACGAAGGCAAAGGACTTGGCCATCAATTCCTTAGGCATATAGAACGTACGGCTGTTCTTGTGCATCTTGTTGATGGGTCCGAGGAGGAACCGCTTGAGATGTGGCGATCTATCAACGCTGAGTTGATAGAGTATAACGACGAACTTGTCAAAAAACCGCAAATTGTCGCGGTGACAAAGACTGATATACCAGAAGTAATCAATAAAGAGCAAGCCATGAAAGATGCCTTTATGCAAGAGGGCGTTGAACCATTTTTCATTTCCTCTCTTTCTGGTAACGGAATACAACATTTAGTTGAGCGTGTGGCACAGGTAGTGACAGAAAAAAGGCAGACCGAACAAAAGATGGCTGTTCAGCAAACGATAGTACCCCCTCAGGTACAGGTCGTGGAACCCACCACCGTGATTCAAAAGAAAGACGATGTATTTATTGTTAAGAATGATCGGGCCGAACGACTGGCAACAGCAATCGATATCAATCATCCTGAGGCACGAGCTCAATTTCAAGGTGAGCTTGAGCGACTGGGCATCATGAACGAGTTGGCCAAAAAAGGAGCCGAACCTGGAGACATGGTCCGGATAGGGCGTTTGGAGCTGGAGTGGACATAGGAGTTTTGGGGGGCACTTTTGATCCCCTGCACAATGGACACCTTCAAGTGGCGGCAACGGCTCTTGAGCAGCTCTCGCTTGATGAAATAGTGTTCGTCCCTGCTGGTGAACAATGGCTGAAAAGCAATCAATATGTTTCAGCTGCGAAACACCGAATTTCCATGGTTCAGAAGGGCATAGAAGAAAATCCTCTTTTCACGATGTCAACGGTGGACACAGATAGGAGCGGCCCAACGTATACGGTGGACACCATTAAATTTATACAAGCTCAACGGGGTGAACAGGCTCGGATTTTTTTTATTGTTGGGATGGATTCAATTGTGGACCTACCATTGTGGCATGATCCACACCGATTAATTAGTCTTTGTTTTCTCGCAGCGTTCCCCCGTCCAGGGATAGCACAAGAGGATATCAAGAGAACCATCGACAAACTACCTGAACTTAAGAAAAAGTTAATCGTTTTGACGGGGTCACAAATTGACATTAGCGCTACTGAACTGAGGAGGCATGTAGCCAAAGGGAATCCTATAACGGACAAGGTTCCTGTCGCAGTAGATGAATATATACGCTCAAGAGGTCTTTATATCAAAGATGGCATGGATGCGTAATCTTAATCAGAAGCCTTACTGGATTCTTGGGAAACACGTACCAAAGTATCTAAAGCGGAACGCGCTTTCCCGCTATCAATTGTCTCAGTGGCAATATTGACGCCTTCTTGAAAATCTTTTGCTATGTTACTAACCATTAAGGCAGCGGAGGCATTTATGATTACTGCATCCCGATGTGATCCTGGAACGCCTTGTAAAACATCTAACAAAAGACCAGCATTCTGTTGTGCGTCTCCACCAGATAAAGCTGATTTAGGCGCCGGCGCGAGACCAAAATCTTTCGCATCGACAGAATAGGTGGATATCTGCCCATCTTTTAATTCTGCCACTGTTGTTGGTCCACTTAGAGAGAATTCATCCAGCCCATCATCGCCATGCACGACGAGAGCATGACGTGAACCCAAAAGGCTCAAAACCCTCGCCATCTTTTCCACCAGTGCTGGGTCTGCGACTCCTAGGACTTGTGACTTGGCTGCAGCTGGATTTGTTAAGGGACCGAGTATATTGAACACGGTCCGGACGCCAAGCTCTCGCCGGACTGGAGCTACATATCGCATCGCTGGATGAAAAGTCTGGGCGAACATGAAACCCATCCCTGCTTCTTTAATGGATCGCGCCACGCCTTCAGGTCCGAGGTCAACAGAGACGCCTAGGGCTTCCAAAACATCAGCAGAACCACAAGACGAAGTCATTGATCGATTACCATGTTTCGCAACGTTCGCCCCTGCACCGGCTGCAACCAGAGCCGCTGCAGTTGATATATTCAGTGATCCGGAATTATCGCCCCCGGTTCCACACGTATCAATGAGATTGGTTCCATCAATGTGTACGGACAAGGCCTTCTCGCGCATGGTTTTGGCGAGGCCAGCGATTTCTTCGACAGTTTCTCCCTTTACTCGTAAAGCGATAAGGAAACCCGCGATTTGCGACGGTGTAGCCTCACCATCCATAATCTTGTGCATAATTTCTGCAGCTTCACTTTGAACCAAATTCTCCCCGTTAATTAGTTGGTCAATAGTCTCGCTGATCATACAAAGCACCTCTTCACTTCTTTTTCAGGAAGTATTCTCATAAAATCATTGCTGAATTATTCGTCGCCATGGGAAGAAAACTCTTCGCTCATTATTTGTGTAATGAAAACTTGGAAGTTCCAAGGGTATGCATCATATCTTTTGGCCCAATAGTCTTGGCTTAGTGGCATACTCAAAATTGTTTTCATCACACTAACCCAACTATCCCATAAATCATCTTCAATGAGATGGTACACCTTGCCCTGGAAATAGACATCCTGAAATGTGGCAAAGATGGTTGTTATCACCCCTTGGTAGGTATCCTCTTTAACGCTGTTTTCATTTTTGGGTTCGGCGAAAAGCTCCATATTTTCATAGAAGATCCGGTTGATTTCATGAAGCTGGGATATCGATTTTGATAAGGCAGACGACTTTAAATTTGCGAGAACATTATCCGATTGTGCTTGTATCTTGCGGTTCGTCACGCGAATTTGAACCACAAGGGAAATTAGAATGATAGCGATGAGTAACATAAGCCCCAAATTTGCAAGACCAATCGCAAGGTTTAAGGAGGGGGTCGTTGCGGAATGGGCCCATCCGTTGAAGTATAAGAAGCGTCCTCCAGCAGTTACAACAAAAAGTAGCATGACGACCGTTGTAAGGAAGCCTAGAAACAGGATGACCGGAAATGAGCGGCCAGAAAATGACTGCCAAGATCCTAAATTAATGTTGCGGAATATTGAGATTACAGCTTGCAAAAAAGCATTAATCAGTGAAAAAACTAGATCAAAAATGTTTTTAAGCTTAGGGAGCAATCGAGACGTTGATAGGCCGTCTTTCATCTTGATCATAATGCCTCGTCTTTCTAAATGCTTTCCCGTAGCTTTTTAATATTCACTATCGGGTCTCCCTCGTTGCCATAAACAGCGGATCCTGCAACCAAAACAGTTGCGCCTGCATTTACCGCGTGGGGCGCCGTTATTGGTGTGATACCTCCATCAACCTCGAGTTCAGATTGATAACCACCACTTTTAAGCATTTCACTTGCTCGCCTAATTTTGGTTTCGACTGATGAAATGTATTTTTGGCCTCCGAAACCAGGATTTACTGTCATAAGAAGTAGTAGATCAAGATTCCCCAAAACATTTTCTATTGAGCTAATCGGCGTTCCAGGGTTCAAAGCAACCCCAGATTTGCCACCAAGGTCACGAATATGAGTCAGCGTTCTTTGAATGTGAGAGCAGGCTTCAACATGTACAGTAAGAATATCAGCCCCTGCTTGGATAAAGTCCTTTAAATATCTATCAGGGTCGCTGATCATAAGATGTAAGTCTAACGGAACATGGCCAGCTGCTTTTTTTATGACATCTACCGTTGCCCACCCAAAAGTAATGTTTGGTACAAAATGGCCGTCCATGATGTCGACATGGATGTAATCTGCTCCTGCTTTTACACCCTCTTGAACTTCCTCAGCGAGACGTCCGAAATCAGCTGATAAAATGGAGGGCGCAATTTTGATGTGCGGTTCGCTACTCATTCGTCTCCCAACAATCGATGTGCTGTAGCAAGAGCTTCTTGAACCCGTATCGTAGCGGTCCCGCCATAAGACTGTCGGGCATCGATGGATGATTGAACAGTAATTTTCAGTATGTCGTCATCAAATAAATCTGAGTGCTTTTTGTAATCACTCACGGATAGATCTTGCAAAAACAATTGTTTGGAAACCGTATCCTTTACAATTGTAGCGGCAATTCCGTGAGCATCGCGAAAAGGCATTCCTTTGGCAACAAGATAGTCCGCGATATCTGTGGCTAGGTTAAAGCTTTGTTCAGCTGCTTCGCGAGTTCTTGAATCATCAACGCTCAAATTTGTGGCCATTCCAGCCATCATGTCCAAAGTACCAATAACGGTGTCTACAGTGTCAAAAAGACCTTCTTTATCTTCTTGGAGATCACGGTTGTAAGCCAATGGAAGCCCCTTGAGCGTAGTGAGAAAGCCGATAAGGTTACCGAACACGCGCCCTGTCTTCCCACGGGCTAATTCAGCGATGTCAGGATTGCGTTTTTGGGGCATGATACTAGATCCCGATACATAATCGTCCCCCACTTGCATAAAACCGAACTCGTCAGATGACCATAATATGATTTCTTCGGCTAAGCGTGAAAAATGCATCATCAAAATGCTGGATGCTGCTTCAAATTCTACGATGAAGTCCCGATCAGATACTGCATCAATACTATTGGGTGAGACGGTCATAAAACCCAATTCTTTTGCAACGAACATCCGATCTATTTCATAAGGCACGCCAGCCAAAGCTCCTGAACCGAGCGGTAGCACATCTGCTCGAACATAGCAGTCTTTAAAACGCTCCTTGTCTCGCTGTGCCATTTCAAAGTAAGCGAGGATTTGGTGAGCTAAAAGAATAGGCTGGGCCCTCTGCAGATGGGTGTAACCAGGAATGATTGTCGCAATGTGCTTCTCTGCAAAAACCAAAAGCGCTTGTTGATACGTATTTAAACCAGTGACAATTTCATCGATCGCTTCCTTAAGGAACAGTCGAAGATCTAAAGCTATTTGGTCATTTCTTGATCGCGCCGTATGTAATTTGCCCCCAACTGGCCCTATTTTGTCTATCAAGCGTGCTTCAATATTCATATGAATATCTTCGCGCTCTATATCAAATGGAAAGTCGCCACGTTCCAATTCGTCGCCAATGTCAACAAGGCCTGTCACTATCAAATTAGCTTCATCCTCTGAAACGATTTTGACATGAGCTAACATCTTAGCATGAGCAATAGAACCACGAATGTCGTATAAAGCTAACCGACGGTCGAAAGGCAAAGAGGCAAGGTATTCACTTGGAGATATTTTTTCTGGATCATTCATTTTTAATCCTAAGACTGATCACTATTTCCTTGTATTTGTGCCTGAACGCGATTTGGTAGTCCCCAAAGGTGGATGAATCCAGGGGAAGCAGATTGATCAAAAAGGTCACCGTCACCATAAGTTGCGAGATCATGTTGGTACAATGCATTAGGAGACCGAACACCGACGACTGTCGCCTTTGCCTTGTATAATTTTACGCGTACTGTACCTGAGACATGTGTTTGCGTGCTCTTAATATATGCCTGTAAATCATTACGGTGAGAGCTGTACCACAAGCCATTGTAGGTTAAGTCTGCATAGTCTCTCGAAACATGCTCTTTGAAACGGAGTTGTTCACGTGTTAGCGTCATGGCTTCCAACGCTTGGTGAGCAGGAATTAGAACTGCGGCAGCAGGGGCTTCATATACCTCTCTAGACTTGATTCCAACCAACCTGTCTTCAATGTGGTCTATGCGCCCAATTCCGTGATTGCCTGCACGTTCGGAAATAAGGTTAACAATTTGTATGGGATCTAATTTGGTTCCATCTATCGCGATTGGTAAACCTTGATCAAAGTCTATTTCAGTATATTCAGAAGCGTCTGGCGTGTCTGCGACTGCCTTTGTCCAAAGATAGGCTTCTTCAGGAGGCTCAGACCAGGGGTTTTCAAGTGGGCCTGCTTCGATTGATCGGCCCCACAAATTTTCGTCAGTAGAGAATTGCTTATTTGCGTTGAAAACCGAGATATCGTTTTTCTGTGCATAAGCGATTTCTTCATCCCTTGTCATTCCCCACTCGCGTGCAGGGGCTAGAACCTTGAGATCTGGAGCTAAAGATGCGATGCCAACATCAAGACGAACTTGATCATTCCCTTTCCCCGTGCAGCCATGAGCGACCATCGTTGCGCCATGCAGACGTGCAACCTCGACAAGCATCTTGGCAATCAACGGTCTCCCAAGCGCAGTCGCTAGAGGATACACTCCCTGATAAAGCGCATTCGCTTGCAATGCTGGCCATACAAAGTCCTTAAGAAATTCGTCGCGGCCATCTCGTACTTCAGCAGCTATCGCTTTGGTGTCGAGAGCTCGTTGCTTAATCTCGTCCATATCATCGAGATTTCCCAAATCAGCCGTAAGGGTGATTACATCAACATTATATTTTTCTTGTAGCCAACGAATGGCGACCGATGTATCTAAGCCACCACTATAAGCAAGTACCAGTTTTTCAGCCATGATTTCTCTCCCGCCAATGTACGTTTTACGACTGTTATTGTATCAGGGCTTCTTTGTGACATTTCAATGTGAAAAGTCATTGATAGATTAAATTCACTTAGATACGAAGAATTATTATGAAATAGGCTTGAGAAATCAAATATGATCAATGAAGCTAAAAACCAAGTTTAAACCGTCGTATCTTGAGCGATGATCCAAAGACTACTAATGGTATATATGACCATAAGTACCAAAATGGGAAATTGGCTAAGCATTGCGCGCCGCCGATCACCAAGAATTTGGACAGCTACAACATGAGCGATTATTACAGCGAGTACGTGACCAATAATTATCATGAAAACTTGTGTATACCATACGATCGATGCCTGCAGGAAGGAATCATTAATTTGGTACGATGCGGTTCCAAAGAGGTTTAGGCCAAAGCCAAAAGGGTCTGAAATCAAAGAAATAATCCGTTGGCCAGGAACCAATATGAAAGTAAAATAGTGCGCGATGTTGTAGGCTGCAGCAATTGGCACAAGGGTATATATGAAGGCAGAAGCCCATGAATTGTTATAAGGGGAATGTCCAGAAAGAAACCGAGATATTTTCATAAAGAAAAAGAATAACCCGCCAAATAGTGCTAAGGCCCCAGCGAGCCCAAGGGTTTGGAACACCATAAAGTTCTCTACAAAAATATCCCGCTGTCCAACATAGAACTCCATCCATAAAGGCGTTATTAAGAATCCATCAAAAGATACACTGGCCAACATGAGTAGAACAAATAACAGTTCACCAGGTTGAACAGTTTGGATGGCAGTTAATCCTGACGCAGGTAAACGAAGATTGATCTCTTTACTGAAATCATCACAATTGCTGAAACACTCGTAACAATCAATACATCCATTTTTGGTCTGACATTCATTTGAACATTCGAGGCAATAAGACATCTCGTTTATGCGAAATTCAATTATTGAAAGTCGACTTAGTATTTTGAAGTAAACACTAAAAGCGTCAGCGCGATCTAGCCAAACATTTTTTCCAAAGAGTAGCATTCCTCCAACTGTATACATGGAATATGCTGTGGTTAATAAGGCTATTTGCCTTGGTACAGGAGATCCTTCATATATTAATTCAATCCAGACAAAAACAATGAATACACTCAACGCTGGCAGAACACCGAATGTCACAGGCAAGGCTCTTTCTGTTTTTTCGTTTTGCTCGCCAGTTACACGTGAAATCAGCCAAATCATCCCATCATGGATACCTATCCAGGGATTCACCAGATGCCAAATATTGCCGATTGAAATAACCAGCATTCCGAGGCCAACCCACCAGATTATCCAAACGAACGCGGGAGCAAAATTATCAGCCACCCTTTGAGAACCAAATAATCCAGCTGCGATTATTAAAATCAATATGAAGATGCTTATAGAGCGAAGCAACCTAGATATCTTCGTATTTAGAAGAATGTGACCTAACCAAACATGTCTTAACAAATTATATCGGGGATAATCCCTGCTTCCTGATTCGTTTCGTGAAAAGAAAAGAGCCGCAATGGCAAATGAAAGAATTACTGCAACTGAAGCGCCATAAAGGTAGAGCCACAAGGGAACAGGTAAAGCATACCTTTCACCGAAGCCGTGCGCCAAAACCGTTGATGGAAAAAGCGTTAGAAGAAGCGCGATTGGGATGCCAAAGGAGGCATTCTTGATGCCTCTAAGGGTTACGCGGTTGAACATCAAGAAAGCCTAAGTGTGTTGTTGCACTTGATCCATGCTCTGTGTTGTCATGTTTGTTGGTTGTTGTTGATGTATCGTGGGGAGCATGACCTGGTATCAGAATGGTTGTTTCGTCCTCGATTCCATATTCGCAGTGATTTGTGTCTGCCAACGAAGCCTTGATTCGATGTTTTCCTGGCTGATCTAAGGGGATAACGATTTCTGTGTCAGTAAACATTCCTGTAGCTACATCGTCTAGGAAAAGATGCCAATGGCCGGTTGTGACCGGATTCTTGCCGTTTTGAGGCGTGAACTCAAAATCCCTTAATTCTACAGAGATCAGAATTTTCCCAGTTTCCTCAGCTTCTTCAGCTTTAACTTCGATTTGCGGTTGCGGTGCTCCAACAGGGATTTCAGCTTGGCATGTGTGGTCGTGGTCATGCTTGTGCTCGTGTTCTTCATCGTTATGATGCAACTCAATCTCAAATCTCCCGGTCCTTGTTAGTTGCAACTCAATTTCTGACGTCTTCTCAGCTGAAACTGGTAATTCCACGTTGTAACCATGAATATGGATAATTGCGTCTGTTGATGACGTGAACTTCAATAGAGCGGTATCTCCTTCGTTGTAACTGATGTTATTCGGTGTCATGCCAGTTTCAGTGATTTTGACCGCTGTCGTTTTCGTTTGCGGCGCATCTGTCGTTGGTCTGAAAGCAAAGAATAAGCCAACTAGCATTAAAATGATAACGACAGCCACTATTGTGATACTTGATAATTTCACGTTTCTCCTTAAACCCTAATATTTTAAATCTCGGACGCGATATTATCAAAAACGAGCGATGATTTGAACAAATTTGGGAGTGTTTAATCGAATTAGGTGCGGCGTACAAGACGGATGTAGGAAACACCTACTATTGCAGCCACGGTAACTAACCCACTCAAGATAATTAGTGGTGTGAAAGATAATTTAACGATGGTTATTGGAATGACGACTTCGCCTAGCCCAAGCTCTCCATTAATTTCAACGGTCAGAAGCCACACTCCAATCTTGTCCAAAAGAATGTCTACGTCGTGGTGAGGGGGTGTTACTCCTTCTTTCACAAAACTGTTAAAGGGGCCTTTTTCATCAGATTGGCTTACAGTTTTGCCAGTGATAGTGACAGTTGCTTCACTAGCTGAAAGGGGTTCATTTGTTTCAGAAGACCGTATCAAAAGGCTTGCACGAATTGTGCCCACTGTTAGCTGTGCGGGGGATGTTTTTAGTGTTACTAAGTACGGGCCGACCGCTTCATCTTGAAGATGTGTTGTCCCCACCCCATTGGCTTGTACCGTGATGGTATTAAAAAGCAACGAAGCGAATGTAGCTATCGATATTAACGATGTGGCAATGATTAATGTATAAATTCTTATAGCCCACATTACTAGTGTGCCTTAATTCGGTTGGATAATATATTTAAAAGCAGCTTAATGTAGCTCCGTGGAATGTGAAGCATTTTGCCAGGGCCTCCTAGTGAGGAATCACTGATTGGATACAAAAACAGCCTAGGGCATACAGGATTTTGTGGCAAGTTGTAACGCTGCATATTGGAGTTATTACTATGACATAATGGCTTGCTGTTTAGCGGAAGCAATGGCTATAATATCTCCCTCGGTGTGTTTCGGCATGTTGAGAAAAGAGTGCTTGATTGTGTGATGTGGCAGCTAGTTTTGCTGTCCAGAAGAGTAGAACAGGAGAATGTTAAATGGCCAAGCTAAAGGATGTAACTGAGCAGGAGTTTGAGGCGGATGTCCTTGAGGGAAGTAAAAGTGCGCCAGTAATGGTGGATTTCTGGGCTCCGTGGTGTGGACCTTGCCGAATTGTGAGTCCTATAGTTGAAGAATTGGCGGATGACTATGCTGGCAAGATGGAATTTGCCAAAATCAATGTGGACGATGCTCCCAATATAGCAATGAAATACCAAGTAATGAGTATCCCCACGCTCATGATCTTTAAGGATGGGGCACCTGTTGAATCAGTCGTCGGAGCCCGCCCGAAAAAAGATCTTGAGGGCAGAGTTGAACGAGCTCTTTCCTAATAAGGGAATATAGTGGATAGTGAATACGACGTTGTTATAGTTGGCGGCGGCCCGGCTGGTCTAGCAGCAGGACTCTATGCGACTCGAGCACGCCTTAAAACGTTACTTATCGAGCGCGGTGTTCCTGGTGGTCAAATAGCAGTAACAGAGATGGTGGAGAATTACCCAGGAATAGAAGAAATTCTGGGCCCTGAATTGGGTGACAAAATGCTTCGCCATGCGGAGAAATTCGACCTTGAGAGTCAGTACATTGAGGTTGAATCAGCTGATCTCAATAGCAAAACGAAAGTGCTCACAACGCGGCATGGTGAAATCAACGCGAAAGTCTTAATCATAGCGAGCGGAGCGGAGCATAGGAAACTTGAAGTTCCTGGAGAAGAAGAACTTTCTGGCAAGGGCGTTTCATATTGTGCAGTTTGTGACGGTGCCTTCTTCAGAGATAAAGACTTAATAGTCGTTGGTGGAGGCGATGCAGCAGTTGAAGAAGGTTCATTTTTGACACGCTTTGCCTCGAATGTCACGATTGTTCATCGCCGTGATGAACTGCGTGCGGGAAAAATCTTACAAGAGCGCGCCTTTAAAAACCCCAAACTAGATTTCATTTATAGCCATGTTGTTGAAAGCATTAACGGCAATGGAGTTGTTGGAAGTGCAACACTTCGTAATGTGAAAACAAATGAATTGGTTGAAAAACCTGTTGATGGTGTTTTTATTTATGTTGGTTTGACGCCGAACAATGAATTTTTGGAGAATGCTTTGCCTTTAGATGACCAAGGGCATATTCATGTGAATCTCAAAATGGAGACGCGTATCCCTGGAGTTTACGCAGTAGGAGATATTCGGCAAGAATCTTCACGGCAAGTGGTGGCTGCAGCAGGTGATGGAGCGACAGCAGCAATTTTTGCAGAAAGATATATTGCGGAAAACTTTTCTGAATAAACCGTGCTTCTAATGACCGCATCGTGGTGTTTTCCATATCGCATTACTTGGTTCCCAGATGTCAGTGTGAATTTATTCTGACGCTGCCTCAGGTTCCTTCGGGTTGCCAGCAAATAAAACGACAAGGCCTGCTGTTATCCAAGATAGAGAAAACACGGTAAAGGCTAGATCGTAGTTTCCAACCTTATCCCACATGAAACCTGCAAAGAGTGGACTGAATCCACCTGTCCAACGCGTTAAAGGCGTAACATATCCGCGGATACGTCCCAAATTATCCCTTCCAAAATAGCTAACCCACATAAGGTTATTTAGAGGTGGCATGCTGCCCATCGACAAGCCAAAAAATATTGAGTATGCAATATACATCATAAATTGATCGTTGGCTTGAGTCAGTAACCAAAGTGATGAACCAGCGATGGTGAAAGCAATCGCAATAACGAACCTGACATGAAGATGCTCAGCTAATATTCCCCATGGCACTTTCCCTACCATTGCAAAAAAGGCTACCAGTGTGCCAATAAATGCTGCCGTTAAGGGATTCATCCCTTTGTCTTGCATGTATGCGATTTGATGCATTAGAACAGGAGAAAGGGCGAGACTACCAAGGGTTTGTACTACAACTAAGATCCACAAAGAGTGTGATTTGAATGCTTGCCTAGCAGTGAACGAGCCGCGAATTGTGAGTGCAGAAGCGCGACTCGTATCCTGTCGTCCTTGAATTGGTGCACTTATTTCATCATCGGAATCATTATCGGGAAGAAGTCCGACGTCTTCGGGTTGGCGTCGCATAAAAATCGCACCTAGAGGAATAATTGTTGTGAGCATGACAATTCCTAAAGCTGTCCACGCAAGTCGCCATCCAAAAGCATCAATGAAGAAACGGGTTAAAGGTATTGCGACAACCCCTCCAGCGGAGACACCCATTGTTGCGATAGCCAGTGCTCTACCTCGCTTACGTATGAACCATTTGGAGACAATTGTTGGACCAAGAATCATTCCACCAAGCGCGGTCATGGCGACACCAAAAACAACTCCAAACAGAACATAGAATTGCCAAAGGGTTTGCATTCGCGATAGCAAGATCAAAGACAAACCTGCAACTGTGCCACCTGCAATCATCATATAACGTGGACCATGACGCTGATCTGCAAATCTACCCAAAAAAACAGCAGCAATCATCGTTGTGACCATTCGGATTAATTGCACAGCGGAAATGGCGCCTCGGGACCATCCGAAGTGATTGCTCAAAACTGGCAAAAATACACTGAAACCGTAGCTTTGGATACCTGCTGTTAGCATGCTATCCCAAAATGAGATGAAGACGATAACCCATCCGTAAAAAAAACGTTTAGGCCAAAACCGCGGGAGTTTATTGATTTCTTGACCATCATATGTTGGGGGTAAACGTTCCATATCTCCCAAACTCCCATTTTTTGCCCGATGGAGGGCCCGCATCGTTTTTGCTTTATTAAATAGGCTTAATTTTGAAGGACAATTCCAAGCAGTATCGTTATACTATTTTCGCACATTTATAAGGGAGTGGATGGGTCCCGGTGGATTCCTCGGTCTTCAAAACCGATGGGGGGCAGCCTTCGTTGTCCTCGGAGGGTTCGACTCCCTTGCACTCCCGCCAGTATTAGGTGTACAGGCCAGTTGGAAAGTTAAGCGTCCATATAATTGCGTCTAGAACTAAGCAGTGAAATCCAAGGTAGCCTAGGCCGAAGATAGCAAAGAGCCTCATTTTTATCTGCGTGCCGTTTTGTTGCACCATGAGTACTACAAAAATACCGATCACCGTTAAGCTGGTAATCCACAGAGATCCAACAGTTATTGCCCACCAAGAATCGGCACCAGTTTTAATAAATTGTAATGCTGCTGGCATCCACATAGAAGCAGAAATAAGGAATAGTGCACACAGTGCGATCACTGTATTTAAGACAGTATGGTTTTTGGTAAGGGATTGACTCCACTTGTTATCCTGCATGATGTAAAAGAAGAATCCGAGGTAACCGATTGCTGCGACTATCATAGAGATACCATAGCCACCTCTCCAATTTTCAGGAACATTACCCCAAAGAACAGAAGGATTTTCAGGTGCGCTGGTCAGGCCAATTGCGTAACCGCCTAGAACGGATATGCCTCCCAGGACGTTAATCATTAAAAAAAGTGTTTTGTATTTCAGCATATGATTTGCATCAAACTTTTTTGTGACCTTGCGCTATCATTCTTGTGGGTACGATAGCTGTATTTTTTTGCTGGCCTCTTGTACTTTGAATCGCGCGTCTTCAATGGAATTCCCGACAGCGAGGCAGACTGCCATACGGCGGTTTGGTCGTGCCGTGGGCTTACCAAATATCATAACTTCTATGCCAGGTACACTTAGGGCTTCATCTATTCCATTGTAGACAACATTACTTGCGTCCTGACTGGCTAGAACGACATGGCTTGCGGAGGGACTGTGAATGGATATTTCGGGTATTGGTAACCCGAGGATTGCCCGAGCATGCAAGTCAAATTCGCTGAGGTTTTGCGAGGATAAAGTCACGATTCCTGTGTCATGTGGACGCGGGGAAAGTTCTGAGAAAACCACGTCATTTTTAGTGATGAACATTTCCACGCCAAATATGCCGGCTCCTCCAAGGGCTTCTGTGACTGTTTTTGCTATTTCCTTCGCTTGTACCGCTAATTTGGAATTCATTATTACAGGTTGCCATGATTCTTGATAATCACCACGTTCTTGCCTGTGAGCAATGGGTTCACAGAACAAGGTTTCACCAGTTTTTTGTTGTACGGTTAGGAGCGTGATTTCGTACTCGAAGTTGATAAATTCTTCGATTATGACTCGCTCTCTATCCCCGCGCATACCTGAGCACGCGTATTCCCAGGCAGGACTTATATCAGCAGAGGTGGTAGCAACACTCTGGCCTTTGCCAGAGCTGCTTATTACTGGTTTCATTACAAGAGGGTAACCAATGTGTTCTGCAATGCTGAGACATTCGCTTTCAGATTCAGCGTAGCCAAAACGTGGCGTTCTGATCCCTAATTCGTTTGCAACTAAATCACGGATACGGTCTCTGTTCATTGTGTAATTTATTGCTTGGGCGGAGGGTACGACTTGAATCCCTTGCGCTTCGAATTTAAAAAGGGCTTCAGTTCTTATTGCCTCGATCTCAGGAACGATGATATCGGGTTTATGTTTAGTGACTACGGTATTTATAGAATGTTCATCTAGCATGTTGAATGTTTCTCGTTGATCTGCTACTTGTTGAGCAGGAGCATCATCGTAACTATCGCAGGCAATAACGTAGCAACCTAATCTCTTCGCACTGATTACAAATTCCTTCCCTAGCTCTCCCGAGCCCAGAAGGAGAATTCTTGTAGGCAATGTCATTTATAAACTCGCTTTCGCGTCCGAAAATTTCTGAAGTTCCCAATGTTCACTTAAGGATCTTATGTTTTGTAGTGTTTCTAGATAATAGTGTATCTAAATCTAAAAGTGTTATCTGCATACTTCAGAAGTGATTTGGAAGAACTTTATAGCCAATTGCGTGATTGTGGCAGATATTCTGAATCCGGGAGCATACGAGCCTGTTCAACAATGATATTTAACGTTCCTTCACGACGCGATATTTTCCCACGGACTACGAGGAGAGGTGCATTCAGAATATCCTTGAGAGTTGTGTAGGTTCCCTCCCAAATGACAAGAGGGATGAGCCCGAATTCATCTTCAAGTGTTATAAAAACTGTTTTTCCACGAGGTTTTTGTCGTCGCACTACAATGCCTGCCACTTTTACGTCTGCAGCATGTCTTTGTTTGTTTAATTTATGACTAGGGAGAATGTCTCTTGAGAGGTATGGCCGTATTTCTGATAAAAGATGCCCTTTTGGATAAATACCAGTAGTGCGATATTCACGCTGCATTTTTTCGAGTGAAGATTGTTGGGGAAGATCGATCAAATCTTTTTCAATAGGTAGATTAAGGCTTGCTTGGTGGGGTATTGGTTGGGAAGTTAAACCAATTTTCCATTTT
>CEVA01237172.1_pt1 | contig 15303 bp, 12 predicted proteins | sample 361521 | NCBI WGS metagenome assembly CEVA01 (sample SAMEA2622823, study PRJEB7988) | marine metagenome | isolation source: saline water (ENVO:00002010), including
GTAACGGTGATGCGGATACCCATCAAATGACTTCCGTTGCAACTCCCGGGTCGTTTTGCGGGAAAAAACAATCAAGTTCTTAGGAATGCAAATATCCTCCGCAGTTTGTCCGGCGAAGTAATTATCGGGCGGAGGGAGGCTCAAGGCATCCTGAATTAGCGAATAGCGCATTTTTCGACCATTATTTCATCGATAATGCTAAATACAATGCAATAACTGGATAGTTTATACCAGAAATTAAATGGTATAGTTTTTCGAAGAACAGCCAATGACGACTGAAGCAGAACAATTTGAAAGAATTATTACAGAGGTTTTCGTCGATTCCTTAATCGCTGCCACTAAAGTGGCCGGAGAAATCGCCGATCTGATCAGGGCTCGAAATAAGGAGAAAAAAAATACTGTGCTTGGCCTGGCCACAGGATCCACTCCCCTCCCCGTTTACCGCGAGCTCGTAAGGCAACACAGGGAAGAAAACTTGAGTTTCCGCAACGTATACACTTTCAATCTGGACGAATACTACGGACTCGATACCGATCATCCGGAAAGCTACCACCAATTCATGTGGCAACGACTTTTCAGCCAGGTAGACATACCTAAGGGCCACGTTCATTTACCTTCAGGAACAATCCAACGCTCAGATGTCTTTCAATTCTGCGATGGCTACGAAGAAAAAATCGAATCCCTCGGCGGACTCGATTATCAGATTCTCGGGATCGGACGTACGGGCCATATAGGTTTCAATGAACCTGGGTCCAGCAAAGATTCCAAAACTCGACTGGTAAGTCTAGACGCACTGACCAGGAGAGATGCGGCACGTGACTTTTTGGGAGAGGTGAATGTTCCCCGTTACGCCATCACGATGGGAGTGGGAACTATACTGCAAGCTCGGAAAGTCGTACTGATGGCCTGGGGACAGGAAAAGGCAGAAGTCGTAAGACAGGCAGTTGAAGAACCTCCGAGTGAACACCTGCCAGCCGGGTTACTGCAGGAACATCCTGACGTTCGGTTATTTATCGATGATCCAGCTTCTGACCAACTCACACGCTTCAAAATACCCTGGCTTGTCGGCCCGGTGGATTGGCAACACAGAACCATTCGCAAGGCAGTCCTGTGGTTGTCTGGCAAGGTGAATAAACCGATTTTGAAACTGCAGGACTCCGATTACAATGAACACGGCTTGGGTGAATTATTGACAGAGGTAGGACCGGCTTACGACCTCAACATCAAGGTCTTCAATCAAACACAACACACCATTTCCGGCTGGCCGGGAGGAAAGCCCGATGCCGATGACACTAACAGGCCCGAACGGGCGAAGCCCTTTCCGAAACGGGTGTTGGTTTTGGCTTCTGAACCCGATGAAGATATTCTGTGTATGGGCGGGACCATCCATCGCCTCAACAATCAGGGAAACCAAGTACACCTGGCATATCTGACTTCGGGAAATCTGGCGGTGCCAGACGGCATGGCACGGCAGATACTCTCATTAATGAGCGTGATGGAAGGAGAATTGGGTGTGAAGAAATCGGAAACCTTTAGCCTCGGGCAAGTCGCAGAAGTACTGCTGGAGGAACTACAGAGTTCAGATGAGGATTCCGGAGACCTCAAATCAATCCGGCAGGTAAAATCGCTCCTGCGGCGCAATGAGGTCTGGAATGCTTCGGCAAGCCTCAAAACTGACCGAAAAAACCTGCATTTCCTCGATCTTCCTTTTTACGAAAAAGGGCGTTATAGAGCGTTTCATCCTGAAAAGGAAGACTTGGGCAAGCTGGTGTCATTATTTAGGGAGATTGAACCTCATCAAATCTATTTTACTGGAGGACTCGTTGATCCTGTATCAGTATCTGGAGTCAGTTTCGGACTGTTCAAGCAGGCGATTCAAGCCATTTCCAAAGATAAGTGGGTAAAGGACACTCATTTTTGGAGCTATCGAGGAATTGCCCAGGAATGGCCTCTCTTTGAAATCGATATGGCCGTACCGCTCAGCCCGGACGAGTTAAACCTGAAAATCGACGCCAGTTTCCAATACCACTCACAAAGACAACAGTTTCCCTTGTGCAATGCAGCTTACAAAGAAATCTGGCAACAAATCGACGAATTAAATCGAGACACCGCCAAAGCTTATGATTCGCTGGGTATGGCCGAATATGAAGCGATCGAAGCCTTTAAACGGTTCAAGCTGGAGAAACTCATCTGACACCTATTTATGCTCAATCTCCATAATGAAAAGGCCGATATTCTGGTCATCCCCAAGTTCGAGCTTCGAAAAGCCCTGCAAGTAACCACGCATCTGGCGATCGGGGCTCACCAGGACGATTTGGAGTTCATGGCCTCCGAGGGAATTTTAACGTGTTTTGATGCACATGACAAATGGTTTACCGGAATAACAGTTACGGACGGAAGAGGAAGCCCAAGAATCGGACCGTATTCAAATTATAATGACGAACAAATGCGAGAACTCCGCAGACAGGAACAGAGAAATGCAGCCGAAATCGGCCAATACGCGGCACAGATACAATTGGATTATAAAAGTAGCGAAGTTAAGGGAAGCAACCGAAAACCTGCTGTCGATGATCTCGTCCAAATATTAAAGGAGATGCACCCTAGGACTATTTACCTTCACCAACCAGCAGATAAACATGACACCCATGTTGCGGTAATGATGGCCAGCATTGAAGCACTGAGGTCATCGAAAGACCACCACATCCCGGATCGAATAATCGGTTGCGAAGGTTGGCGTGGATTGGATTGGCTGGCGGATGACGATAAAGTTCCTTTAGACTCGAGCAAGCACCCCGCGCTTTTCCAAAAACTGACTCAGCAATTTGATAGTCAAATATCCGGCGGCAAACGTTATGACCTGGCAGTACAAGGCAGATTGCGAGCCAATGCCACGTTTTTTGACTCCTACAGCCCTGATCAAGGCGAGCTGATTGCCTGGGGAATAGACCTGAAACCACTTGTTTTAGATCCGTCCTTAAGTATGGAAAATTTTATATTCGGACACTTGAACCAACTAACACAAGATGTAACAGAACGGATTCGAAAATTTTCATGAACGTAGAAATCAAAACCCTGAAAGGGATCCTTGTCGGCTGTGGATTCATGGGCGGCATGCACGCCCAAATCTACAAGCAACTACAAGACGTAGAGCTCGTTGCAGCCGTAAATGGCTGGTCCCGCACATGAATGTCTTTACCAATAGCATTCTCGGAGCTCTAGGGACTGGAGATTCCTGGATAATACTAGTAAATGCTTTATTGTGCTGGTTTATTTTATGGTACCTTTGTTTCTGGCTTTATAAACGAAAAATATTCTTCAGGATATAAGTTCAACCAATCCCCTATGAACTCGCGATTTGTCACCCTAATTTTCATTGTTTTTCCCGTTCTGTTTTTTTTCGGCTGTAAACAATCCAATCAGGACAAATCGCTCAATGAGCAACCGAATATTATTTACATCCTCGCGGATGATCTGGGCTACAATGAATTAGGCTGCTACGGGCAGGAAAAGATTGAAACCCCCAACATCGACGCGTTGGCTGCTGATGGATTAAAATTCACCCAGCACTATTCTGGATCTCCCGTGTGTGCGCCATCCCGTTGTGTTTTGATGACAGGGAAGCACACGGGAAACGCCTACATTCGAGGAAACGATGAATGGAGCGAGCGAGGTGATACTTGGAGTTTCGCCAGAATGGCGGAAGATCCCAATCTTGAAGGCCAACGCCCAATTCCTGATGGAACCAACACCATTGGAAGATTACTCAAGAGTGTAGGATACAAGACAGCTGTGGTCGGTAAATGGGGATTAGGTGGCCCTTTGACAGAAGGAATCCCCAATAAACAAGGTTTCGATTTCTTTTATGGATACAACTGCCAACGCCAAGCGCATACCCTTTATCCCGTCCACCTCTGGCGTAATATGGAAAAACATATGCTCGACAATGAAATGGTAGCCCCCGGAACACCTTTGACTGAAGGCGCTGATCCCGATGACCCTGCCAGTTACGCGAAGTACCAACTTAATGAATACACTCCCGAGTTGATGCTTAATGAAGCGGAGGAGTTCATGAAAGCAAACAAGGAGAATCCTTTCTTCCTCTACTTCGCAAGTCCAATACCGCATGTGCCGCTGCAAGCTCCGAAAAGATGGGTGGATTACTACATGAAGAAATTCGGCGAGGAAGAACCCTACCTCGGTCAAAAAGGTTATTTCCCTAACCAGAGGCCTCGTTCGACTTACGCTGCCATGGTATCTTACCTGGACGAAAGCGTAGGCCAGCTAGTCAGTAACCTCAAGGCATTGGGAATATACGAGAACACCCTCATTATCTTTTCCAGCGACAATGGACCAACCTATAACGGTGGCTCCGATTCGGCCTTTTTTGATAGTGCAGCTCCCTTCAAGAGCGAATACGGCTATGCTAAAGGTTTTGTCTACGAAGGAGGAATTCGTGTTCCCATGGTCGCTCACTGGCCAGGAAAAATTCAATCTGGTCGAGCCTCGGCTCATGTTTCCGCATTCTGGGACGTACTTCCTACCTTGTGCGAAATTTCCGGTGCAGACATTCCGGAAGACGTGGATGGAATCAGCTTTTTACCGACACTGCTAGGCGAACCAAGCCAAAAGGTTCATGAATTCCTCTATTGGGAATTCCCATCTTACCAGGGGCAGCAGGCCGTTCGCATGGGTAATTGGAAAGCCATTCGCAAAAACATTTTTAAGGATAACCTGCAACTCGAACTTTATAATTTGGAGACTGATCCCATTGAAGAAAATGATGTCGCAGCTGATCACCCTGAAATTGTTTCTAAGATTGAAGCCATCCTGGTGCAGGAACATTCACCCGCTGAAATCGGGAAATTCAAGATGTCGCAGTTGGGAGATTAAACCTGTGTTAAAATTGGGTAGGAGTTTGATTCTTTTAGGCTGTCTTGCGGGTTCTGGAAAACTGGACAAATCCCAGCTGGTTGTTACAGAAAGAACAATCAAACGATTTTTCTCAAGGTCTTGATGGGTGGCACGTCCAACAATTCATCAGCGGAGTCGTAGGTCACTGCGCTTAAAACCGACAGGCAAGACTTGAGGCAGATCCCACAAATCCAAAAACAAGTGCTTTCCTTCCGTAAAGAATAATTTGGATGATTCACTGGTCAGTTCAACTACTCTCCAATTCTTCCACACGGTTTTTCTTATCTCCACTTGCAAAGTAGCCTCAAACCGGACAAGAATGGTTTCTTTATTGGACCAGTTTCAGCCCAGGTAAATTAGTTAATTTTCCCCCGAACAGGACTCTTCCAAAATGCATTCACGCTTCGTATTATCATTACTATCAACGCTCTTTTTTCTGCTAATCGCAGCAAGTATCCTCGATGGAAGCCAACCCAACGTTGTAATTATCATTTCCGATGATCAAGGTTATGGAGATTTTGGTGCCATGGGAAACGAAGTAATTGAAACTCCGCACATCGACGCGATGGCCCAAAACTCGGTTCTCTGGGATAATTATTACGTAAGTCCGGTTTGCTCTCCGACACGCGCAAGCTTGATGACAGGTCGGTACAATCATCGTACCTATTGCGTGGATACATGGCTTGGCCGATCCATGATGCATACGGATGAAGTGACCATAGCGGAGGTGCTCCAGGAAAACGGATATGCCACCGGAATCTTTGGAAAATGGCATCTAGGCGACAACTATCCCATGCGAACTATCGATCAGGGATTTGAAGAATCGATTGTCCACCGCGGGGGAGGTCTCGGCCAGCCAGCGGATCCCATTGAAAACAACCGACGCTACACCGACCCAATTCTCATTCATAATGGACAAGAAGTTCAGACCACTGGCTATTGCACCGATGTTTACTACGACTATACAATCGATTGGATTCGCAAAGTACAACAGGAAGGACGCCCCTTTTTCGCTTACCTGCCAACTAACGCACCGCACGGCCCCTACCACGACGTACCGGAAGATCTCCGAAAGCACTATCTCAATAAGGATCTCCAAAGTCTTTTCCGTGCCAATGTGCGCGACGTCAATGCGGAGATCGATAAGCTAAGTCGAATCGCGGCCATGATCACAAATTTTGACCAAAACGTTGGGCGACTTTTTCAAGTGCTCAAGGAAACCGGTCAATTCGACAATACCCTGGTATTCCTCATGACCGACAACGGTCCCAACACCTTCCGTTATGTAGGGGATTTTCGTGGAATGAAAAGTAATATTCTGGAAGGTGGTATTCGAACCCCCCTCTGGAGCCATTGGCCGGCGAAATTTAATAAACTTCAGACGATTGAACACACGGTGGCCGCCCACATTGACCTTTTGCCGACAATTGTAGAAGCCACAGGGGCAACCTTGCCAGAAGACCTCGAGATCGATGGTCGGAGCTTAATGCCCCAACTTTTGGAACCATCGAAGCGCATGGCACCGCGCACTCTATTTTTGCAAATACATCGCGGGGTCCAGCCACAACGCTACCACAATTTTATGGTTCGGGATGCTATGTGGAAACTGGTTCATCCATCCGGATTCCAAAAACAATCTTTCGAGGGTGATCCAAATTTTCAGCTTTACAATCTCGAGAAGGATCAGGGAGAAGCCAACAATCTCGCCGAACAATTCCCGCAGAAAGTTCAATACCTCAAAAGGCTTTATGATGATTGGTATGACGATGTGATGACCAACGTTCTGCAAAATCCAGGACCTCCCGAAATCATCATTGACGGCAATCATGAGAACCCATCCGTTCTGACCTGGCAGGATCGCGTTGCGGAAAGGTGGTCGGAAGGGAGTGACGGCCACTGGGAATTGAATTTTGCTCGAAATGGCCGCTTTGATATCCAAATCGATATGCCCAGGGAACATGGACCGGATTCGAATGCAGATCTAATCCTTTCAATCGGAAACGATGAATACTCCATACCCGTCGAAAAAGGCACCGAGTCCGTAAGCTTTCCGATTATCTCTGTCGCTCAAGGCCCCAAACTCCTCAAAGCGATAATTCAATATGCGGATGGCAGGATGGAAGGTGGGTACCAGGTACGGATTACTGAGCGATGATTAGAATTGGGATCGTAGGTTGTGGACGCATACTGCCTGCGCATTTGCGCGGTTATCGTCGTTTACGTGAAGTCGGCTTCGACAATTTTCGCATTACCGCTCTTTGTGCACGCAAAATCGCGGATACAGAAATGTATGCTAAACGAGGAAAAGGCCCGCCTCAACGACCAGCGGTCACAAACGCACCAGGCGATCCCTTGGCCATCGATAACGAATACGTTTCCGACTTCCAGAAGGACATCGACGTAGCACTCTACGACGATTATGAGGAAATGATCGAAGAAGGTCCAGTAGATGCAATTAATGACTTCACATCACACGGAATGCACCACCTGGTCGCATCAAAAGCCTGTGAAAACGACAAACACCTCCTCACTCAAAAACCTTTGGCTGTTACCATAGCGGCGGCAAAAATGATGTGTGAGGATTTTGAGGCCAATAACCTCACGCTGGGCGTGCTCGAAAACTGGCGATTTTGCGATAAAGCTCGCTTCATGCGTTGGTTGATCGACGAAAATATTGTGGGCGATCCTCAAATGTTTCTATTTGGGAATGTCGGCAATTGGTGGACGCCAGATAAAGTAGTAGCTCGCACTCCTTGGCGTCATATTAAAAAGTTTGGAGGAGGCATTGCACTCGACTTGGGAGTCCACCAGTTCCACCTCGCCCGGTTGCTTTTGGGAGAAATTGTTTCAGTCATGGGCACAACCCATGTAGTGGAACCCAAGCGGCATTATATTAATGCGGATGGTACCTCCGAAACTATGAACTGCGATGCGGACGATGTTTTCAATGCTTCGTTTACAACTCAAAAGGGTGCCTTTGGGACGCTCACCGCTAGCTGGGCGGGCCACGGAGAAGGAACCCATTTCGGAAGCGGCCCGGTTCTTTATGGAAGCAAGGGAAGAATCCAGGGAGATACGTTGACCTTGGATGACGGCTCGACTCACGACATCGCAGATCTTTACAGGAAACGATGCGACCCGGACCGCAAAGAAGCTGAATTCCCCAAGGGCCTGACGAATGAATTTGCCAGCGCTCAGTTGGATTGGATCCGGGCTATTGAAGAAGGACGACCTCCCCAAACGAGCGGACGGGAAGGATTGGCCGACCTGGCAGCTGCATTTGCCATCCTAGAATCTAACCTGGCAGGGAGGCGAATAACCATTGATGAAATAATCGATGACAGTGTATCCAAGTATCAGGTACCAATTAACGAGCACTACAATATACAGAAATAATGCCGTATGTCACAATCCATCACCACTAAGGGCATCATCCCTAAACTCTCGGCACTCATGTTTATGGAATGGGGAGTCAAAGGCCTCTGGATGCCGCTGGCCGGAATATTCCTCGTGACCGAGACTACCATGGGCGGGCTCGGATTCACGGAAGATGAAAAAGGCATGATCATCGGCATCCCCATGGCTATCGCCTGTTTCCTTGCGCCCTTTATCGCAGGCCAATTGACCGACCGATTGTTTGCAACCCAGAAAGTCCTCGCGGTCATGCTGGTCCTGGCTGGAATCATTAAGTTTACCAACGCTTACCAAATAGGATTCGCGGCTTGGATGACCTTGTCCATTTCCTTCGCCATTCTCTACGTGCCCACCAACGCTCTGGTCAATTCGCTGGCGATGGAGCACCTCAGCGATCCCAAAAACCAATTTCCAATAATTCGAGCATGGGGAACTGTCGGCTGGATTGCCGTCTCCTGGATCTTTCCCATGATCTGGCTTCAACAGAACCTGCAGTTTCAATGGCTACCGCCCTTTCTAAAGGGAGAGGAAGCTCCGCAAGTGACCGCCCGCATGGTAGATAGCTTAAAATTTGCGGGAAGTCTCGCTGTTATTCTTGGAATTTATTGTTGGTTTGTTCTGCCGAACACACCCCCCAGCAAAGAGGCCAAGGAAAAGATAGCGTGGGTTGCGGCCCTGAAACTTTTTAAAAAACGGTCCTTCGCGGTTTTGATGATCCTGGCCCTTCCGGTGAGCATCCTCCAAGTATTTTACATGATGAATACGAGTCCCTTTCTTAAGGAGAGTGGACTTGAAACAAGCTTGATCATGCCAGCTATGTCGCTTGGTCAATTCTCAGAAATCGTCGTATTGGTCTTTCTGGGATTTCTATTAACAAAACTCGGCTTCCGCACGGTCATGACCTTCGGCATATTCTGCTACGGTTTGCGTTACTTTATCTTCGGGATCTCCGGAGTGCCTGTAGAAGTTCACGTGGGAGTACAATTGCTCCATGGCTTGTGCTTTGGCTGTTTCTACGCCAGTGCTTTTATTTATGTGCAGCGAATATCCCCCAAGGAAATCCACAACACTACGCAGATCCTGTTTATTTTTGTCATGTTTGGCCTTGCGCCATTGATAGCCGGATATTGGCTGAATGGTTGGCTGGCCAATATTTGCGGCGCACCTAACGGTGTCCATGATTTAGACTCCTATGTTCGTTTCTGGCGAATCGCAGCTATAGCTGGATTTATTTCCGCAGCGTTATTCTGGATGTTCTTCCGAGACGGAACGGAAGACGAACCGCAAGAAGCGAAGGCCTAGGGAATCCAATGAGTTACAAACTTTTTTGGGGCGACCTGCACAATCACTGTTCCATCAGCTATGGCCATGGTACTTTGCCTCAAGCACTGGCCAGAGCCCGCCAGCAATTGGATTTCTGCTCGGTGACCGGCCACGCCTTTTGGCCGGATATGCCAACGGATCGCAATCAATATGCGGAAATCATCGACTATCACAATGAGGGCTTCGCCACTTGTGCAAAAAACTGGAATGTCCTCGTTCGTTTGCACGAGCAAGCCAATGAGGATGGATCGTTCGTGGCTTTTCCAAGTTATGAATGGCACTCGCTCAAGTATGGAGATCATATTGTCTACTCCTCTCACAAGGATCTTCCGTTAAAGGACGCACCTGACTTACCTGGATTACGAGCGGTAGCTAAACAAGTGGACGGAATTGCCATTCCACACCACATCGGCTACGCAAAAGGCTTCCGAGGCATCAATTGGGATGAATACCGGGAGGATGTTTCTCCATTCGTTGAAATGTACTCGTTGCATGGCTGTTCCTTGAGCACCCATGCAGCATACCCGATGCTGCACGATATGGGCCCTCGCGATTTTGGATCCACGGCAGAAGCTGGCTGGCAAAAAGGCTACAAATTTGGCATTGTTGGTGGAACTGACCACCATGCCGCTTATCCAGGTAGTCATGGAGATGGTCGCATGGGCGTCTTCGCAGACTCACTCACTCGGGAGGGATTGATGGATGCCTTTAAAGCACGTAGAGTCTTTGCGGCTACCGGAGACAAAATTGATGCGAGGTTCCACATTAACGATGCCTGGATAGGAGACACCATCAAAGCGTCGGGCAAACGAAACCTGAAACTTTCTGTAGAAGGTATCGATCAATTGGACCACGTACGTCTAATTAAAAATGGACGCGTCTATAGAAGGTTCTTTCCTGATACCAATCAAGATAGTGAAAATATATACCGGTTACGGCTAACCTGGGGATGGGGTAAAAAAATAGACTTAGTTTATTGGCTGGCAAAACTTCAATTATCCGATGGAGAATTTCGCAAGTTGGATACTTGCTTTTCAGGACATGCCGTCGTTGCACCAAAAAAGGAGGAAGACGATTTGAATGCAGATACTGATTATGAATTGCTTCCACATGAGATCTTAGACCGTACAGACAAATCCATTACGTGGAAAAGTGTGACCAGCGGCAACCTATCCATGCGGCATGCGACGACTCAAAGTATTTCCCTTGAGATCAAAGCCTCTCTGAATGCCAAGATAAGCCTCGAAGTAAACGGTCATAAGTTCTCCCACACCCTGGCTGGGCTTATTGGAGAAGCCCAAAGCCATTTCATGCGTGGATGGCTCACAGAAGCTATGCAAATCGGACCGGCCGTTCCAAAGAGCGAGTGCTGCGTGTCAGCTGAACTATTAGACGATCCCGAAAACGATTCAGACATTTACCGCTTGGAAGCAGCCCAAGCGAATGGGCAATGGGTGTGGTTAACTCCAATTTGGATTGAAAGATAAAATGAACGATCAACTTAGAATCGGAATTCTCGGCTTAAGCCATGATCATGCCTGGTATAACTTACCCTTTGTAGATTCCCACGAAGATTTGGCTATGGTAGCAGCGGCGGACCCAAGTGAGCCACTGACAAGCCGCGCAGCTGAAGATTACGGATGTAAGACTTACAATGATCCGGCCGATTTGCTGGAAAACGAAGTCCTTGATGGGGTCTATATATTTAGCAGTAACAAGGAAGGCGCCGAACTGGCAATTGAGGCCTTGAATCGAAAACTGCACGTTCTCATCGAAAAGCCGATGGCAGCTAGCCTGGACCAAGCCAATAAAATGGTTGCAGCAGCCGAAGAGAATGGAGTTAAGCTCATCGTCAACTGGCCATTCGCATGGTGGCCACAATTACAGAAAGCGCTCTCAATGGCAGGAGAAGGAGCTATTGGAAAACTTTGGGGGGTCAAATATCGAGCAGCGCATGCCGGTCCGGCAGAATTGGGATGCTCCGAATACTTTTGTAATTGGCTGTTCAATCCGGAATTGAATGGCGCGGGAGCATTGATGGACTACTGCTGCTATGGTTGTTTACTTTCGGCGACCCTATTGGGTTTGCCGGAAGAAGTTACTGGTTTTACGGGTGGTCAGGTAAAGGACTCGATTTCGGTTGACGACAATGCCTTAATTGCCATGCGGTATCCCTTTGGATTATCTACGGCGGAAGCTTCCTGGACACAAACCGGCAAACTGACCAGCTATACCACTGCGCTATACGGGACAGAAGGGACCATCATGGTGGAACCACGCATTGGTGGCAGACTTTTTCTGGCGACCAAAGAGGATCCGACCGGGAGTGAAGCGCCGGTCCTCGATCCGGAGCCTCATTTAAAAAACTCAGCCAATCACTTTTTTAATGTGGTTGCTAACGAAGGAAGCCACTGGCTGCTTTGCGACCCCAAAAATGCACGCAATGCTCAAGAAATTTTAGAGGCCGGGTTACAATCAGTGCGCGAAGCGAGGCACATTCAATTACCTCTTTAGTCTTGAATGAGCTTCATCGCGGAATCGACAGAGGCATCCTCATGCACGATTTCACGGAGAGCTGCAGCGACCGCTGGTGGATGTGGATGTTGCCATACATTTCGACCAACCGCTATTCCACTTGCTCCTCCATCCATGGCCTTCCTAACCATGGTCAATAAAGCACGGTCATCACCCATGGCAGCTCCACCTAGGACAATAACAGGCACGAGTGCTGCATCGACGATGGCCTTGAAATCTTCCACAGTCGCATCAATTGGGAATGCTGTTTTAATGACATCGGCTCCCAATTCAGCTGAGAACCGCACCGCAAAGCTAATATTTTCAACCGTGTAATCATCTGGGCGACCGATACCCATAGGAAGTGTTTCCAAGATCACCTGAAGGCCAAACTCCTGCGCCTCAGAAATGAGCGTCGCACACTCACAAGCATTTTCAGATTCATGTGGATGGTGCAGATAAAACATGTTCATCACTGCATTTGCATCTACTGATGCTGCATCAGCAGCAGTGAATAACCTTACCGGCCCCGGATCTGGATTACCCTCAACGGCCGGCTTATAAAGATCCGTCCGCATGCATACTCCCTTTCCGGCAAGTTGCTCCTGACATGCGCGAACTACGCCAAAATTTACTACAAACCCATCCACCCAATCGCGAACGGATTCAATCACCTCATCCGGCCGATCAAGTCCAGGCACCGGAATAGCCGTCCCGTGGTCGATTGGCAGGATGACGGTTCGGCCATCCTCTTGAAAAAATGCACTAAAGTTCTGCGATTTTGCCATGGTTTCTAATTTTCCTAAATCTAAAGAGACTCCACTTCGAATAAACAGCAAAATCAATTATCGTTAAATTCTCTGCCGCTTGACCTCCAATTCCGTACACCCTACGTCTACCCTATGAAACTAACCTATTTTTCTATTTGTGCGATTACCCCCTTGATTTTGATTGCTTGCGGACCAACCGGCAATAGCGCCTCAAGTGATGGTTGGATCAGCCTGTTTAATGGACAGGATCTGACAGGCTGGGAAACCAAGGTCGAAGGGGCCGACGAAGTCTGGTCAGGGGTAAATGGCGTGATCGACTGCCAACCCAAATTACAGCCCCGCGGGGACAAAGCATTGTGGACGGTAGACAGTTATCAGGATTTTGAACTTCACGTGGAATGGCGCATCAAAGAGAAAAAAGGTATCTATAATGTCCCGGTCGTTCTACCAGATGGAAGTTACCAATTGGATGCCAATGGCGAGCGAGTGGTAAACCCGCAACCGGGTGCAGACTCCGGCGTTTACTTGCGCGGTACCAACAAAGCTCAGTTAAACATCTGGTGCTGGCCCATAGGCTCGGGTGAAGTTTACGGCTATCGCCATAATCAAGAAAATCCGGTTGTAAGAGCCGGAGTAACACCCAAGGTGAATGCCGACAAACCGGTGGGTGAATGGAATACTTTTCATATCACTATGGTTGGAGACCGTTTGTCTGTCGTACTTAACGGTCAACAGGTTCTTGAAAATGCGCAGCTCCCAGGCGTTCCAGATTCAGGTCCAATAGCCTTACAGCACCATGGAGGTTACGATACTGAAAAAGATCAGTGGAATGGAGCATCAAGCCTGGTTCAATTCCGCAATATAAGGATCAAGGAGCTTTGAGCCCCTGCTAAAACAATCTGCATTTCATGAAACTAAAACCTCTTCTCGCCTTTCTTATTTGGTGCAGCCCCCTTTTTGCCAGTCACCACCAACCCAACTTCGTTATAATTTTTTGCGATGACCTAGGCTATGGCGACTTAGGATCATTCGGTAATCCAACCATTCGAACGCCTCATCTGGATCGCCTGGCCCATGAAGGCCAGAAATGGACACAATTTTATTCAGCCGATCCAATTTGCACACCAAGTCGAGCCGGTCTACTCACCGGACGCTATCCAATTCGCAGTGGGATGACTTCGGCCGCTAGAGGCGTTTTGTTTCCAAATTCCTCCGGCGGTCTTCCGCAAGAAGAGGTTACCATTGCCGAAGTTTTAAAGCAAAAGAACTACGCAACAGCCGCAGTTGGGAAATGGCACCTGGGTCATCTGCCACAACACCTTCCCATGACCCAAGGTTTCGATTTCTACTACGGTATCCCTTATTCCAACGATATGGCAAAAATCAAAGGCGCACCCAATTATCGTGCGGGCGCAGAAGACCCTGACTATTACCCTGACTTTAAGGATTTTGATGTGCCACTCATGGAGGATGAGAAAAATGTCGAATGGCCAGCGGATCAGAATACAATTTCCAAGCGTTATACCGAAAGAAGCGTTCAATTTATTGAAGACAACAAGGATCGACCCTTCTTCCTCTACTTGGCCCATTCGATGCCACACATCCCCTTGTTTTTGTCAGAGGCCTTTCGAGGAAAAAGTATTCGGGGATTGTATGGGGACGTAATTGAAGAAATTGACTGGAGTGCCGGACAAATCCTCGACACTCTTCGTAGGCTGAATCTGGATATAAAGACAATTGTCGTATTTACATCCGATAACGGGCCTTGGTTGTCGTTTAAGACCCATGGCGGATCCGCCGGGCCTTTGCGAGCAGGGAAAGGCACAACCTTTGAAGGTGGTCAACGTGTGCCGACTATCTTCTGGGCACCTGGAATATTTCCACCGCGTGTCGTTAATGAAATGGGGGCTTCCATCGACCTTCTGACCACTTTTGCATCCCTTTCTGGCACCAACGCACCGATGGATCGGAAGATGGACGGCTATGATTTGTCACCAGCACTGATGGGGACAGGAAGAAGTCCACGCAACGAATTCTTTTATTGGAATAGGGCCGTCCTTCATGCCGTTCGGTCGGGGCCATGGAAACTGCATTTTTGGCAGAACCACCCAGTCACCTACAGCCGCGTTCACAAATTGGATACACCGGAGCTATACCACCTAGAAAAGGATATTTCAGAAGCTTACGAAATAGCTACCGCAAACCCAGATATAGTCACCTACCTCACGCAAAAAGCGGAGATGCATAAGCAGGACACGGAAGGCTCTCTACCAGATCAAAACGGAGCATTAATACCCGGGTTTAAATACCGGCGCTAGAAAACTTTCTAGTTCTTCGATTTAGAGACTAATTCTTCACTAAAAAAATTTAT
>CEVA01145806.1_pt1 | contig 15300 bp, 6 predicted proteins | sample 361521 | NCBI WGS metagenome assembly CEVA01 (sample SAMEA2622823, study PRJEB7988) | marine metagenome | isolation source: saline water (ENVO:00002010), including
GGAGTACTTGCAATGGCAAAAACAAGCTCACCCAATACTGGAGGAAGCCAGTTCTACATAGTTCCCGAAGACAGCACCCCGAGCCACCTTGACGGAGTCCATACCGTTTTCGGAAAGGTAGTTGATGGCATAGATCACGTCACTGCAATTAGCGATGTTCCTACTGATGGAAATGACAGGCCTCTGAATGATGTCCGACTGATTAGCGTCACCGTAAATGACTAGTCTAAGTTGGATGCCCGATTTAGTCAACTTCATGGCTGTGGCATATGCCGCATCACCAGAGGTGATGACTTGTCTGCTACACTACCCTTCGATGCTCTCTCAGAATTCGATACCATAGACGGATCGAAATCTCATTTCGCCGATATTGGTGCTCTTGAGCGAGCGGGCAAATGCAATCTGAACGAGATGCCAGTTTCTATTCGAATACTATTGGAGTCAGCCTTGCGCAAGTGCGACAACTTCCTAGTTACAGAGGAAGACGTCGTCCGTATTGCCTCGTGGAGCCCAGAAATGAAACCCTCTGAGATTCCATTTAGTCCAAGCAGAGTGATTCTACAGGACTTCACTGGGGTTCCAGCAGTAGTCGACATCGCCGCCCTCAGAGATGCAATGGTAGAGATGGGCGGAGATCCAGAGAGAGTAAATCCACAAGTGCCTGTAGACCTAGTAGTCGATCATTCCGTTCAAGTCGATGTATCGGGACTATTTCCCGACGCTAGGGAAAGAAACTTGGAAATTGAATATCAGCGTAATCTAGAGCGTTACGAGTTCTTAAAGTGGGGCCAGCACAGTTTGGACAACTTCCGCGCTGTTCCTCCTGGAAGGGGAATCGTGCATCAGGTCAACTTAGAATGGATTGCCACGGTTGCTAGAGAGGAAAGTGGAATCTGGATACCGGATACTCTAGTCGGAACAGACTCGCACACTACGATGATCAATGGCCTCGGAGTACTCGGTTGGGGAGTCGGTGGAATTGAAGCCGAGGCAGTCATGTTGGGCCAACCAATCTACATGCTACTTCCGGAGGTAGTCGGTTTTGAGTTGAAAGGTTCTCTGAATCCGGGCGTCACAGCAACGGACATGACTCTACGAGTAGTCCAGATGCTTCGTGAGCACGGTTGTGTCGGTAAGTTCGTAGAATTCCATGGCCCGGGACTGTCAAATTTGAGTCTTCCAGACAGGGCAACTATAGCAAACATGGCACCTGAATACGGAGCCACTTGCGGATTCTTCCCTGTTGATCAAGCCACTCTTGATTACATGCTACTTTCAGGCCGAGACCCAGATCATGTTGAGAATGTCAAGAGATATCTTGAGGCCCAAGGAATGTTCCATACTGAGAAAACTCCTGCACCCCAATTCACCTCTTCGTTGTCTCTAGATTTGTCTTCTGTGGAGCCATCACTTGCAGGCCCAAAGAGGCCCCAAGACAGAGTCGATTTGTCGGCGATGAAATCTCACTGGCGAACCAGTCTAAATGCCCCTGTTGGACATCAGGGACATGGCATCGATGCATCTCGCAATAATGACAGCGCGCCAATCGAAGGCCGTGACTGCGACTTGAAGCATGGAGATATTGTGATTGCTGCCATTACCAGCTGTACCAACACCAGCAATCCCAGCGTTATGGTCGCAGCCGGTCTTTTAGCCCGTAAAGCGAGAGAAAAAGGACTGTCAATCAAGCCTTGGGTGAAGCCCAGTTTGGCTCCCGGAAGTCGTGTTGTCACAGAGTATTTCGATGCTGCTGGCTTGACTGAGGATTTGGATGCACTAGGATTCAGCGTGGTGGGTTATGGGTGTACTACTTGTATCGGCAATTCAGGTCCGCTTGACCCCGAGATAGAATCGGCGATAGAAGAGGCCGACTTAGTAGTGGGCAGCGTTCTATCTGGGAACAGAAACTTCGAAGGTAGAATTCATCAAAAAATCAAGGCTAACTATCTCGCCAGCCCTCCGCTTGTAGTAGCCTATGCGCTGGCTGGCAACCTTGACATCGACTTCTCGTCTGACCCGATTGGTCACACTCCGGCCGGTGAACCGGTAATGTTGGATGATGTCTGGCCAAGTGATCAAGAGATTCACTCAACTGTTCGCAGAACAATTGGGCCTGAGATGTTCTCAGAGCGCTATTCAGATGTACTTAGTGAACCTCGTTGGGATGCAATTCCAAGCAAGACAGGGTCTTTGTTTGATTGGGATGAGAACTCCACTTATGTCAGATTACCATCATTCCTTGAGGGAATACAGAGAGTACCTTCTCAAATCAATTCAATCGAAGGAGCTAGAGTGCTGGTCAAAGTTGGAGACTCAGTGACTACTGATCACATCAGCCCTGCCGGGGCCTTTCCCCATCACGGGCCCGCAGGTCAATATCTCATATCGAGAGGAGTTGAACCCAGAGACTTCAATTCATTCGGAAGCCGGAGAGGTAACCATGAGGTAATGGTCAGAGGAACCTTCGCAAATGTTCGGATGAGAAATCAAATCGCTCCAGGAACTGAGGGAGGTCTTACCACTCACTTGCCTACTGGCGAGGTCATATCAATTTACGAAGCCAGCATGAGATATCAACAAGACAACACTCCACTAATTGTCCTCGCTGGTTCCCAATATGGGACAGGCAGCAGCAGAGATTGGGCCGCTAAGGGTACCTTACTGCTGGGAGTAAAGGCGGTAATCGCCACTTCATTTGAGAGAATTCACAGATCTAACCTAGTCGGGATGGGTGTACTGCCACTAACCTTTGCAAAAGGAGAGAGTGCAGATTCTCTCGGACTGGATGGAACAGAGTCATTCGATATTCCTGCTAGTGCTGAGCTTGAGCCAATGTCTTTAATCACGGTTACAGCCACCAAGTCGGATGGCAGCGAAAAACAGTTCGAGGCAGTTGTCAGACTAGATACACCGGTCGAAGTCGAGTACTACAAGAATGGTGGAATACTGCCCACTGTGCTGAGGAATTTGGCCGAAGCATGAAAACCGCCGATACTGCGGAGTGAATGAGGGACGTATTATGGAGATGCGCGGAACTGTCAGATTCAGATTCCGCTCAATCGAGCATGACGTTGACGTTCTGCTTGAGGGAGAGGCCCGATGGGTCGAGCAATTGCGACAGGAAATTGGACTCTCCGGAGATGTTGGGGTGCTGCAACCGCTAGCTGCGAGACTAGTTGATCCTGACGAGTCGGAGTTAGAATCAGCAGTCGGCGATTTTGCCCCAGAGTCGACCATCATGAATGAGGGTGAACAGACCCTTCCAGGACCTCCTCCGGATCCTTCTAGGATTCCATCAGTAATCAGAAAGATTGGTGATTTCGACCTTGATTCAAGCATGTCCGAACTCGGTGGGAGGGAGAGTAGCGAGCCTGACATGGCTGCTATATGTGAGATACTAGATGAGTTGGAAGAAGAAGTCGAACCTCTTACAGACACGATGTCAGGAGACCCACTGGCAGAAGCATGGATTCAGTTACTACTTACTTTAGTGGTTAGAGAGCACGGTCACACTTCCCTGCCCTTAAGCTCAATCGAGATGGCTCTAGGGGGGCGAATTAATCGCGACGCGGCAGAGTTGCAGATATTCCTAGATAGACTATGGATGATGGGCCGTCTGGAGAGAATTCACGGCGGTGCGGAAACAGAATACTCTCCAAATCCCAGCTGGATGCAGTCTACTTGAGGCCAGCAAAATTTGTCCAATTCTCTATTCAACCCCAAAGGGGTTGCTAAACTCATCAGGGGCGAAGGCATAAGAGATGGCCGAAACTCGGACGGAGCATGTTGCATACGTCTGAGTCTGCCCGAAACCGAAACAAAGAGGCCCGAAGAGCCTTGATGCTGGTCATGTTAATGTTGACCTCTCTGATGGTATCTCTAGTACCAGCAGTGAGCGCCTCGCACATCACCCAATACGCTGTGCAGAGAGATCCATCCCATCTTTCTGTTGGCGATTTGAATTGCGATAATCACAACGATATCGTCGCTGTGAGCGAGATGGGACATTTCATTACTGTACTGTATAATGACGGCTCAGGCAACTTTGCAGACAGACAGGATGTATTCATTTCAAACAACGTTTCTCAGCGAGCCGGCTTCGTTGATACTGCAAACTCAGTTGATGTTGAGGTTGGGGATTTCGATGGAGACGGTGTTAACGACCTAGTATATTACCAGGAAAACATCAGATTCGTAGGAGAAAGTTTCGTTAGACCGGGTAACTTGACGGTAATGTGGGGAGTCTGCTCACAGAGAGTAAATCTTTGGTCAGATACTGAGATTACTGTTTCACATCCGTATCACGTCGGTATGGAGGTTGGAGACATAGACGATGACGATAATGATGACATCGTTCTAATCACTAGAGATGCAACTGGAACCAATCAGTATATTCAGATTTACAGAGGTACAGATCCGGCTCTATTGACTAATCAACAGTCAATCCCAGTTCCACTGACTAACGGCATTTACGTCGAGACCCGGTTAGGCCATTGGGGCGAGACTGTCCAAGGCAGTGGCCTGCCAGGGGGCAGTCTGGGAGACTGCGAGGATTTGGACCTCTGGTTGCTTAGGACTCCTCCGTTTAATACAGGAGTTGGAGTCTCAGTTGGGCACTATGATAACATGACGGTTTTGGAGTTTGATTGTCTCACCAAGACGTATCCAAATCCTCTCGACGCTACCGCTCAAGGTGTGCACGAATTCAAACTCGACGCTGAACATAACTATCCACTGTATGGGATGGATATTTCCGATACAAACGATGATGGTGAAGTGGACATGATTGCAGCCGTTGATGGAATTACAGGAAACATTTCATATGCAATCAAAAACGGAGGTAGTTGGGACACTCAGAACTATGTTTTCCTAGGTGACTATCTGGGTGCTGACATCACCATTGTGGACGTTAATCGAGACGGCGAGGTAGACTTCTTCGTACCGACAGAGTTGACATTGACCAGAGTCCAAGACTCTTCAGCACAGAATCAGTCATATCTGCTTCTAGACAATCTCAGAGAAATCAACTCAGTTGAGATTATTCTCGCCGACCCCAACGGACCCGGATACCTTTCCTCTCTATCATTCGATGTAGGACGAAGACCAACTATGGCAATTCCCGGGCAGTTAGCGGGAGGAGAAAACAGCGCCTATGAGATTATCATTGGACAAAAGGACTACTCTTACAGATTTGCCAACAACGCGATGTGGCTCGATACTCAAGGCTGGGCTGGCGCTGGAGACTTCCTCTCAGTACTGACTCTAGACAATGAGGATGTTGGGATTACGGAGGTTACCGTTGCTCCTGCAGCCTATAACCCCTCTACGGGAGAGGTTGATGTCGGAGAAGGAAATAGATGGGTAAACGTTACTGTGAAGAATACCGGATTGAATCCACTCAGTGGATCCATTGATGTCGACTTAGAAGTCAAGGAAGTTCTTGGCGGAACTGATACTGTGGTGTATTCAAACGATTTTGATGGCAACATAGACAACACCAACTGCCCTAACTGTGCTTTCTCCAAGAACTCCTACACAGGAATGTATGGTGCCGGAGCATCCTCTTGGCATCTAGAAACAAACTCAACAGCTGCAACAACAAACGTATCTTGGTACGAAGCCGATAGTAATCCTACCAACTACTATTGGGCTGGAATGGATTACCAAGGAACAAATGAGAGCGATTCAGGCTATTTCAACAACATGGACGAAGCACTAATCCTAGAGAATGTTGACCTCACAGGCGCAGATGCAGCGTTCATGGATATCTCTGTAATGTGCAGTGCGGCTTTCTTCGAACTTTACTTAGCCGAACAATATTCAGTTGTTGAGAGATGGCTATACGAAGACTCCTGCGGCATTGAAGTATGGAGCGACGGCAACGGCTGGGAGTCCGTATTCTTCAATGGAGGATGGGATAATGAGCGCTATTTCAGAATTCTATTCCAAGGAGTGGACCCGGAGTATAACACATACAACGGTAACAACTTCGCAGCCACTGCTACAGGCTGGTTAAATTATACTGAAGGAGGAGGAACTTCAGAAGATCCAAATGAATTGGAATCAATTGATTTGACTCCTTATGCAGGACAAGTAATCGATATCAGATTCCGATTCCGAAGTGGACTCATGGGCTCTGTAGGCCCCGAGGGCTCATCTCAGGACACCGGTCTAGATGGATTCGCTTTCGATAATATCACTATCCGAAAGCGCGATGTTACATTCGGAACCTCTGAGACCGTTAGCCAAACTCTGAATTTCAACAACTTCGCTGCTGGAGCTTCTGAGGAGGTCAGCCTAACTGCAGATTTCGTTGACAATACTACATATTTCATCAAGACTGAATTGAACAATCCGACCGGTTATTCAAACATGGACGATTTGAACGATGAAATCCGATTCCAACTTACTGTAAACAATTTGTTTGATCCCTGTCTAGCCGAAGAGCATTGGGTGGATTTAGAGAACGGTGTCAGATACGCTTCCGGCGAACGCGATATCAACGTCAAGGCTGAGAATTGTGGAAATACAGTCACCGACTTCGAATTGGAGGCGTTCATCCAAAATGCTGAACCAGACCTTGTCGCAATTGAGGACTTCTCTGGTGTAGACCCATTGTGGACCGATGATGGCAACGCCAATGGTAGTAGACTCGATGACTCTACAGGCCCAAATGACATGCTTCCTCAGAATGTAGGTATATTCAACAGCCATGCATACTGGCTGGGAGACCCGAGTGATGGATATGGGGATGACTGGAATGAGACTATGTCTCTCGACCCAATCCCTGTAACCGCATCAGGAGCAGACTTCACCTACCTAACATTCGATTACTACGCCGAGGGAGATTATCTCAAGGATAGCCAAGGAAATATTCTGGCTATCCGCGATGCTGCAAATCTTGAGATAACCTGGACTAAGGATGGCGAGGTCTACGAGGGAGTCGTATATGGGTCTTGGACCGATCTCAACGAGAATGGCATTCAGAATACCAATCCGGAGGATCCAAACTTCCACCGCTGTGAGGATTTCGATCTAAATGGATACGATGAGGTCGAATACTTCGGAGACCACTCTGATAACATCAACTCTGTGGTTTGGTTTGACTCCGAGAATATCATGAAGTCCGTAACCGTCGATATGACTCACATAGTTATTCTAAATCGCACCAGCGAGGATACATCCCAGTGGAGGGATGAGTGTACTACTCTCTCTGGCTCCGAAGTGACTCTGACTTGGAGATTCCAGTCAAATGATGATGGCGTAAATGGTAACGCGGGTCTAGCAGGTTTCGCCATTGACAACATCAGAGTCGAGCAATTCACCTTCGAAGATGATGGCTCTTACAATGTCAATGTCACCGGTCTAGATGCTTCTGAAAAGCAAGTAGTCAATCTAGGAACACATGACTTCCAGAGCGGAATATACAAGATTGACGTGAGTACAGTTTACGACAATACAGATCCCCTAACCGCTTGGTATGGTGAGGATGAAGTCAATACTGCAAACAACCACTCTTCGATTATTTTCAGCATTGCAAGCGCAGATATCACTCTGCTACAACCCGACGTTCTTGAGTGCGTATCGGATATCACCTATGAGTGCGTTTACTCTACCAACCCCGGAGGCGCTTCCGCGCACGACTTCTCTGTCCCACTATTGAATGGTGTAATCGCAGGCGAGTACACACTAAAGATGAAGATAGTCGACTTGGAAACAGGACAGACAGTATACGAGCAGGCAAGCGAAAATGGACCATTCGACCTAGCTCCTCACCAAAGGGCACAGGCGAACTGGACAGCCCCCTACAGTAATTGGTACGATACTCATACCTACAACATCAGCTTCCATGCTGAGATACTACAAGAAGACGGCTCCATGGAACCTTCAGGAAACGATCGCTTCTTTGAGATAACATTCTATGACAACATAGATGTCGCTATCTTGTCGAATCCAACAGATCAGAATAGACTACAGAGAGTCAAGGAAGATCTTGAGGCGATGGGTATGACCTATACTCAATTGCGCATGGATAACTGGGATACCTACGGAACTCCCGATTGGGTTGAACACTACAACAAGGTATTGCTGCCATGGCAGACCGACTACAACGTATACTATGGTGAATACTACGAAATGTTGGCAGAAACCAGAGAGAGTGATGGCCTCAGCCTTACCGAGACTCTAGAGGACTACATGAACGGCGGTGGCACTGTCCAGATGCACTTGGGCCCGTACCGAAATGAGTACCAGCCAAACAGACTTCCTTTCGGGATGGATATAGCAATGAGAAATCAGGCAAATTTCACAGTTGATAACAGAATTTTACACACCAACATTACCATCGTTGACCAGTTCCATCCAATTCTGAGCAATGTCGATCCAATCGCGTTCACCGGAATCAACGGTGGTTCGCATGTCGCACTAGCCGGCTTAGATACCGCACAGGTGCAGGCTACGCAAATGCCTCAGGTTTGTGGTGGCAGAATTAGTGATCCTATGGGCACATTCCATACTCTGATTAGAGATTCTGACTATGATTCTCAGTCACTACTATCGTTGTGTAACCGGGGAGCAGGGGGCCTTATTGTAACGACTATAGATGTGGAGAATCCTAGCGTTTCAGAGGAGTTTGGAGGCGCTACCATTCCTCTGCTATCGAACATGCTCGGTTATCATCTGACTCCTTATCCGGTGGACTTCGGAATCGCAGGCGAGAGCTTCGACCTAACTATCAATGGAGAGACTCAGGCTATTGATACCGTTACTGGGGCTTACGCAACTAAATACATCAAGAGCAACTCGGATCTTGACTTCAGTTTCATCACTACAGTTGACGGCATAGTCGCAGACTGGACTCTGCAGTCAGGAAACAATGATTCAGTTACTGGTTGGGACGGCATGGTAATCGATGCTGGAGATTATAGCCACACGCAGCAAATTGATCCTTCAATCCCAACTCTAGGCAGTTTCTGTGTTGGCGACTCGACTACAGAGCAGGGTTGTAGAATCGGTGCAGAGTGGCTACTAACTCTGTATCTTCACGACGATGCCGGACACACTCGAATGACTTACATCCGACTGGTCACAGACGACACGCTCGCTGATGAGTATAGGCCGATGGCCGAAGCTGTCATGGTCGATGATGCGACAAGTAGCGAATACGTTACTCAGGACGGAACCAAGACGGTTGCAGGAGTTGATTGGCCAATTTACAGAGCCAGACTCTCAGACACTGGGGACCTGAGTATCTCATTCGACGCTAGTGCAAGTTATGATCCGGATGCTCCTGAAGGGCAAACTGGAATCGAACTCTACGAGTGGAAAGTTTTCTTCGACTATCCATGGGATAGTTCTGACCCAACTCTCGAAGGTCACGTTTTCCAAATTCCAGCTGCTGCTGGAGGAGAGGAGTGGACCTACGTATTCCGAAACCTTACTGCTAGCCCGGATGGGAATCTAGAGAATGAGATTAGAGTCGAGCTGATTGTCTATGACAAGGCTGGAAAGCAGAGCGAAAAGCACCGAATGTATTTCATCGTCGTAGGAGAAGACTTCGGAGACGATGAGCCGATTGTGCAGTTTACTGATCCGGGCCCGAATGCCAATCAGAAGGACCCATTCGTAACAATCTCGGGAATTCTAGTTTCTGGAGCTGAGAACAGTGATGTAGTCATCGAGGTCGCTCTGACAAAAGAAGTATTGGACTACACTCCAACCCAGAAGACAACTCAGAAGTCAATTGGCAAGTTCAACAATACCGAACCTCTGGCCGATGGTCAGCAGTTCACAATGACCTTGGATATCTCCGATCTTTACCAAGAAGTCGGCGTGGCATCTACTATCCATGTCAGAATAATTGAAGGAGATGGTAGCAGGTATGATTTGTCTCAGGAGATAGGAATAACGCTCGTTCCACAATTACCCGATGAAGGCCCTGATGAAGAGGGTGAAGGTTCGAACATGCTAATTTTCGCTGGAGCGGGTGTTCTGCTTCTAGTGCTAGTTGTGGTTGTCACAATGGTGATGCGAGGACGTGGCAGGGCTGATGATGTCTCAGACACTGTCGAGCAGTTCGGTGGAGTTGAGCAGATGGACCCAGTCGAGGCATACGTCCAGCAGATGGTTGCTTCAGGATACGATGAACAGACTGCGCGTACCTACGCTCAGCAGTATTATGCATCATACTACGAGCAGCAGCGCAAGGGCGGCGGTTGACCCGTTTTGGGCACCTAGACGCAACTTGAAGTGCTTGAATAACAGGCGGCAACTATGGACGTATCCGGACACAGCACTGTGGCTGACTCATCTCTCTCTTCTTCGGGCGAGAAGAAGGTCGCATGGGCCCGTAGTAGGATGCCTGCTCTAGCTGCTTTACGAGAATCTGCTGAGCGAGACCTCCCATTGAAGGGGCAGAGGGTTGCAGGCTGCCTACATGTAACTAAGGAGACGGCAGTACTCATCGAGACAATTACTGCAGCTGGCGCTGAGGTTAGTTGGTCAGGCTGCAATCCTCTATCGACTCAGGACGACGTCGCCGCATGGCTTGCTAGGGAGGGCTACGGAGTCCATGCATGGTATGGACAGTCAACTGATGATTTCTACAGGTGTATTGACCGGACACTTGAATTCAAGCCAACGCTAACACTCGATGATGGAGCCGATTTAATCTACCGTGTTCACAGTTCCTTCCCCGAACTCGCAGAAGGAATAATCGGAGGGACAGAGGAAACGACAACCGGCGTCCACAGATTGCGAGCGATGGCTGATGCTGGTGAGTTATTGTATCCTGTAATCGCTGTCAATGATGCCGAGACGAAGTGGGATTTCGATAATGTCCACGGCACAGGCCAATCTACGATTGATGGAATCATCAGAGCGACCAGTGTATTACTAGCGGGCAAGGACTTCGTCGTTGCAGGCTACGGTCACTGCGGGAAGGGATTGGCATTCAGAGCACGTGGGATGGGTGCAAATGTGATTGTAACCGAAATTAATCCAATCGCAGCCCTAAGGGCTGTGATGGATGGTTTCAGGGTGATGCGCATGGACGAGGCTGCTGCACTGGGTGATATTTTCTGTACCGCCACCGGAATGAAAGACGTAATCATAAGCAGACACTTTGAATCGATGAAGGATGGAGCCATCGTTTGCAACACAGGCCATTACGACTGTGAGATAAACATCTCTGACCTGGAGAACGCGTCGAACAACTCTACTCAAATCCGAGAAAACAACGAAGCCTATGAAATGAAAGACGGGCGTACTATTCACCTACTTGCCAAGGGAAGACTGGTAAATCTGGCAGCAGCAGAAGGCCACCCTAGTGAGGTGATGGACATGTCATTCGCCAATCAATTCCTTGCTCTATGCAGGCTCGCCGAAGAAGGAAGGGATTACGAGAATGTAGTCTATGACATCAGTCCTGAACAGGATGCAGAATTGGCTGCTCTCAAACTGAAGACTGCTGGCTTATCAATCGATGAATTGACACCTGATCAAATCGCTTACCTGACAGATTTCAGCGCTGGAACTTAATCGTCGAGAGGCTCCATCTCAGACTCTGACCACCAATCTTCAGACTCTCCGGAGTCTTCCAGTCCGCTCTCCAATACTGTTAATTCAGGCAAATTGGGCTTCCATCTGATTTGCAGTTTGTCTCCACCCTCCACAATCAATTCCAACCGCTCAGCCAATGCTGGCATTCGGTTGGCAACCATTGCATTGTACAACTTGCTATATCTGATATCCTCGGGAATGCAGACTCTGCCGGAAGTCGTCTCGTAATCAATAGCACGATCCAAATCTAAGGCGTGTCGGTTTAGTTTGTGCAATAGGCCAGAAGCTAGCCTAGTGATTACCATGAAACAAGCCAGGATGAAAACGAAAACCAGAAGGAAGCCAAAGGTCGAACCCCCAATCAGAGTCATCGCTAATGTCCCTAGGAGGAATACAATAGGTGCGACGAAGGTAATCAAGAAGAAGGTCGGAGTAATCGGTTTCCGTTTCTTCATCCTTTCAATAATCTTCCAGCGTGGGTGTTTGGGATTCTGGGGTCTGAAAATCTCGTCTTCTTCCATCTTGGCAGCTCTAGAAACCATTCTGTTGACTGCCTCCATCTGTGCCAATTGGTCACTAGTAGTGGCTTCCATTCCCTCACTGTATAGTTGCTCAAGCAGCGTTGCGCACTCGTCGTAAAGTCCCATTCTAACTAGTATGCCAATCTGTTCGATTACTGGCGCGACCTCATGCGGCGCGAACTCGCGCCTCTGTTGCCACCATGTCAATCCCTGTTCTAGCATCCCGAGATGATCGACTAGCAGAACTCCGCCCAACTTCCATGGATCAAATGGTTCTGGATCGAGCTCTACCACCTTCCTGAGTGCTGCCATTGACCTCGCCGCCTGACCTAGGTCTGGCATCTGCTGGCGACCTTTACTTTCTGCAGGAAGCGACCATCGAGCCACCCCCATCCATCCATCAGTATGCCCGGGGTCCATCTCGACTACTCTTTTGGCAGCCTCGAGAGCGCCTTCTCGGTCGCCGCTACCTTCTGCCTCTAAGGCATCGAGCCAGACCATCTCGGCAGTATCCGCCACACCTGATGCTACGGCATTAGATGCATCAATGCTCGGGTTGTCAGCGACCGCCTCTTCGGCCCCTATCTTGCCTTCTTGGCTTCCATTTATCTCTTGGATTGGGTCTACGCTGCCTGCCCTTGGTTTTCCTAGATCCTCTTCCTTCTATCGGCTTCCTTGTGTCGCAGCGATTGCACACGTCTCTTTTTGCGAAATTGTGGTTGTTGCATTTCGGACAATTCCAGTCACCAGGCTTCATATTTGAATTATCGAAACCTCTTGATTTGCTGGTTTTATGGCCACGAGAATCCCTTCTTCCACTAGTTTTGGGTTTTGGTTGCTCACAACCAGTACGATTGCATACTTTCTTGTTTGCAAAATTGTGATTTTTGCACTTAGGGCAAATCCAATCACCAGATTTGACAGTAGAATGTCTGATGTTCCTTGACCTATCCTTCCTACCTCTGTATTCTCCCATCGGTCTTGGTTTTCTGCCTTCTCGGCGATGCCGAGGAGCAATCTCCACAGGTGAGCCGATGGCCTTTGAACCATCAATACCATCTGCTAGAGGGAATAGATGCACAAGCGGTTCATCGACAGGTCCTAGCACAGTCTCGACCTTGCCCAATGTCTGTCCACCAGTAACGCACAGCCTCGCTCCTAGCCTAGGTGCCCTACCCTCGAATGTGACTAGTAGCCCCCCTTCATGGGACTCCCTGGTAACCCGACCTACGAAACTCACGCCTCAGCCGCGACGCCTTCCATACATGAGGGCTGCGACCACAGCTACAAGGACGATTGGCAGACCGGCAGCAGGTAGTAGGCCACTATCATCATCTTCAGGAGGTTGCGGCGTGACTTCTTCAACCTCAAAGAGATGTGAGTTGTTCACAGTCTGAGAAATCTCGGAGCACTTGCCTGAAGAATCGCATCCCTCAACCATGACAACATGCTCACCCTCGCTCCACAATCTGAAATCGATAGCAGGGGTGGACCAAGCGTTGCCAGTAGAACTGACTGATCCTGTATTGGAACCATCTATCGACATGCTGAACACAACTTCCTCGCCATCGGGATCACTGTATTGCCCCTGCATCGACCATTCCGCTCCATCCCAGTCCGAATTAGTGATTGTCAACATGGGTGGAGAACTTTCTTTGAACAAATCAATATCATAGATGTGCTCCATTGAGTATACATTCGAACTTCCATGTACACTCACCCATACATCCACTTCTCCGGGGACTATGTTCGATGCTGACAATTCCACCACAACTTCCTCAGTGAAGGAGGTGGATACGGACGCTGATTTCTGACCATCTTGAGCCAAAGCCAACTCAATTTGTAATTCAGGCCATTCGGATGTTGGGGTAATTGAAATCGGGTGCGGGTCGGACAGAGTCGCTACAGATGTACTGATTGAGAATGGAACACCAAGATTCCAGATTCTCTGGCCAGAGCTCTGACCCGCAGAATCGACTGCCTCACAAGTGACTTCTCCGGGACTTCCTCGGGGAATCTCAGCCCACAATGAACGGTCAGCGCCCTCGCTGAGCTGTAGCGAGGGTGAGCCGGAACATCGCACATCCAATTGAGTAACACTACTCTCGTCTGTGAACCATAATGAGACATCGTCCCAGTCTGCCCAAACATGTTGGCCTCCACTAGGTGAAGGGAACCAAGCACCGTCGACTGGGGCGAAATCTGTCCAAACAGGAGGTTCATCGACTGGGATTGGATCAGTGGTAAAATCGGCAAACAAATCCTCTCCCAATGGCCAATCTTCTATCTCAGTATCTGGTAGAATTGTGAATCGTAGACTTCCATCAGATAACTCCTCGAGAGTATAGGAGGAGGAACCATCCCCCAAACAAGTCCCACGAATCGGAGCAGGAATTTGCGACCCCTCCTCGAAACTGACATCTCTACCTTCGCACTCTTCCCACATATCTAGTCGCAAATCTGGAGTGGCTGGGAAGTTGAACTCTAGACTCGATCGAGTCATATTCGAAGCATTGAGGACCAGAGTGAATTGATTTCCATCAGTCACACCTGGAATGGTCATTGTGGCATTCAACCAAAGTTGGATGCGGCATTCATCTACTCCGTCAGAGGAAGGAATGCCGGTATCACAGTCCCGATTTCCGTCGGGGGTGACTGGTATTTCCTCACAGTCATTTCCGAATGCGGAGGTACAGTCCCTAATCTCAGAATGTCTAGGGGGGACGATGTTGAACTCCTGAATCTCGACTCCGTCCTCTTCCCAACTGGTGTTCTTCCAACTGACTCCTTCGCCACCTCTGTGATAGTCGCCACCTCTAATCCCTATCCGAGTTAGAGTGTGTTCGATACACTCACTAGCCAACGCTCTGAAGAGTTCACGCTCATCTGTCGACAACCAACCGTCACCTCCGTCGTTAGGATCGATTTCAGCCATGAATTCATCCATAGTCACTCTAATGTCATCTGCTAGTGATGCATTAATCCAAGCCACGGCTCTAACTTCGGCCGACTGCCAACTAGGATTAATGTCGAAAACGAACTCGGCTTTTGTGTACTCGAACATATCTTCGAAGGTGATTGAGCCGCATTGGTCTTCTAGCGAACCACCCCCTCCGCCGAATTGCTCCATTCGCAAAGATTCGTCTGTAAGATTGCTATTCGTATGACTGTATGGACAAACTAAGCTCATCACTAGGACAAAGACGAGCGAGAGTGGAAC
>CEVA01145613.1_pt1 | contig 15292 bp, 16 predicted proteins | sample 361521 | NCBI WGS metagenome assembly CEVA01 (sample SAMEA2622823, study PRJEB7988) | marine metagenome | isolation source: saline water (ENVO:00002010), including
GGGGATGGGTGATAGTTGCTCGATAACAACGAAATATCGTGATTATGGCCTCGGGGCCATAATTAACTCGCTGCGACGGGCTGTCCAGACGCAGCACCGGATTAGAGTCCGAAACGGAGCACGAACAGAACTTCTCTACCTGGCTGTGGGTGATACGGGGATGAACCCGACTGGATTCCGGATCTGCGGCTGAATGCTGTCGATTGGTCTTGCCCCCGAACCCGATTGTCGTCCGACCGTCGCGTAATCCTTCCCCAGGAGATTTCGAACGACGAGCTGCGGCTCGAACCGACTACCCTTCACAAGATCTTGGCCAGTCAGCGTCACGTGGAGAAGCGTGGTTGCATCGACATACCCATCCGGACTCGACTCTGTGACGTAGTCGTAGCCCACCGACGCGATACTTTCCGGGGTCTTGGGGTAGAAGTAGACGTTCGATCGTGGCGCTTTCGTCTTCCCTCGCCAGTTCACTCGGACGTTGCAGTTCAAGTGCCCGCCCAGCAGGACGTTGATACCCAGGTTCGCCTTGTTCGCAGCCACGTTGTCCAGCTCTCCATCCTCGCCTCGCGTATGGGAGCAGTTGGCGTAGCCGAACATCCGCTCGCCAAGCTGAAAGTCTCCTCCGAGGGTGAACCCGTAGATGTCGGCCGTAGCCTGGTTCTGAAAGAAATCCAGGAGCTGGCTCTGGGGCCCGATCGGATATCGTACCGGGTCCGGATTCGGTGCAACCACGATCAGGTCCTTCAGGTGATTTTAGAAGAAGTTTGCCCGCACGAAGGCTCGATCTTCCAACCGGAAATTCAGCTCGCCCTCGATCGTCGCAGCCTGTTCAGGCTCCAGATCGGGATTGCCCCTGAACTCGTCAAACTGTTCGAAGACCTTCGGTGACTTGAATGCCTCTCCGTAAACCAGCTTGAAGCCAACACCGGTCGAAGGGCTCCTGACCAGACTCACTCGTGGGTTGATCGCGTGACCATACCCATCGTCCACGTCGAACCGGATCCCTCCGGTCAGCGCGATGTCGGACCCGAACGGAATGTCGTCCCGGATATAGAATGCCGCGTTCTGAGAGAAAAATACGGGCTGGACGCTCAGTACTTCGGTCGGCCACGTGAACGGAATGATCGTCGATCTCGAATCCTGCTCCGGCCTGAGCGAGATGCCGTTGTACTCCAGAACTTCCTGCTCCAGTTGCACACCTAGGACCAGCTTGTGACGCTCGCCAGCATCGATGTTGAGCTGTTGTCCGAAGCCCGCCACCATCCCCACACCGTGATACCCCTTCTTCTTGTCCGGAACGGGCGAAGGCAGCCCGCTCGAGACACTCTGGTATTGGTACGTGTAGGTGAAACCCGTCTCCGGCAGAATCCGATCGCTTCGAAAATACGCCCAGGACGACGACTTGAGTCCTTCGGTGATGTCATAGACGTAGGACGCATACCCCGAGTAGCCTCGGTGATGAGCTCGGAACTCGATGCCAGCCGTATTCGAGAAATACTCGTAGGCCGCAACCTCGCTTCCCAGCCCCTCATCCCGATCCTACAGGGTGAACCCCTCTTTCTCCAGTCGTCCGCGGAGAAAGACGTTGTCGATATCGTTCGCGACGGTTCCGAACTCTGATGTGAAAACCGAATCGGGCTCGAAGTTGTCGTGAAAAAAGCTCCCCGGATCGGATCTACCCAGCCCTCGATCCCCCTCCGTTTTGTACCATCGCCCAGTCAGCTGCAGGCTCAGACCGTTGTCGAAGCGATACACCAGCATCGCCTCAGGAGCTACGGTCTCGTGATTCGAGAGGAGAAGATGCGAGCTGACCGTCAATCCCTCCTGGCCCGCCGACGGTCGGCGGGTAATCACGTTGACGATGCCCGCATAGGCGTTCGCGCCATACAGAGAAGACCCCAGCCCGGCAATCACCTCGATCCGATCCACATCCGCGGACACGAAATCGAATCCCACACTCCGTACCCAACCGTTCGACACGTCGTTGTGTACGATCCCGTCGACCATCACGAGCATCTTGGTCTGACCCACATCTCCGATGCCACGGAACAGAAAGTGCGCGGGGAACTCGCCTACCGGCTGACCGATCGTAAAGTCGAACCCCGGGATGTCTCTCAGCACTTCATCCAGCATCCTGTAGCCGCGACGGTGGATCATCTCGCTCGTCACCACCGTTACGTTCGCGGCGGCTTCGCGTGCCGTCTGTCCTCGACGGCCCGGCGTTACGATCTCCACCTCCACCAGCGTGGACAGATCGGTATCCAGCAGTTCCTCGATGCTCTGCCCGATGGATGCAGAGGGCAGAACATCGAAAGCCAGCAGAAAAATCACTTTTCTCGTTCGATTCATCGTTGCAACATCCCATCCTGACGAATATTGCCTGGGGGCTCGAAGCTACCGACCCGCCTGATCTGCAGACCCCGGGCGACCACAATTTGGGTCAGGGACAGGTCGTTGTGCCATCCGCTCGCCAGCCGGGCCAAACGCAGCACCTGGACAAGAAGGAGATTTGTGATGCCGGATAAAGTCAGGTTGGGGTTCATCGGTGCCGGTTGGTGGGCAACCAGCAACCATGTGCCGATTCTGGCAGCCCGGGACGACGTAGAGCTCGCCGGTGTGTGTCGTCTGGGGGCCGAAGAATTAGAGCAGGTGCGCTCCCGTTTCGGCTTCGGGTACGCCACTGAGGACTATCGGGAGTTGCTGGAGAACTGCGAACTCGACGGCGTGGTTGTAGCGTCGCCTCACCCTCTTCACCACGAACACGCGATGGCCGCTCTCGATGCCGGGCTCCACGTGATGTGTGAAAAACCGATGACGACTCGGGCAGCTCACGCCCGTCAACTCGTCGAAAAGGCAAACGCAGGGGATCGGCACCTGCTCGTACCCTACGGCTGGCACTACAAAAGGTTCGTCCAGCGGGCCAAAGCCCGGATGGATGAAGGCGTGGTCGGGGAGATCGAGTACGTCCTCTGTCATATGGCCTCTCCCATCCGTACCCTCCTCTCCGGACAGGAGTTCGACGTCGATCAGGACAGCGGGAGTTCCGAGTCCGCCCTGTTCGGCCCCGACGTGTCGACATGGGCGGATCCCGTGAAGGCCGAAGGCGGCTACGGTCACGCCCAGATCTCGCACTCCTCAGGAATGCTCTTCTGGCTGACCGGACTCCGGGCCCGATCCGTGTTCGCTCTGATGTCAGGTCCCGGGGCCGAGGTCGAACTCTACGACGCGATGACCGTACGCTTCGAAAACGGCAGTGTCGGTTCCATCTCCGGTGCCGGCACCGTGCCCGTCAGCCAGGGTTTCCAGGTCGATCTCCGCATCTTCGGCGACAGCGGCGTTCTTCTCCTGGACTGCGAACGCGCCCGGATGGAAATTCTCGGCCACGACGGAAACACCGAGTCGATGGATCTGGATCCAGAAGAAGGGGCATACGACTGTAGTGGGCCGCCCGCCAATTTCGTCGACCTCATCTCCGGTGCCACGGACGTCAACAGTGCCCCGGGGGAGGCGGCAATGCGCGGAGTCGAGGTTCTGGATGCGGCCTATCGTTCAGCCGAATCGGGCAGGGAAGAACCCGTCTGAACCTTCGATCGCGCTAAATGTCGGGGCCCCTGCCTTCTGCGACATCCTTGAGCACTTCATCCCGATGCTGTGCGTTCGACGTCACCATCTCATCCGGCAGGTGGTCGGTCTCCAGCAGGCGCACAATCTCGAACGGCTCGAATCGGAGTGAGCTGAGCACGCAATTCCACCCGAATCGACCGTGGTCCAGACGATCGGGTGCGTGACGCCTCAGAATCGAGCGATGCACGCCTGCCACCGAAACGCCGTGTCCCACGAGCAGCGCGTCCTCGGGAAGGTCGACGACCCGGTCGATCAGCGGACGCACGCGCGCTTCGATGTCTTCATCCGTCTCGATGTCGGTCGTCCACCACGGATACGCGAGTTCGGCCGAGTCTGCAACACGCGAGAAACGTCTCCGCAGGTCGTCCTCCGTCGAGCCTGAGAAATCGTCCATCTGCGTCTCGTGGATCACGTACTCCCGAATCTCCGCAGCGGGAACGACTGCGACGTCGAGCACGTCGGCCACGATCTGTGCGGTCTCGACGGTCCTCAGGAACGGAGAGCAGTAGACGGTACCGCTGAAGCCATCCTTCGCCAGTTTCTTCCCCAACAATCGGGCCTGTTCCCGTCCCATCTCACTCAAAGACGAATCTCCAGGCGGGTGATCCTTTTCTAGGTCCACCTGACCGTGTCGTGTGACGTGAAGCGTCATCCTTTTCTCCTGTGGTCACTCGCGTTTCAAAAAAACGGTGTGCCATCGGGATCGACGGCACACCGCTCTGTCCGTTCTCGGTCTGAGTACCGGATCAGGCCACTGCGGTGGCCGGATTGTATTCGATCCGTCTCAGGAATCGTTCGCCGACATCGTAGTCCTGTTGATCGGATACGAAGCGCCACTGCTTGATTCGCTGCATCAGTTCGTAACGCATTTCGTTGCCTTCCCACCCGTGATTCGTCGACAGGATCTTTCCGATTTCGGGATCGTCCAGATCCGACGTGTCGAACAGTCGGACCTGCGGTTGGGAAGGATTCAGCCGCAACTTGTACATATATCGGTCCTGGTCCGTGTGGTTGCTTCGTGCCCCGTGCCAGACGCGTGTGTTCCACACATACATCGTTCCCGCGGGGCAGGTCGCCCAGATCTTGCCCTTGATGTGCTGGTAGCCCCGGATCTCTCCCGTTCTGACGTTTCGGAAATGCGATCCCGGAACCAGAAACGTCCCGCCCATCTCGTCCGGCGTATCGACCGGGAAAAACGACAACTGGATGTCGAAATAGTTCTCCCGGAAGTCGATCACTGAATCCTGGTGCATATCCGGCCCCTTCATCTGTCCGGCTCGCATCAGATGCGCCGCGTGGTGATCGTAGAGGGGGTCCGGCCCGACCAATGAATGAATCAGGCCCTTGACCGCGGGAAGTCTGAACACGTCGCCCAGCGCCGTCCCTTTGGGCCACGTCTCCTCGAACGGCGTGCCCACCGCGAGGTAGCCTTTGTTGTTTACCATTTCCTCCCGACACGCCTCGCAAAGATCCTTCGGAACCATATCCTCGTATCGCAGATAGCCCGACGCTACGAACTGCGCCATATCTTTCGATGAGATCAGGTGTTCCATCTACACATCCTCCTGCCGTTCGTTGAATTTGGACAACACGGTCTGATAGGGCAGGGGCCCAAGTTCATAGCCGTCCACCTCGGAGCGATGCTTCATTTCTCCCATCTGAATCACCTGCCAGCCATCCCGCATCGCGGCGAGGGCGCTCTTGTAAGGTGGTTCATCCTCCTCCAATAGATCATCGATTCCCGTACCCTTAGACGCCTCGTATCGTGCCCAAGCTGCGGGCTCCACATCCAGCGCGGGTGAAGTCTGAAAGAACACCAGAATGTCTTGTACTACAGGCATAGATTTCCCCATCTGAAGACAAAATGCATCGGTATCGACCAAAGCCGGTTGTCTGTGGACACTGTTTTCCAGGATGGCTGCTTCAATTCTGATCGTGACGTACACCAGTTGCATCGTGTGGACGCACACACAGAAGTGTAGCACAATTTCTATCCGAAATCGCAGTCATCTTTGATGACTAAAGTTTGTAAACTTCCACCGCGTTACCACCAAGAATCATCCCACGTTCCTCTTGCGACAGGTCTTCGATCTGCAGCTCGATCAGTCGAAGAAACGTTGGATAGCTCTGGTGCTGCAGGGTTCCAGGCTGGTCCGTCCCCCATAAGATCTTCCCCGGTCCCACCACGTCGATCGCCTGTCTTAGATATCGCTTTGCCGAGAGGTAGGGAAAATCCTCTTCCCAATCCGGCAGCGACGAAACGTCGAACCACACGTTCGGCAACTTACCCAGTTCGATCTGTTGCTCCCACATCTGCCAACGATCGGGATCTCCTTCCTCCACCCATCGACGCGGCTGTCCAAGATGGGCGATGACGATCTTGAGATCGTCGCATCGTTCCGCGAGACGCCGGACGGCCTCCGTCTGGTAGGACGGCTGTTCCGCCGACCCCAGATCCAGAACCAACGGCACACTCGCCCGTCGCACCGCATCCCACAACCACTCGATGCCCTCATCGTCCAGACGCGCCCCTGGATAGAGCCCTGACAGCCCGGTCTTCTCCGAAAACTCGATCTTGACGGCGCAGAATCGACCCGTCTCCAGCAGACCTTCGAACGCGTTACGATAGTCTTCCCGCCAGGGATCCGCGTGGAGGGCGGCGAACAGTCTATCGGGATAGCGATCGGCGGCTTCGAGAGCGAAGGCATTGCACTCCCCGTAGAACGTCCCTTGCAACAGCACCGCCTTGTCGACGCCTGCCCAATCGAGATGGGCAATCAGCATTTCGGCCGTGTATTCGGTTCGTTCGTTGTAGGCCGGGAACAATCGACGCGTCTGATCGCCGACTCGTATGTTCCCGTATCCAGCGCTTGTCGTTTTCCCCGCCCATATGATTCCGTTTACCGAAGGAAAAATGTGACTGTGCGCATCGACGATCACCGTGCGTACCCGTCGTCGTGGTCGCCACGCCAGTCTGGCAGGTAGCCCTTTTTCACCCCGAATCCGTACGATGGACCGATCTGGTTCTCTGTTCGCCACGGCCAGCCCTGTCCCCCGATGACGCGAAAGTCGTCTCCCCGCCCACACAGCCAGTAGTACATATGAGCCGCGTAACGCGCGAGCGTATGACCTCCAAAGTAGGCAGTCCGCGGATCGAAGTCCGGGTCCTTGATCCAATCCCGCTCGGGGGGCACCGACCGCCAGTAGCTGTACTTCAGCATATGCCGCAGCCCCGACGCAGTGGACGCGCCCCGCCGATGCATGATGCTTTGATGATGAATGCCCAGCGTCCCCGCCGGCCCATCCGACGTCACGATATTCGTCGGCTCGGAACCTCGACTGTTCCGGATGTGGGAAGACGGGACAATTTCGGTCGGCCCGAGCTCGATCGGGGTATCCTGAGGAAAGTAGAAAACCTCGACGAAATTCAGCTCCGGCCCGAACACGTGATCGGCGTCGTGATGCCACCCTTGAGCCTCAGCGGGACACTCCACGCCGTGATGGCTGACCAGTACCGGTAAGCCGACGTACCGTCCGAGTAACGATCTAATGGCGCCCACCAGTTGAGGATTGAGGAGGACGTGCTCGACGAACCAGTCTTCCAGAAAGATCGTGCTCGGCTCGTGCGATCCCCGAATGCGCACGAGATCTTCCTCCGACATTCCCTCCGGAACCCATGACGGGTTCGCAGGGATCTTGCCCTCCAGGTAGTCGCACGTGCGGCGATTGATCTCATCCGGAACGACCCCCGGCAACATAAGGTGACCTTCTCGGCAGAACTCGAGCACCTTGAAGTCGCTCAGCGTCGGCTCGCAGTCGAACGTGCGTTCGTCAGAATTGAAGTTCATTTCTCACTTCCTGGACTCCGGTTGCGATGGAGGAGACCGTTCACCACGTGAGGTAGTGGGTCAGGTCGCCGCCCGTCTTCGGATCCGTGCCGGTGAATCGTTGATACTTCGGGTTTCTGAAATCTTCCGTCGCATCCATACACGCGTAAAAACGGTCACGCATCTCCCGCACCTTTTCCGGACGCTCAGAGAAAAGGTTCTTCAGTTCGTGAGGATCTTCGCGAAGGTCGTAGAGTTCCCCGTACGGCTTAGTCGGATAGTGGATGTACTTCCAATCTTTCGTGCGGATGCAACGCTTGTCGACCGCTTCGGCGAAAATCAACTCCCGGAACTCCTCGCCCCCGGCCAGCACCGGTGCAAGATCCTGACCTTGCACAAAGTCCGGGGTGTCGATCCCGGCAAGGCCGCAAAGCGTGGGGAACAGGTCGATGGATTCCGCGAGTGCGTTGCGATCGCCCGAATCCTGACCCGGGATCCGGACCAAACACGGCACGTGGAGCATACAATCGAGCAGAAAGGGCGCCTTCGCGGGGATCCCGTGGTCGCCGAGCAGCTCACCGTGGTCCGACAGGAAGACCACGATCGTGTCATCGGACCTGCCCATTTCATCCAGCCGATCCAGCAGGAGCCCCACCTGCCAATCAATCTGCGAGACCATTCCATAGTAGGCGGCCTTCATCGCTCGGAACGTGGTCTCCGATGCCTCTGCGAACCCCCGGAATTTATGGTCCTCGGCCTGGAAGTAGAGACCGTACTCCGGGGGCTTCGATGAAATGTCATCCGGATCCCGTCTGAAAGGGGGCAATGCATCCGGATCGTACATCTCGGAGAACCGGCCGGAGGGCACGTAAGGGTGATGGGGGCCATAGAATCCCACCCACAGAAAGAACGGCTCGTCTCCCGACACCGAGTCCAGATATTCGAGCGACTTCATACCCACGTAGGCATCGATGTGACAGTCCTCGGGCAGATCCGACGGCACCGCCCCCAGGCTCTTGCGGAAGTCTTTCAGCGCGTAGCCGGTCTTGTATTCGTATCCGCGATCGCGCACATACTGCTCGAAAGGATTGGGGTCGTGCACCGTATAGTCCCCGTTAAGTCGTTCCGACCATCCCCGTCGAATGCCAGTTGCCGCTGAGTGGTCTACGTGCTCCTGAAATTTCTGCTGGCCGATGTGATGCTTTCCCACGACGGCCGTCTGATATCCGTTCTGTTTGAGATGCTCGACCAGCGTAACTTCATTCTCGTTCAACTTCAACCCGTTCCATCTCACCCCGTGGTTTTTCGGATACCGAGCCGTCGTAAATGAGGCCCGGGACGGCGCACACACCGGATTCTGAACGAAGAGTCGATTCAGTCGCACACTCTCAGAAGCGAGCCGGTCGATGGCGGGTGTCTGGATTGCTGGATCGCCTGTATATCCCAACGTGTCGAACCGCAGGTGGTCTGTCGTAATGAAGAGCATGTTGGGAGCAGCCAATGAGACCTCTCGTCAGTGGGATACGTAGGTAGAATGACTGGGACAATATCTGCTGGCTGGGAGCCGGGGACAACCGCAGCTACGCCCGCTCTCCCCTGCGCGGTTGATTGACATCCTGTGGGACACCGCTTTCTTTTGTTTACGGGTTCCAGAGCAGATCGATCGGAGAGAGAATGAATGATACCACCCGAAACGCCGGCGATGAGGTCGTAATCCGTTCAGCCAAAGTGTTCGAAGATCCCGGCTTCACGAACGGGGATCCAACACTCAGCCAGGAGGAAATCACCTTCTTCAAAGAGAACGGGTTCCTTCTCAAACGCGGGCTGCTCGACGAACCCGAAACCTTCGAGCGCATCCTCGACTATGTCTGGGAACAGGTACCCCGAGGTCTGATTCGTCGCGAAGACCCGGAAACCTGGCTCGCCGTCCCGGTCGAAGAGTGGACCGAAGAGGATTCTGCCAGATTCGGTCAAATGAAGCAAGACGGATGGAAGGTGCGCTCGAAGGGAGGCATCGGAACCGAGTCTTTCTTCGTCGACGGCATCGCGAATCATCCTCGAATGCGCGAGATCGTGGCCTTGTTCATCGGGGAGCCGGTTCGGCGGGCCCGGCGTGTGCGTGGCGTCTACGTTCAATTTCCCAAAGCTCCAGGTACGGAAGGCCGGCTCGGACCGCACGCGGATGGAACAGCGGCACAGCTTCAGGCGATGGTGTTCGTGGCCGACGTTGCCCCGCACTGTGGCGGCTTCACGATCTGGCCGGGATCCCACCTCCGTCTTCACCCGCACTATGCGGTCCAGTTCGGAAACCGCAGGAACCCGGAGAACGAGGAAGCGCTCACCAAGGCCAGAGAGTCCGCCATTCGAGATATCACCCCTCTGGAGTTCTCAGGAAAGGCGGGCGATGTCGTCTTCTGGCATCCTCGTATGATTCATTCTCCCGGCATCAACCGCTCGGCCGAACTCGGGCGACCCGCGATGCGCTACATCGTTCCCTGCGATTTCCAGCGCGATGGCCTCACCCTCTACGACCACCCCGACCACGGCCATCAGTGGTGGGTCGACACCCGCAACCATCGCGAGGACATCGCCCCGACCCCCGACAACGTCTGGCAGGGGTGGGCGTTTGAGTAGGGTCCTTCTCCTCAACACGGATATCACGCACGCACACCCTGCCTCCAACGCCAGACCGCAACGTTTCTGGCGTTTCCTGTTCCTCCTCGCCCTGGTCTCGTGCACGACGGAACAGGCCGCCCACACGTTCCGCTACGCCAACGAGCAGCCTGTCCAGTCGATCCGCAACCAGTCGATGGTGTTCTTCGAGCAGGAGCTCGAGAAGCGAACGGCTGGACGAATCCAGGTCGAACTCTATTTCGGTGGCCGTTCTAGGGAACGAACGCGAGCTGATGGATTTCGTCGCAACCGGGGCGTTGCAGGGCACGCGGGGTGGTTTCTTCGCAGATGCCAACAGCGAGTTCAACCTGTTCACCCTCCCCTTCCTCGTCAACGACTGGGATCAAGCCCTCCGCCTCGTGAACAGCGAATTCACGAAGGCCGTCAACCGCAGGGCCCCTCACAACGGTTTCCACATCCCCGCAACCGGGATCTCACAGGGTTTCCGGGCACACACCAATAACGCTCGTCCCATCCGCCACCCGCGAGATCTCGAGGGCCTGAAGATGCGCGTACCGATGCAGGACGTGTATGTGCAGACGGCCCGCGCCTTCGGGGCCAACCCCCACGAGCTTTCTTACATCGACGTCTATCAGGCGCTCCAGACCGGTGTGGTCGACGGACAGGATAACACTCCATCCAACATCTGGAACTTCAAGATCCAGGAAGTTTCGACCTACCTGACGATTACCAACTACGCCACGGGCCCCGACCCCTTCCTCGTGAATCTGGATTGGTACGAAGATCTGCCAGAAGACCTGCAGGCAGACTTCGACGAGGTCGCTCGCGAAGCGATCGCTCTGAGTGACAGCCTGAACAGGGAAAAGGAATCGGAGTTCATCGATCGACTCTCCCGAACCCTCGAGACCAACTACGTCGAGGGTTACGACCTCGAACCTTTCCGTCAGGCCATTCGCCCCGTCTACGAGCGATTCGTAGCCAAAGGAGATTTCACGATGGAGGACATTCGCGCCGCCGGACAGGCCGCAAAGGAGACCGAAGAATGATCGACACGTTCGAACGGTTCCTCGACCGGGCGCTGGAGGTCCTGGTCGTCCTCTGTTTCGTCACCATCCTCGGGATCGTCATCACGCTTTGCGGACTACGCTACGTCTTCAACACCTCGATCACGGGCGCCAACGAGCTGATCACCGTTCTCTTCGTCTACACGACCGCGATCGGAGCCGCTCTCGCCATCGGCAGGCGAGAACATATTTCCATCGTCGCCTTCATCGATCGATTGGACATCCGCCGCCGGCGATGGGCCGACATCTTCGGCCTCCTCAGCCTGGCCGTGTTGAACATCGCCGTATGCGCCTACGGTCTCGTGTGGATCGACACTACCGGCAACTTCCTGATGCCCAGTACGGAGCTTCCTCGTGTCGTCGCCCAATTCAGCATCCCGCTGGGCAGCGGCCTTTCCGTACTCTATTCCATCTTCGCCCTGCGTCGAGTATTCGTAGAGAATCCCCCCAAATCGGGGATAAAGACGTGATTCCATTACTCGTCAGCCTGGTCGTTTTCCTTCTCCTCGGGGTTCCTGTGGCTTACGCCCTGGGCCTGTCTGCGTGTACCTACTTCGTCCTCGTCCAGCCGGATCTCCTCGTCGTTCTGCTCCAGCGCCTTTTCTCCGGAATGAACGCATACGCATTGATCGCTCTCCCGCTCTTCATCCTGATGGGTCAGGTAATGAACGCCAGCGGCATTACCGATCGCTTGATCCGGTTCTGCCTTGCCCTCGTGGGGCGACTCGCCAGAGGACTCGGTCTCGTCAACGTCGGTGCGAGTATGCTCTTCGGTGGCATCTCAGGATCCTCGACCTCCGACACCGCCTCCATCGGGTCCGTCCTCATCCCCGCGATGGACAGACGCGGCTCTCCCCGGGCCCTCGCGGCCGGCGTCACGGTCGCCTCGTCCACGATGGGAATGATCATTCCCCCGAGCATCCCCATCGTGATTTACGCCGTCACCGCGCAGGAGTCGGTCGGTCGGCTGTTCCTCGGCGGGGTCGTTCCTGGACTGCTCGTAGGGATCCTTCAGGTCACGCTCGTTCACTGGACGGCGCGCCGTCACGGCTATCCCAGAGAAGAGGCGCGTTTCACCCCCACCGACTTTCTCCTGGAAATGCTAAAATCGTCATACGTTCTCATTATGCCCGTATTCGTGGTCGGCACCGTCGTCTTCGGGGTCGCGACAGCCACAGAGTCAGCGGGGCTCGGCGTCTTCTACGCTCTCTGTGTGGGCAGCCTCAGGGGCCACGAGTTCTATGCTGCCCTCCGCGAGTCCATCCTGACCAGTGCCAAGATTATGATCATCATCGCGACCTCTCAGATCTTCATCTGGGTCCTTGCTCTCGAGCGCGTCCCTGACGAAGTCGCCCAACTTGTCATCGACTTCGACCTGCCACCGGTCACGATGTTGCTGGCAATCTCCATCGTCATCCTGGCTGCCGGCACCTTTATCGACGTCAGTCCGGCCATTCTGCTGCTTATCCCCGTCTTCCTTCCCGTCATTCATCAGGCCGGCATCTCCCCTGTCCTGTTCGGCGTGCTCCTCGTTGCCGGCCTGGCCGTAGGCGCGTGCACTCCACCTGTCGGAAACTGCCTCAACGTCTGCTCGCTCGTCTCGGGACTCCAGATCGGACCGATTTTTCGCGCCGCGCTTCCGTTTCTTTCTGCGAACGTGGTCGTGTTGATCCTCATCGCGCTTTTCCCCGACTTGATCCTCTGGCTCCCCGACCTCCTGATGGACTGAAGAAAGCTCGCCGAAAAAACAGGGGCCGCGCCGATCGTGGCGCAGCCCCTCTCTAACTTCACTGATTTTCGCTTTAGCGTCGGGGCGTCAGGGCCTCCTCCCCCACGTGTTCCCGAATCCATTCCCGCAGGGGAACGTCCTCGTCGCTCGGACTCGTGTAGCCAAACCCTCCCGTCGGTGAATGCCCCAGAAGCTGCTGCCGAATCGGATCGCTTTCAGCGATCAGGTGGTCGACACTCTGATCGTCGCGGGGTCTCAACCAGCGGTAGCTGTAGCCATAGAAGATGGCTTTACGAGTGACATCCGATCCGTTCGACGAAGCGGTGTGGCAGATGCGACGATCGAACACCACCGCACCGCCTCGGGGCACGAAGACCGGCTCGGCACCTTCGGGCGTCCGGCGGTCCTCCGGGCGTTCGTAATCTTCCAGCTGACTTCCGGGGACCACCCAGAAGTTGGCCTTCCCCTCTTCCATACAGTCGCTCAGAAAGTAGGCGATCTTCAGGGACACCATCGGGCGCGGCGAATACTCGAGATCCTGATTCAGCTGACCCGAATCCTGATGCCACCCCTGAAACGTCACTTCCCGATCTTCCGGCGCTTCGGGCGGACTGTAGGCGATGACCGTGTGGTAGATCTGGATGTTCCAGCCCATCAGTTCCCAGATCTTCGGCAGGGTAGTCGGAAGGTCGACCAGATCCAGCAGGGACGGATCTCGCCACATAACATCCCGCACCGTCAAACGAGCGTCTGGGCCGACTTCGCGTTCCTCCCGAACCTCCGCATCGACCGCATCGCAGGCTTTCTCGAGGGCAGGAATCTGATCCTCGGACAGGACGTCATCCACGACGAAATAGCCCCGCTCGTTATACTCCAGTCTCTCCGCTTCGGTCAGTGCGTATTGCAGACAACTCGAATCCATAGCCTCTCCTGAAGTTTCTGGTTCGACGATCTGTCCACAATATCAACACCTGCGCTACCTGTGACAATCGTGACAACACGGTAGTGTAGCCGAATCCCGACCGGACGTGGCTTCGTCCGATTCACGAGGGAGCGAACGGCGCACTCGTTGACAAACGATCGCCGATGCCTCTTCCTTCCCCCCTGAAGGTCCTGCAGCCTGCCGGATGACTCCACTCAACCAGGTATTTACTCGAGGGACGAACATGAAGGATTTCAGTGTCCGTGCAGTCCGTTGCGACCATCGTGCATCCGACGAGGAAGTCTATGAAGCCCTCAAACGGGCCACGGACCCGCTGAGTCGATCCTGGGAGAGACTCGAGCGAGCGAGTCGCATTGCCCTCAAGTTCAATATGGGTCACACTGATGTCGTTCAATTCGAGGGCCGACGTCGAGAGCTTGTGGACGACGCCGTCTGTCGTGCCGTATTGAGGCTGCTCAGAGAACGAACCTCGGCCACCCTCGTCGCGGCCGACACGTTTTGCCACAACGAAGACCGCACACAATCCAACTACGGAAACTATCTGCCGCTCCTGCAGGAATTCGACGTTGAATACGCCGAATCGAACCTCCCGCCCTTTGCGGAATACGACGTACCCGGCGGGGGCTGTATGTTTTCACGCTACACGCTACATCAATGCTTCAGCGAAGCGGATGAAGTCGTCTCGATCGCCAAGATGAAGAACCATCTCTTTATGGGCGTCACGCTGTGTATGAAGAACCTGTTCGGCCTCACCCCTACGATTCCACCCGAAGGGCGTGTTCGCACGTACTTCCATCACGCCATCCGCCTGTCCTACGTCCTTCCTGACCTCGCCCGAATCACCAATCCGGCGCTGAACATCATCGATGCCACGACCGGCCAGTGGGGTCGCGAATGGGGCGGCGAAGGTCGGATCTGCAACACGCTCGTCGCGGGCGATCAGATCGTCGCCACCGACGCCGTAGGCGCTCATCTGATGGGCCACAATCCCGTCTCTGACTGGCCCACGCCGCCGTTTCGTCGCGATCGCAATCATCTCCTCATCGCTGCGCAAAGTGGATTCGGTACGGTCAACCTGAACGAGATTGACTTCCAGAGCGAGGTCGAGGCGCCTCTGAACGAATTCGACTCCGTCGAGGAAGATCCTCCCGAAACGATGGCCACCGTCCGCGAAACCGCTTGCGAGCAGGGCCTCTTCTACCGGGATCGGATGAAGGAAATGATCGACCGCCACGGCGGGAACTTCGTCTATCTACAGGATGGTGAAGTCAAATGGAGCGGACCGGATCCGGCGCACATCAAGAGCCACCGGGAGTTCACTGGCAAGAAACCGAACAGCGCTCTGTTCCTGAAGAAGGTCGATCCTGAGGAACGCGAAAGTGAGCGCTTCGAGGCCTACGAGAATTGCCTCCGTCTGATGCGCGCGTGATAAAGCCATTGTCGTGCAGTACAGAAGCGGCCCACGCAATAC
>CEVA01024498.1_pt1 | contig 15290 bp, 12 predicted proteins | sample 361521 | NCBI WGS metagenome assembly CEVA01 (sample SAMEA2622823, study PRJEB7988) | marine metagenome | isolation source: saline water (ENVO:00002010), including
AGCTATCCAGACTCGTACAAGGGTGTTCACTCCAGGAGGTAGTTCATCTTTTTCTTCTCGGGAAAGAACTTTTACCTCTATTATCTTACCTCTTTCCCCATGAGGTACCCTCAAAGAGGTATCTTTAACATCTCTGGCTTTCTCTCCGAAAATAGCTCTCAACAATTTTTCTTCGGCGGTCAACTCAGTTTCACCCTTTGGGGTAATTTTGCCCACTAGAATATCCCCAGGTCCTACTTCTGCCCCGGGATATATAACACCGAATTCATCTAAATTCCTAAGACCATCTTCTCCCACATTAGATATATCTCTAGTTATCTCTTCGGCCCCAAGTTTCGTGTCCCTTGCCTCCACCTCATATTTCTCTATATGTATGGATGTGAATTTATCTTTTCTGAGGAGGTTTTCATTCAATATTATGGCGTCTTCGAAGTTGTATCCACCCCAACTCATGAAGGCAACCAGTACGTTTTGACCCAGAGCCAATTCGCCATTTTCAGTAGAAGAGCTGTCTGCAAGTGGTTGTCCTTTCTGGACTGGATCACCCTTTGCTACAATGGATCTTTGGCTTATACATGTACCCTGGTTACTCCTGAGGAACTTAATCAAAGGGTATTTATGGGATTTTCCATTATGGTCTTTAACAATTATTTGTTCTCCAGAAACACTACTGACAACACCATCCTGTCGTGATATCACAACTTGACCACTGTCCATCGCTACCCTCTTCTCCATTCCGGTACCCACTAACGGTGATTCGGTTCTTAAGAGCGGCACTGCTTGCCTTTGCATGTTGGACCCCATCAATGCCCTGTTGGCATCGTCATGTTCAAGGAAAGGTATCAAACCAGCCGAGACACTAACAATTTGTATTGGGGATATATCCATGTAGGATACATTAGTTGGAGTGTCAAGTGAAAAGATTTCGCCTCTCCTTATTTCGACTCTGTCTGTTGTGAATTGGTTTTTTTCGTCTAAAGGTGAGTGTGCTTGAGCGATCGGGAATTTTTCTTCTTCATCAGCTGAGAGATATACTATATCTTCGTCTAGTGAAGATGCGAAAGGAAGTATACTTATGGAACGAGGTTTTAAGGCCGCTATCTTCTTAGTTGCCGCGGCAGTAATTTTTTTACCTCTTCTAACGATCGACTTCCCGTTGTCATCCGAAACGGACTCAACGACCGTACGACCTTCTAAATCATGGTAATCATTTGGAACATCTTTTATTATGCGCCTATAAGGTGTTTCTATGAATCCCATTTTGTTAGTTCTGGCGTAAGTTGCTAAAGATCCAAGGAGTCCAATGTTGGGACCTTCCGGGGTTTCTATAGGGCATATGCGTCCATAATGTGAGTGATGTACATCTCTGACATCGAAGCCTGCTCTTTCTCTAGTCAATCCACCAGGACCGAGTGCTGATAATCTTCGTTTGTGAGTTAATTCTGCAAGAGGATTGGTTTGATCCATGAATTGTGATAACTGAGAACCTCCAAAAAACTCTCTGACTGCCGCTACCACAGGCCTTACGTTTATCAAAGTAGATGGTGCTACCGTAGTGGCGTCTGGTTGAGTCGTCATTCTTTCTCTTATGACTCTTTCCATCCTTAAGAATCCGACCCTGAGCTGATTTTGCAATAATTCGCCCACGGCTCTTATCCTTCGATTGCCCAGATGGTCTATATCATCATGACCTTCTTGGGAGTTATTCACCAGTATCATCTTTCTAATCACTGCAACTAAGTCATCTCTGGTCAAAGTGCATTCCGTATCTGCAACATCGATTTCCAGTCTTCTATTTAATTTATACCTACCCACATTGCCCAAGTCGTATCTTCTAGGGTTGAAAAAGAGGTTTTCCATGAGGTTACGGGCATTTTCTACGTTTGGTGGTTCACCTGGCCTCAAACGCTTGTAGAATTCTAATAGGGCCTGATCCTGTGTTTTGACTTGTCCGTCTCTTTCAAGGGTCGTAGCAATATATTTATGGTTTGGATTGTTGTCCGCATCTTCGAAAAGGGAAAGTATCTCAGATTCTTCCACTATACCAATTGCTTTCAGTAAAGTAGTAACCGACGCTCTTCTCTTACGGTCAACTTTGACGGATAGTACATCTTTGTTATTTGTTTCGAATTCTAGCCATGCACCCCTATATGGGATTAATTTACCGAAACACATATCTCTATCAGTTGTGATGTCTTTTTCTACCGTGAAGTATACGCCAGGGGACCTTACCAGCTGACTGACGACAACTCTTTCTGCACCGTTTATTATGAAGGTGCCTTGAGTGGTCATCAAGGGGATGTTACCCATGAAAAGTCTTTGTTCTTTGACTTCACCTGTTTCTTTTATTAACAATCTAGTTGTTATATAAAGGGGGGCTTCGAAGGTTATCTCTCTGATTCGGCATTCTTGTTCAGTGTACTTAGGTGTTTGGAATTCGTGATCCAAGAATGATAACTCAAATCTACCACCGGTAAAATCTTGTATGGGAGAAATTTCTTGAAACAAAGAAGTCAAACAGTCTCCTACAAACCATTCAAAAGACTCCATTTGAAGTTGTATTAGATTTGGCACGTCCAGTATCTGTGGAATTCTTGCGTATGTCTTTTTTTGAACGGTAATATCTGGATTATTAATAGTTCGAACAGATGAAGGGCTCATGGCAATTCACGCTCCTGGGTTAATTAAGAATGTGTTTCAGTTAGACACGAAGAAGAGACAACGTGGAAGTTGCCTCAGAGTTATAAATAGAATAGAAAATGTGATCTGCCTCATAAAATGACAATACCCAATTGTATATCCAACAACGATCTACGTCAATAGGCTAAGAAGTATTAGGAAAAGGGCACTCTATTCCTGTGTTGCCCATATGCGACCAGCTACTGGGTAACCGATAGCATTCTCACCCTTTGTTGTCTTTATTACTATTATTCCTTTGTGTAGGCTAGACTCTATAATTTCCACTTTTTCGTTTGGTAGAACATTTTGGGCCACTAGAAAACTCAATAATTCTTGGTCTTCTTCAGGCACTCTGATGATTATACATACACTTCCCTGTTCAACATCTCTTAGTGCAATTACGGGCTTATCGGGAGGTGAGTATTTACTGTCTGGTATTGGTCCACCAAATGGACAGGTGGTTGGATATCCTAAGAGTTCGTCTATTCTTGCTTCCACGTCAGGGGAAATAGCATGTTCTAACCTATGGGCTTCTACGTGGGCTTTATCAAGTTCCAAACCAAGTAAATCCACCACAAATCGTTCAGCAAGTCGGTGTCTTCTAATCATATCTTTTGCTGCGACTAAGCCTTGAGTAGTCAGTTGCACTTCTTTGTCGTTACCAAAGGTTAACAAACCTTCTTTAGACATTCTCCTCAACATTCCAAGTACAGATGGCAAACTTGTTCCAAGTCCTTCGCTAGCTGGTAAGGATTTAAGATGTTCGGCTATATGGGCAGGGGTGGCTTTGATGGCTTCTTCTGATAAAATAAAAAGTGAAAGTAAATAGTTTTCCGCAACTTGAGATAGTTTGTCAGGATTAATGGTGTTTTTATGGTTCTTCATATATTTTCAGGACTTTTCAATCTCTTAGGTAAATGCCAGCATCACATAAACATTCTTTATTTTCAGCGATATTAATGTGGTATGCCAGGATATATCAGTATTTTATCACATTGATGTGATATACGATACAATTTTTATGCAGATGACTTGGCACCTAAAATACCCATTATTAGGTATTGCAGTAAATTTAAGGCTTGGTTATTATGGATCCGCAAAATTCACTGGATGATGGTTGCAGTAATGGCTAATGTAGTACTAATTATAGATATGGTAAGAGGGTTTTTGGAGAATGGGAATTTATACTGTGGAGATGATGCCCGAAAGATTATACCTAGTCTAACTAAGCTCCTGGATTCAGAAGTTAAGAAAAACTCTGATCTAATATTCATATGTGATAGTCATGAGCTTGGAGATTTGGAGTTTCAAATGTTCCCGATCCATTGTCTTTCAGGGTCATCGGAAACGGAATTGATACCAGAGTTGGCTAAGTATAGTGGATTAAGAATCGATAAGAAGCGGTATAGTGCATTCTATGAAACCGAGTTAACCAACCATTTAGAGAGATTAAAACCGAGTAAGGTGATAGTCTGTGGGGTTTGCACGGATATATGTGTCATGCATACAGTATCAGATGCGCGCAACAGAGATTATAATGTTGTGGTTCCAACAGATGCAGTAGCATCATTTGACTTAGACGCACACAATTGGGCTATAGTTCACATGGAAAAAATCTTAGGAGCTCAGATATCATACGTAAATGATATGGTATTGTGATAGAGTTATTATGAAGGATTTTAATGTCACAGTCAGAATTTGACCCTAAACCGTCACTAATGATCGGAGACACAGCTGATATAGCGTTGCACAGGAGTATATCTGTCCTACGTAGCGAGGGGGTGAATCCGCTTGTTACTATGGATTTCACCTCGACTTCAGCAGGGGTTTTATGTGGTGTAAATGAAATCAAGTCTTTATTGAACAAGATCCTACCCGAAAGTAACAGGAATGTGTGGGCCATCGAAGAGGGGTCGGACATTTCAGACCAAGAATTGGTGCTTCAAATTACGGCACCATACAATTCATTTGCTGTATATGAAACTGCTATTACTGGGATAATGTCCCATTGTACTGGATGGGCTACTGCTAGTAGAGAATGTGTCGAAGCAGCGGCTGGTGTTCCAGTAATTTCTACTGGTTCTTCTATAGTGCATCCACACGTCGCTGGTATTATGGACTATTCTGCAGTGATTGGTGGTTGTGTTTCTTGTACGACGACACTGGGAAGTAAATTAGCAGGCATAAACTCATCTGGTGCTATATCTCCCAACGTTATTCTTTTAATAGGAGACGCAGTGATGGCTATGCAGAATTTTGATAAAAATATGCCACAGGAATATCCCAGAATGGCTCCCGTAAATGTGATAAAAGATGAACTTGAAGAAACGTTGACTCTCGCAAGAGTAATGGGTCAAAGATTGAGGGGTGTTATATTGGATGACACTGCTAATTTGAGCCCCGCGAGGGTAAAAGAGTTACGGGCGAGGCTTTCATTATCTGGCTACCCCCATGTCGAGGTTTTGGTGAGAGGGAACATATCGGCTGACGATATTAGACTTTACTCTCAAGCCGAGGTCTCCGTGAATGCTTTTGGCGTTTCCGATTATATTAGTGCTGCTCGTCCTCTTGAATTCAAAGCAAATATTAGTAAAATTGATGATCAACCGGCCGCAAGAAGAGGCAGTATACCCGGTTCTGGATCAAATCCTAGGTTGATCAATATAATCCAGTAGCAGTAAACGCAATTGTGATTACCTTCATGGTGTTAGTGTCTAATGCCAGTCCGTCTGCTTTTCTGTAACCTACCACCCAGATAATTTCGTCATTTAAAGTTACAATAGGGACAGAGTCCCTCTTGGAGTTTGGTATTTTGGCATCGACCATGAAATCCTGTAACTTTTTTGTATTTTTCATACCAGTCGGCACAAATTTGTCCCCGGGCAATCTACCTCTAACGAATATAGGTTCATCTATTTGGTCGGCATCTAAGGTAATGTGATACTCGCTGGACAATCTTGTAGTAGATGTTTTTTCAATCCAGGAAACGATCTCCCATCCCGGAATAGTTGTTTTACCAGGCACTTTTATTATGTGCCTGGTAAGGATTTGGGTCTTGGTTTCGGCCAGACAGTTTCTTGATACAAATTGTATTTCTTGATTGTCTATACAAACTACGAGATTGTTAGGCAAATGCACGATTTTACTTTTACCATTACTTGCCAAATCCAATATTGTATCTATATGAGCACTCTTGATTTTTTTGGTGTTACCAACCATCTTCTTATAGGCTAAGAGAACCAAATTTGTTTGTATAACACGGTGTTGTTCACAGAAAGCATATCTCGAAAAGGTTATGCCGTGAGGAGCGGAAATTTTCACATGGTTCATAGTCTCCAAAGTGATTGTTTCAATATACTCTTGATAGTGTCTAGCAGCCGAACTCATCCTAAGTAAGGCCTTGCCGAAGCTTTGGTTATAGGATTTGATTATAGGTATCAAATCAGCTCTTATTTTGTTTCTGGTGAAATGTATTGATGAATTAGATGTGTCTATTCTTGGCTGCAAGTTGTAGAAAGAACAATATTTTTCAGTCGAATCTTTGTCGATGTTCAATAATGGTCGTACCAACACAGTACAGGTATCGGTGTCTACAGACTGCCACTTACTGAAAGCGGACATGCCAAGTAAGCCGTTCAATCCAGTGCCTCTGATCAAGTGCATCAGAATTGTTTCGACTTGATCGTTTTTCGTGTGACCAAGTACTATTCCGAATCCTTTTTTTTCCTTGACTACGCTAGAGAGAAATTCGTATCTTATGTTTCTAGCCGCTTCTTCTATCGAGGTTTTATTTGTTTTGGCATAGTCTTTTACATTGCCGAGTCTGGTGGTATACGGCAATCCTAGTTGGTTTGCCAGATCAATTACAAACCGTTCATCATCGTCAGATTCCATTCCACGTAGACCATGGTTCATATGAGCTATGTGAAGCTTCAGATCAAGTTCATCTTTCAGATCATTAAGCGCGAGTAACAGGGCCACCGAGTCAGGGCCTCCAGATAAAGCTACTATTAATGGTTTAATCCGGTCATGAACCGGTATTTCACCCAGTGTTCTTTTTACGTTTTTTTTGATGTTATGTTCGATCATACCTTTGCATTTACAGGGTGTGGGCTTATTCGTTATGCGAATCATGGTTTTTTGTTATTGTTACTTTTTCTATTTTCATTCTAGTTAATTGTGTGACCACTAAACGAATATTTTTGTATACAAAATGATCGCCTGATACCGGTATTTTGCCCAGATTCTCGAGTATGAACCCTGCTACCGTTTCGTAATCTCCCTTAGGTAGATCCAACTCTAGTTCTTCATTTGCCTCTTCTATTTGCATTCCACCATCTATGATGAAAATGTTTTCATCTATCTCTTCATATTCCATTTCAGGAAGTTCACCGTCTTCCCCAACAGGACCAACTATTTCTTCGGTCAATTGTTTTAAAGTCACTATTCCAGATATGCCTCCAAATTCATCGACCGCTATAGCAATCTGGTTCCCTACTTGTTGCATTTCACCAAACAGGGTGCCAACTGTTTTTGTCTCAGGAACGAAATCTACTGGTCGCAGCAGTGTAGTTACATTTCCTGAATCATATAGATTGCCTTCTGCAATGGCCCCCATAACATCCTTAAGGAGAAGTATACCTAGGATGTTTTCTGGATTTTCTTCGTAAACTGGAAATCGTGAGTGGGAATAGTTTTGATAGATCTCGAAAAACTGTTTTAAGTTTGTGCCGGATTCGATCAAAACCAGTTCCGGTCTAGGTGTCATAATTTCCTTCAGTTGACGATCACCGAATCTGAATACATTCTCCAACATTTGTGCCTCGTGTTCTTCAACAGAACCTGATTCACGGCCAATGGATATAGCCGTCTTAACCTCTTCCTCGCTAAAGTAGGCTCTTTTGTCACTCCCCAGACAGAAAGCTAGAATCCTGTTTATTCCTTGAAGGACCAAAGCGATGGGAAACAACAATTTTTCCATACCATTGATTATCCGAGAGGAGAAGAAAAAAAGTGCTTCCGGATATCTTATGCCAATAGTTTTGGGAAGCGTTTCTCCTAATATAAGTAGTATTACTGTGCTGATAATAGTCGCGAAGAGCACTCCTTTGGCTTCCCCTATCAAACCTATCAACATCACGGTGAATAATGCGGCAAACGCCGTGTTTACCAAGTTGTTTACCAGGAGTATTGTGGGTAGAACTCTTTCTGGTTCCTCCATCATTTTGGCTACGCGTTCCGCTCCGGCTATTCTATTTTCGGCCATACTCCTTATCCTTACTTTTCTAAGAGATAAGAATGCTGCCTCTGAACTCGAAAAAAAAGCAGACAATATCAGGCAGGGGAGTAGCAGGATTAAATAAATAGCTGATATGTGATCCATATATCCACCTCGGTTAATGCTTATTCTAATATTATTCAAGAATTTGTGCGATGCCAATTTGGTATTGGGGAATGATTAACTATAACGCTGAGTGGGTTAATGTTAATATAGGACGTAAAGAGTTTCCCAAAGAAGAATCCGTTTGCAGAAATGATAGCATCGCCTCATTATAGTGTCAAAGATACTGGGTGTATTTTGGTGTGTGCCATGTGACCGTAGAATTGGAAACTCAAAATCTGATTAAATCGGTGTTTTTTTGAATATTGTTTATCCTACAAATGATCAGTTAAAGAGTTTGGAAGATAGCGCAGTGGATTTTGCCATTGGGGCTAAGGGCTTATTAGAGAAAAACTTGAGAAATAAAAGTGTCACATATAAGGGTGATGGTTTTTCTAACCCTGTAACAAGCGTGGATTTGGAAATCGAAAAATATTTGAGAGAGAAGATATTGAAAAAATTTCCAGATCACACTGTCATAGGAGAAGAATACAAAAATGATGCAAGTGAATATAGCGATTTTATATGGGTTATTGATCCTATAGACGGAACTTCTAATTTTGTGGCTGGATTATCGATATACAGTATATCTATAGGATTATTCTACCAAGGTGAGCCAGTAGTCGGGGTGATGTTTTCCCCATTTGATAATACAGGAGAAGGGATATATCACTCCAGAAGAGGAGGAGGATCATTTCTGGCTGGAGATAAATTGGAAGTTATGAATACACAAGAACCAATATCTTCGAATCTGATCGGTCTTCCTCTAGGATACAGAAGGAGTGGGTTGTTTGGTGGCAAGGGATATGATGTAGGCAACGTCAGGATTACTGGCAGCATCAGCGTTGAAATGTTGATGGTTGCTAAAGGTGTGTTTCAACATTCATTTTTTTCTCATCCCAAAATTTGGGATGTGGCGGCTGGCATAGTACTTGTAAGAGAAGCTGGGGGGGAAGTTTTGAGATTCAACAACAGCGAATGGAAACCACTCGGCAATTTGATGGACAATCTATTTGAAGAACCAGGAGAGGGATATCTTCAGGGTCTCAGAAATTGGAGCTACCCTCTCCTGGTAGGGAACGCAGGTTTGTTAGAATATATTACAACTAAAGGGGATGATGCCAAGATCAGCCTCAAATCAGGGATCGTTAAAATGAAAAAGCTGTTTGGCAAATTCATTTAATTCAAGACTTGCTGGCCTCGAGAGCTATAGATTCTAGTAGTTCTTTTCCGTTACCTTTGTTATTTCTGTTAATACTGTTGTCAGCAATTGTTGCAGTTCGGGGCTCTATGTTTTTCTCATTGCCTATAAGTTCATACTTATGTTCGAGGTCGAGAATTAGGCGATCTAATTCTTGTTGAGCTCTTTGTGCTTCCAGATTTTTTCTGTCCACATCCATCTGTGCTTTCTTCAAGTGATATCTGTCATTCGAATCTAATTCGTTCATTGAATGTCTCCTTGTCAAAACTCTAGTCTTCAAAATAGTACATATGTTCTATTATGTCAAGGGGCTAGTTCAGAACCAAGGCCACGGTATATTTCGTCGGTCATTATCTGGTTGCGGGAATTTTTGGTTTTGGAGAAGACTGTCTAATCGGTTTTCCAATGCTTCAGACTCGGTTTGTTTTAATACAGACTGTAAAACTACTATCTCGGGTGACTTAATTGTGAATGAATGTTTCAAGATCCGTAATTGGTTTAAGATAGTTATGGGTATGTTCTGATCTATGAAATCCCATATAACAGTTCTCAATTTCCAATGCTCATGGAATGTCAATCCGTGATCTATTGACCAAATGTGTTTCCTGTTGTCTGTGAAGCAATGACTAGCTTTGCGGTCGGCGTTGTTCGTTATCAAGTCGAATACCGCTATCTTCTTAAGTTCCTCAGGCTGATTTTCTCTAATGGTAAAGTAATTTGTTTCAGGGTCGGCATCGATAAATTGTTGTAATGATCCAATACCGTATGGGCCTTCTCTGATAACGGTTGTTGGTACGAAATACCACTGAAGTAATTCAGATAACACATAGGAGGCATATTCTCTCTGGTATAGAGTACCTGGAGGGAAATCCCATAGTGGCTGTTCTCCCACTTCAGGTTTATATATTGCTTTCAGGGTTTTGCCTTGGTACTCGACGTCTACTAAAAATGTGTAATTTGACCCTATAGGTATCAATCCTAATGGTGCAACATTGCCATTTTCAAGATGATTTGCCGTTTCCATTTTAGATGGCATGTTCTTGTCTGTCATATCAACACATTATGGGTATAGGTTAAAATAGCTCAATTGGCATGATGTCCGTTAGATCGGGCACATCTATGGGGTTCAACACCCATAGGGGAATTACATAGGGGACATAATGGTCTTCCTGCAGCGCAAACTTCCTGAGCTTGGTCAGCAAATAGATTCAGTTGCTCTTTATGTATTTTAAATGAGAGATGTATTTCAGGTCCGGTATCATTCTCGAGTCCATAAACGGATATTGAAAATATATTTTCTTCTTGGATGTAGAATAAATTTATATTACCTACATCAATTTCAAAAGAGTCGGGTTCTTTACTGTCCATATTGGAGATATTATCTGTTGATTGAGCTTCATAAATTTGTTCTGAGTAACCTACATTTATAATCTCTTGTTTTATAACAACTGATAGCCTGAAAAGCTGAGTTTTCTCCAACCAAAGATCCGCGGAAACGTTTCCAGCAGAGACAGTTATTCTAAAACGTCTCTGGCCAGGTTCCCCAATGGCTTCTGCTTTTATCGAGTCTATTAAACCGAAATTGTACCTAGGATTATCCATGTGTGTCCTCCGTATACTAGACAATCGATTTGGAGTTTACTTTAGAAAAAAAGGGGTCCTAACGAGGACCCATTTCTAAGATTCATGGGTAAATTGATATGATACTAGCTTATTTCCTTAATCAAGTAACTCATATTACCCCTGGGAGTTTCGACCTGGACTGTATCTCCTACTACTTTGTCTACTACTGCTTTACCCACAGGTGATTGGACAGACATTTTGTGATCTAATGGACTTGCTTCAGAAGCGTTTACTATAGTGTAAATCAACTCTTCTTTGTTTGATTTATCCACTAACTTGATTTGACTACCTAATCCAATTCTGTTAGCAAGCTTACCACCAGACTTATTCTTCTTATTTGAGACCACTCTGGCTCGCTGTAGACCGTCTTCCAACTCTCTAATACGCGCTTCCGAAAAACCTTGTTTCTCTCTCGCTGCATCTAAAGGAGCATTTTCACGGAAATCTTTGTCAGCGGCAGCGCTACTTATTTCTTTAGCTATCTCGACTCTTTGATCTCGTAGTAACTCTAATTCTGTGACCATGTTCTGATATCCTTGTTCGGACATATCTATTTTGTTGCTTGATTTATCTATCAGAACGTTAATACGATTTACTTTTCTTACCCTAAGGTGTTTAGCCAGTGGGGTGGACGTAATGTTATTTTTGTAACAAAAGGACAAGAAGTCTTTTATTGCTTGAACTCTTTCGCTTGTATCTTGGGTTCCAGCAGTATCTGATATTATGTCGCCATAGGACGCCGTTTCATGTGGTTTGAGTTCTTCTGCTTCCCGTTCTTGGCCGCACCAGATTATAAATTTGCTCAGTTCTTTTAATGTTTCTGGATTAAGGTTGACGCGTTTAGATGACAGGTAACTTGTTAGTGCTTTAGACAGGGGTATAGTTTTTGAATCCATGTTATTAGTTTCGACTTCCCGTTTTATTAATATTAAATATACACCATTGTTACTTTTTTGGGTAGATAAGGGTAACTCGAAGTCTGTTATAATTTACTTATCTCACGTCCAACTTAGTTGTTACTAAATTTAAGTAGGCGTGCCGATTCAATTAAGAGAATGATTGGAGTTTCATGGTGCCTTATGGAGTTACGATAAAAGAAGACGTTGGAGATACTAGAATAGAGATTGAATGTGAACACCAAAATGGACTGATTTACGTAGTGCCATCCGAAGCTAGTTGGGTTTGTGACAGCAGTAATATACACGCACATGCATTGGCAGGGTTTTTTCGAGAACTGTGTGAGTTGTCTGATTCGCGTGTTTCAGCATTGATGCAACGCTGGGGTTTATATTATAGATCAAGACCAATCAGAGGCGACGAAACATAGGACGCAATATTTATACCGTGTCTTCAGAAACCTCAGCATTTGGAGGATCGGATTCGAAAAGCTCGGTTAATTCTTTTCCTTCAACTGTCTCGTTAGCCACCAAATAATCGGCGATCTGAGCCAGTTTGCCTTTGTTTGCTTTTAGGATGTCAGTAGCTTGTTCATATGCAGATTGAATCAATTTATGCACTTCATCATCGATTTCCTCCGCTATTTTGTCGCTATAATCCCTTTGTTCGGATATTTCCCTACCCAAGAATATCATGTCTTCTTTTTTGCCGAAGGTTCGAGGTCCTAGTGATTCACTCATTCCATATCTGGTTATCATTTGTCTCGCGATATTTGTAGCATTTTCAATATCGTTACTAGCTCCTGTGGTAACAGCATCAAATGTTAATTCTTCTGCCACCCTACCGCCAAGTGCGGTAGCCAGCATATCGGTAAACTGTTCTTTTCTCATCAAGTATCTATCTTCAGTAGGGAGCAATCTTGTGTAGCCACCCATACCACCTCTGGCTATTATAGATATTTTCTGTACTGGGTCGGCATTAGGTAGGAGATGAGCCACCAAAGCGTGTCCTGCTTCATGATATGCGGTCATTTCCTTTTCTTTATCACTGATTACTCGACTTTTCCTTTGTGGTCCAGCTATGACACGATCAATAGCTTCAGCAAACTCAGTTTGGCCAATCTCCTTCGCACCTCTTCTGGCAGTTAGTATAGCTGCTTCGTTTATCAAGTTCGCTAAATCTGCTCCACTGAATCCAGGGGTCTGTTGAGCAACTGTAGTTAGATTTACCTCTGAAGCAAGAGGTTTGCCTTTGGCGTGTACATTGAGTATAGCGTCCCTTCCGTTTATATCTGGAGAATCTACCATTACTCTACGATCGAACCTTCCGGGTCTAAGTAGTGCCGGGTCAAGTATGTCTGGGCGGTTGGTCGCAGCAAGTATTATTATGTTTACGTTGGTATCAAAACCGTCCATTTCTACCAGGATTTGGTTCAGCGTTTGTTCTCTTTCGTCATGTCCTCCACCAAGTCCTGCTCCTCTATGCCTTCCAACTGCATCTATTTCATCAATGAAAATAATACAGGGGGAATTCCGTTTAGCTTGGTCGAACAGGTCCCGAACACGGGAAGCTCCAACTCCCACAAACATTTCCACAAATTCACTGCCACTTATACTGAAAAACGGTACGCCAGCCTCTCCGGCCACAGCCCTTCCGAGAAGAGTTTTACCTGTGCCAGGTGGTCCTACGAGGAGAACTCCCTTTGGTATTTTTGCACCAAGGGCCGCGAAGCGTTCTGGATATCTCAAGAATTCAACTACCTCATGCAGTTCTTGTTTGGCTTCATCTATGCCGGCAACGTCCGCGAAAGTGACACTTACTTTATTGCCGACAAACATTTTGGCTTTACTTCTACCAAAACTTAATGTTTGATTGTTACTGCCTTGTGCTTGCCTCATCATGAAAAGTATTATTGCCCCAAAGAATATTAGAGGCAAAAAGTTTATTAGCAATCCAAGGAGGCTACCAAATCCACTTGCTCCCTCAATTTCAATTTCTATGCCAGCAATGTCTGCCCCTGCGTTCTCCAGCATTTCTATAACTGGAGTGTTATCCTCCTTACGAGATTTATATACTCGCCCTCCAATATCTTCAACTTCTAGAATCTCAAGGTCAACTTTAATAGAACGAATCTCTTTATCCTTGGCCATCTGGATGACTTGGCTAACAGGTATGTCTCTTCTACTGGAAGGTGCTTGGAAAAAAGTAAAGAATATCGCCAATACTGATATTATTATCAGGAGATATACAAAACTATTTTTGGTCCATTGAGTATTCATTTTGATGACTAAACCAGTGTAAAACCTTTATACATTTTATAATAGAGGACAATATTACCTTAAATTAAGTGCTAAAGGAAGCAGGTTGATACTAAAAGCTATCCAAATCCTTCAATTGTGAGTAGGGTTATTTGGGTTTTTCGTTGTCAAAGTGTGTTCAAAGTGTATGTAGTTGTTGAAAATTTTGTCTTTCATAACAAACTATGGAACTTCTCTTTTTTTCATTTACCAAAGAGTCATTGATTCCAAAAACAATTGCCGAAGTTCTTTACGTGTAATAGGACGAGGGCAAAGATCTAAGAGTCTTTTTTGAGGCAAAGTAGCTGTTACTAATGCTTCTATGTCGTCCAGCTGATATCCGATGGCACCAAGCCCGTTGGGTATGTTTATCTTTTTGACAATATTTGTTATGGCTTTACCCAACAAGTATCCTGCGTATTCATTATCGGCCTTAGTAGATTTGATTCCCATGATTTCGGCTGCATTACGATGCCTTTCTGGATTCGTAGGAGCCGTAAATCGAAAAACTGCAGGTGCATTTAGTATAACCGACATACCATGAGGAACAATGGGGTCCTCTTGTGGGTAGCCATCAGGAGCGAAGTTACGAACCATGCCAGATACAGCATATGACATGCCATGAGGTAGGTGGCAACCTGCATTGCCGAAACCAACCCCTGCATATGTGGCGGCTAACATCATTTCACTTCTTGCCTCAATATCTTCAGGATCATGTACGGCTCTTACAATGTTTTGGGACACCATTTCTATAGCCTTTATAGCCCAGATGTCACTTATGGGATTCGAACCCTGATAAGATGGCCTTGTTAGAGGGTTTTCAGGAGCAGTGCGTTGATTGTAAGGGAGAGCGGTGTATGATTCTAATCCATGTGACAAAACATCTAAACCGCTGCTGGCCACTACCATCCCTGGTAATGTAAGAGTATGGATGGGGTCGATTAGTCCGATTGCTGGCCTCAGATAACGATGTGCAATACCCGTTTTGGCTTTCATTTCAAGGAAATCGAATATGGCAGTACCAGTCGTTTCACTGCCTGTGCCAGAAGTTGTTGGGATTGCCAGCAAAGGTTTTATGGGGCCAGGCACCGGTACACCCTGCCCTATAGGTGCGTTGACGTAGGTTAGAAATTCTGCTGGATATGTAGCATATAGATTTGCCGCTTTAGCTGTGTCTATACTTGAGCCTCCTCCAACCCCGATATATCCGTCG
>CEVA01064027.1_pt1 | contig 15232 bp, 15 predicted proteins | sample 361521 | NCBI WGS metagenome assembly CEVA01 (sample SAMEA2622823, study PRJEB7988) | marine metagenome | isolation source: saline water (ENVO:00002010), including
TCCGTGGGCTCCATGACCTCCGTGGGCGGGGTCTGCCGTTGATGGGCGGGCCACGTTTTCGTTGACTTCCTTGGTTAGGCCGCCTGTGGCGGAGCCGTGGGTTTTTACGGCTGCCTTGAGGTCGGCATTGTTTGTTTGCCGGGCACTTCCGTCTGAGAAGGCGATGTGTCCTTCATTTTGGTTTAAGCCGGACATGACGCAGCCGTTCATCCAATGGTGTGCGTCGTACTTGTCCGCGCCCGCGAATTCGCAGTGCATCAGCATGTTGCTACGATAAGCTACGCCATACTCCGGGGTATGCTTGTGGGGGGCTACAGCAGGGTAGGCAAAGCCGTAGGCGTCGGCGCCGTGGTTGTTGCGGCTTAAGGCCAGGATGGTATTGGCACTCTTCAATTCATCGGCACCAAGGTGAATGGAATAGCTTTGCGCATTGGCGGGAGTGTCATGAACCAATTTTGTTCCCAGCATGTCGTTGTGGGCCTGGATTTCGGGGTCACAGGGTGAAAGCAGCGTTTTCGGATTGATGTCATCCCTGAGCCCGGGCGCGTGCCAGAGATGGCGGATGTCTGTGGATTCACTCCAGTCGCCGTGGTAGTAGCTGTCTCCAATGGGCTTGGTGAGCAGCCATGGCATGCGGCTGTTGTTGTCGGTGGCAAAGCCCTTGAAGGCGGTGGCGATCTGCTTGAGGTTGTTCACGCACTTGGCCCGATGAGCCTTGCGCTTGGCTTTCGCGAGCGCGGGTAGGAGCATGCTGGCCAGAATGCCGATAATGGCAATAACGACGAGCAGCTCAATGAGGGTGAATCCGTTTTGTTTGTTCTTTAAATTGTTCATTTGATTTTAAGTTGTTGTGGTTGTTGCCGGAAGGGCGCGCGCAATGCCGGCGCGGTTCATCCGTATGCTTGGTCTGAAATTGGCTTGGATTATCCCGATAGGGATCAGCCGAGAATTGAGGGAGGTGGAGTGGGAGGCGCGTGGGCGCGATTTGAAAGTGCCGGTGATCCACCCCGTGAAAGTGATCGGGTGTCGGGCCGTGAAATGACGATAAATCCGCCAGCGGCAACGCCTTCCAGTTCAAAGGGAACCAAATTGGCCGGGGTGTCTTTCTCCGCTTTTTTGCCTGCTGACACCACTCGGCAGAGGCCGCAGGAGGTTCTGGTGTCTATGGCTTTCTTCACGGCGGCAATGAAAGAGCCTTCGGTGGAATAGCCAACAGCCATATTAACCCACGCGACTGACTGTAGGAGCACCCAGTGCAGGCCCAGCGTGAAGGCCAGCACGGTAACGGCGATTCCTGCAGCTATGCGGTTGCGCACCATAGTTGTTGGCGGGTTCCTAACAGGCCAGACGGCGGACGTCAATGCGCCATTCAGTCAGATTAGTCCACGATGCGCAGCCGGAAGGGGCCCTTGATGAGGCTGTTGGCGCGGGGAATGGGGACGGTATTGTATTTCCAGTTGACCTTGATGGAGTAGAAAAGGTTGGTCTCATCGGGCTTGAGCGGGCCGATGAGGGTTTCCCAGCGGTTGGAAAGCAGGGGGGTGCGTTTCATAGGGTAGGCGTTGGTATGGCCGGTGACGCGCACCTCGGGTGCGATGGTCTCGGGCCGCAGCGCCTTCTGGTTGCTTTCCCAAATCATTTCCACACGATAAAGGCCAGTGGTGTTCCGGGGATAGAGGGTGGGGGTGATGTTGGTGATTTTGGTGGTCACACCGGACTCGGAGGTGAGGCAACCGACGGTCACCGCGAGCAGGAGACAGGCGGCAAAAGCGTGGGGGACTCCGAATCGTTTGGCCATCGGTGGCCAAGCTGCCACCGGGCCCATGCGGCGGCAAGCGGTTTTCATTCACATCTTTTCAACGGGAAATTCCATTGACCGTCGTGGCGGGTGGTGGTTACCTTCCGCCCCCATTTATCCGCAATGTTTGGCACTATTCGAAAACACTCGCAGGGTCTGTGGATCGTCATCATCGTGCTGGTGAGCATCAGCATGGTTTGGTTTTTCACCAATGCCGATCCCTCGCAGTTTCTCAGCAGCGGCCGTGGCGGTGGCCTGTCCGTGGCCCAGCAGCAGGAAGTCATCCATCAGGCCGTTGGTTATTGGCAGAAAACTGGCCGGTTGCCGCAGAGGGCGTCGGATTTGTTCGGCAGTGTTGATCTTGATGGGGATGAGCAGGGGGATGTGGATGGGCTGATTTTGCAGGGCGCGGTGCGTGAAGATTTGCTGAATCAGGTGGATGCTCTGGGCATCGGGTTTGATGATGATGCCATTAACGCGATCATTCGGCAGCGGTTGCCCCTGTTGGCGGCCGGGGATCAGCAATTGGAGGCGCACCAAAGAGTGTTCCAAATGTTGAGCCGGTTTGGTCCCCAGTTGGGTATGGATGTTCGGAACATGTCGCAAGATGAATATGTTGAAGCGGCTAGGAGATTTTCAGCCGTGGGAGGTGCCAATCCTGATCCCGCAACCTACAGTCAGGATGTTTATGATCAGTTGATCGGTATTTATGGCGAGACGGTTATCCGCCAGTATTTCCATGATGAACTGGCCATTCGGCACTTGAACCAAGTCATGGGCCAAAGTGGTGGGTTGGTGAGTAGTCGTGCGGTGCGGCCGGTTCATGCGGAGTCGTTAATGCAATTCGATACGGAGGTGGCGGTGTTCCGTGCGGATGACTACACCAACAAGATCACCAATGTGGCGGAGCAACTGCCGCAGTTTTATACCAATAACCAGTCCGTTTTCCGGGGGCAGTTTGGAGTGTCGGATAGGCTGAAGTTTGTCTGGATCATGTTTCCCGGGGATATGGATGCGACAGTTCGGGAAAGCCAGCAAAGGGCGGTTGAGAAAAAGCTCTTGGAACAGGGTGCCACCGTGACGGCATTGCGCTTGGCGGCGGCTGAACTGCCTTCTGTGTCTGTCAGCGAGGTGGAACTGGCCGAGGATGAAATTTCCAGTCATGACTTGGGTAACTCCGTTCTCAGCCGGGTACAAAATTCACCCACAAACACTGTTCAAACCACCGATATTGCCGGCCCTGGCGGCCTTTTCTACGCGGGGCTGGCCGACCGCATCAAGGTGCCTCTTCCGCAATTTGGAGACCTGAATTCAACCCGCGTGGATGAAGTTCGGGAAATGTTCATGGAACAGCAGCCGCGAACACTCGCTGTCGAGGCAGGCCGGGCATTTTATGACACTCTCTCGGAGTCTCTTCTGGACAAGAACCAGACCTTTGCCAGCCTCTGTCAGACAAACAGCGTGAAATACTTGGCCGTTCCCGCGTTTTCCCTGTCCACTGTTGCGGACACCAACTATGCCCTGTTGTCCACGAATGACATCAGCTTGGATGCCCTGAAGCGAGCTGCTGCGGCCAAGGATCCGGGCAAAATGACCATCGCGCTGGATCGCATTACGGAGTTCAAAGAAGACACGAACGGCGGCTGGATCATGAACCTGAAGAAGCACATCCGCCCCGAGCCGGAGGCAGTGGAGCAGGGCTTGGTTGGGGAGGTGAACCGCAGGCGCGCGGTGGGATTGATGAGGGATCGTTCCTGGAACTATAGCCGCGTCATGCGCATTCAGTTGGAGTTGTATGTCGAGGCCAAGAAAGATCGCCTAGGAGAGCTGGAGGCTGAGTTGGAAAAAATCGAATCCCGGTTGGCCGAAATCACGGCCAAGCTGGATGATCCGGATTTGCCGCCAAATGAGACGGTTTCCCTAAGCCAAGAGTTGGACAAGCTGAACGCTAGCCGGCCCGAACTTGATGCAGAAAAGGCCCGCATTGAATCCATGACCAAGCGTTTGGCGGAATTGCAGAAGGAATAGGAACCGCGGCCTCAGTGGCGGGCTTCCGCCAGATCCTCCTCTATGCCCCGGCGCATGCGGCGCGACATGAAGGGGCGTACGAAACCATACACGAGGTAGGTAATGAAAATCGCCGGCATCACCACTGGCAGATAGTGACGGCCCACCGTGAACAGGAAGCCCACCGCCATGGCCGCGAACACCATCTTCATGAATGACCGTGGTGCCCGCCAATCAATGCGCTTGAAAGTCGGGTAAGGCACGCGGCTGACCATCATGGCGGACAGGAAAACCAGAAGAACGGGCAGCGCGTATTGCCAGTTGCCCTTGTCCACGATCTGCTTCCCTTCCAGCCAGATCAAAAACAACGTCACCGACGCCACCAGACCCGCCGCTGCGGGGATGGGGAATCCCACGAATTCCTTGGAATGTACCCCGCTCGCTTCTTCCGAGGCCGAGATGCAGTTGTAACGCGCCAGCCGCAAGGCCCCGCAGATCACGTAAACCGACGCGATAAACCAGCCAATTTCCGCGTGGGCCCCGAACACATCCTTTAACACCACGCGATGTACCAGGAACGCCGGCGCCACGCCAAAGGAGACAATGTCCGCAATCGAGTCGAACTCCCGCCCAAACGGGCTCTCGTAGCCACCCATCCGCGCCACCCGCCCGTCCAGCGCGTCGAAGATGCATGCCAGCAAGATCAGCAGCAGCGCCTCCTGGATTGGCCCGTAACCTTGGGCAAGGTCTGCCTCCACGATCTTGGTCAGCGCCAAGAACCCGCAAAACAGGTTTCCCGCCGTGAAGAGGTTTGGCAAAAAATAAATCCGTGGCTCGTGCCCGTTGCCCGATGACTGCGCCTCGCTCATGTGACGCTGGCACCCTGCCACAAGTCCCGCCTTATTAAAAGGGGGAAATTGTGGGCCACATGACACACTGTTAATTTCCTTCGAATAGCTTTTCGTTTGTGGCCTCGAACGCGATTGCTACCGTCCCGGCGTGAGCGAACCCCACGACTTGGCCATCATCGGCGGCGGCCCTGGCGGCTATGTCACCGCCCTGCGCGCCGCGCATGCCGGCCTGCGTGTGGCCCTCATCGAGCAGGCCGCCCCGGGCGGCGTTTGCCTGCACACCGGCTGCATCCCCACCAAAACCATGGCCGCCGGAGTGGACATCCTGCGGCATGCCCGCGATGCGGGCGCCATCGGCATCACCGTGAACCAGGCCGCCAACCAGCTTGCCGGCATTCACCAGCGGCGGCAGGAGGTTGTGGCCCAGCTTGCCAAGGGGGTCCGGACGCTGCTCGACAAGAACAAGGTTGAAGTAATGCATGGACGCGGCCGCCTGCGTTCTGCCAGTGAAATTGAAATCGCTGGCGGGGAGCCAGTTGCTCTCGCCAATCCCCGCGCCATTGTACTCGCCACCGGTTCGCGCCCCACGGAAATCCCCGCCGCTCCGCGCGATGGAACGCACATATTAAACAGCGACGACATCCTCAACCTCAAGCAGGCTCCAGCGCGACTGATCATTCTCGGCGGCGGCTACATCGGGTGCGAGTTTGCCAGCATCTTTGCCCAACTGGGCAGCGAAGTGACCCTCATTGAGCTGGAGCCACGCCTGTTGCCGGGGATGGACCGCGACTTGGCTCAAGTACTCCAGCGCCATTTCAAGCAAGCCGGGATTATCCTTCACCTTTCCAAGCGGCTGGAACAGGCCGTTGCCGGGGACGGAGTGGTGGTCACACTCGATGACGGCACGGAAATCCAAGGCGACCAACTTCTCGTCGCCGTGGGCCGCACCCCCAATACTGGCGACCTCGGCCTGGAACAGGCCGGTGTGGAGCTTGAGGGCCACTCGATCCGTGTCAACGATTACATGGAGACAACTGCTACGGGCATTTTCGCCATTGGCGATGTCACCGGGAAGATGCAACTCGCACACGTGGCCACTGCCCAAGGCCGCGTTGTCGTGGACAATCTCCTTAATCCGAGTGCCGGCGTCTCTATAGATTATGCCCAAGTCCCCGCCGCCGTCTTCACACATCCGGAAATCGCTACCATAGGCCTTTCGACGGCGGCGGCGGAGGCCCAAGGGCTGCCTGTGCAAACCGGCCGGTTTCCCTTTGCCGCCATTGGCAAGGCACTTGCCGCGGGTGAGACGGACGGTTTCGTCAAGCTCATCGCCCATGCCGAGACAGGCCAGTTGCTGGGCGGACACATTATTGGCGGTCATGCTGCCGAGTTGATCGGCCAGATCACCTTGGCCATCAAGCTGGGGGCCACCGCGCGACAACTTGCGGAAACCATCTTCGCCCACCCGACTCTCAGTGAGGCTGTCCTTGAGGCGGCCGAGGGCACTTTTGGCCCTGCCACCCACACTGTGCGCCGATGAAAAATATCGTCTACTTCGACCTGGAAACCCAGAAATCAGCCCACGAGGTCGGCGGGTGGAATCATATCGATCGCATGGGCATGAGCGTCGGCGTGACCTACAGCACCACGCGCGGCGACTATGCCATCTACGGCGAGCCGCAGGTCGACGACCTGATCAATGAACTTCAACGCGCAGACTTGGTGGTCGGTTTCAATCATATCCGCTTCGACTATCAGGTCCTCCACGGCTATACCCCCCTTGACCTCCGGCAAATCCCTTCCTGCGACATGCTCATTGAACTACAGAACACTCTCAACCACCGGCTTTCCCTTGATTCCATTGCGCACGCCACCTTTGGCATCGAGAAAATCGCCGATGGTCTGCAGGCTCTGGACTGGTACAAGGAAGGTCGCTTGATGGAAATAGCCGAATACTGTTGCTTCGACGTGAAAATCACCAAGATGGTTCATGAATACGGGGCCGCCCACAAGAAACTCCACTACACCAACAAGTTTGGCAGCAAGCTGTCCGTCGAGGTGGATTGGGAAGCCTGATGGAAAGTAAAAACCACAACTTAAAAATCAAAAACGGGTCCTTCGCTGCCATTGGCACTTCGGCGCCCTGGCTTTTTACTTTTCAAGGCAGCGCATTGGCAACGCCTTGGGCGAGCTTTTGGCGGTAGGCTGCGTCGGCCACCTTTTTTGCTTCGGTGGGATTGGAGAGGTAACCGCCTTCAACGAGGATCGCCGGTCGTTTCTGGCCTTTTAAAACTGTCATGAATCGGATTCTCCGCACGCCGCGGTCGGGCATGCCACAGGTGGCGAGCATGCTGCTGTGTACGCGGCAGGCCAGTTGCAGGTTGCGTGTGTCGTAGGTGTTGTTGGGCAGGGCGGTGTTGATGCGGTCCGGGCTGCCGCGCGTGAAGTGTGAGGGCATTCCCACCGGCGCGATGCAGTAAGTCTCCAGCCCACTGACCGCGCGTGAGGCGGAGTTGAAATGCAGGCTGATGAACAGTGCGGCGTTGACTCGGTCCGCAAACTTCACGCGGTCGGTCAGGCTCAGGGCCTTGTCGGTCGTGCGGGTTAGGTAAACCTTCCAGCCCTTGGCTTCGAGCAGTCGCTTCAGCCGCAACGCCCAGTCGAGCGTGTAGGTTTTCTCTCGCGTCTTGTTGTAGATGCTTTGCGTGCCCAGATTGGTTTTGCCGTGGCCGGGGTCAATTACCACCACGCGTCCCAGGGCCGGGAACCCCATGGATATGGGTTCGATTTGTTTCTTGATGTCTAGGTGATGCAGGTAGAGGTGGCCCTTCACCAGCTTGGGCGCGAACCCCAGCCACAACTGCATGCCTTGACAATGGGCCAAGCGATTGCCCGGCATCAGGTCAAAGCGCAGCCCCGAGAGTACGAGGCGATGCAGCACTTCGCGGCCCTGCTTGTAACGGGCAAACAGCCGGCTGCCTTTTCGGCGACCCCATGCTTCCAGCGATACCCATTCCGTGCCGCTGAGTTTCATGCTATACGCGGGCGCGGGCAAATTGACATGGACCATGTTGGCCGGCGGGAATTGCCCGGGCGCAACGGGTTGGGGCCGGGTGATTTCGCGGGGCGGCGGCGCAGGCGCAGGCGTGGGTGTGGGTGGTTGAGGGAGGTGTGGTGCGGGACGTGAAATGGTAGTGGCGGGAGGTGGTGTGGGCGTCGGCTGGGGCTGGACAGGACGCGTTGCGGGCCTGGGCGGGATCGGCCGAGGAGGTGTCGTGGACGGAGGGATGGGCTTGGGGGGCTGGGGCGTGGGGCGCGGGTTGACAATTGTCACATGCGGCACCGGCGCGGGATTTGCTCCCGGCGCGCGATACACGATGGGTTTGCTGGTGCGCGGGGCTCCCTGGCAACCTGCCAACAGGGCCAATACAAGCCACACTCCACGCCACTGGCCTTGGATTCGTTTCACCTCCTTTGACGGTTTGAACCGCAAAAACGGCCGTATTCTAGTCAAAACGATTCCGGGGTCGAGCCTTTTCCTGTCAACGCACTTGCCGTCGCCTTCGCTCCGCCCCCATACTCGCCGCACCGATGCGTATTCTTATCGCCATCACCGGCGCCAGCGGCGCCATCTATACACAGCGTTTGCTCGACCGGTTGGACGGCTTGGGACACGAGGTTCATGTGATCCTGAGCAGTTACGCGCAGACAGTCCTTGGGGAGGAATTGCCGGATGGCTTGCACTTGCCCGGGGGCGCGAAACAGCATTCTGCCAAAAGCATGCATGTGCCGTTTGCGAGTGGCTCCAGTGCGGCGGATGTCATGGTGGTCATTCCCTGCAGCATGGGGACGCTGGGGCGCATTGCCCACGGCACGAGTGAGGATGCGCTCCTGCGTGCGGCGGATGTTGTTTTAAAGGAGGGGAAAAAGCTCATTTTGGTGCCGCGCGAGACGCCTTTAAATCTCGTGCAGATCAGGAACATGGAACTGTTGTTGCAGGCGGGCGCGGTCATGCTGCCCGCCAATCCTTTCTTTTACAGTGGTGCATCGACCATCGAGGAACTGGCCGACACGGTGGTTGCGCGAGTTCTGGATCAAATGGGCGTGCCTCACGACATTGGCCCGCGCTGGACGGAGGAACTGGATTAGGCGCGGGGTTGACTTTTCGGTTTTGGCAAGTGGGTGCGCAACAGGTCGAGTGCCTGCTGGGTGGCCACGAACTTGAAGGTTGCGCGGTCAACGGGATTATGCCGCTGGATGGCGTGGGTCTCGGTGGGGGTGGTCAGGGCAATGTGAACGGTGCCCACCGGTTTGTCTTTCGTGCCTCCTCCGGGGCCGGCGATGCCGGTGGTGGCGAGGGCGTAGGTTGTACCGTGGAGGCCACGAGCGCCTTCGGCCATGGCGCGCGCGGTGGGCTGGCTCACGGCGCCGTGTTCAGAGAGGGTGTCTCCTTCAACTCCCAGGATGGTTTGCTTGGCGGTGTTGCTGTAGGTGACGTGGCCGGCGTGAAGAACGGCGGAGGCGCCGGGGATATTGGTCAGGCGGTTGGCGAGATGGCCGCCGGTGCAGGATTCGGCCAAAGCCAGAGTTTCGCCTCGCTGAGTGAGGCGTTCAATGATGTGTTGCTCAAGGGTGTCATCATCGACCCCGAATATGAAGGGGCCAATGGTTTTGCGGACGAGAGTCTCGGCTTGATCGATCAGGGTTGGATCGGATGCGCGAAGCCGGAGATCCACCTCGCCGTTGCGAGCGCAGTAGCCGATGTCGAGGCCGGCCAACTCGGAGAGTGGCGGGCTTACTTTTTCCTCCACGAGTGATTCGCCCATGCCGGCGATTTTCAGAATGCGGGTTGTGGCCGGGCTCGCGGGGGGACAGTGTTCCCTTAACAGAGGCAAGGCTTGGCTGGTGAACATGGGGCGGAGTTCGCGGGGTGGACCGGGAAGCATGAGGAGATGCGTGTTCTGGTATTTTAGGAAAAGGCCGGGAGCGGTGCCGCGGGCGTTTTGGAGGATCGTGGCGCCTTGGGGGACTTGGGCTTGGGCAAAGACACTTTCGGGCATGGGCCGGCGAATCCGCTGGAAGATGGTGGTGATGTGTTCGCGGACGGAGGGATCTTCGCGTAGGGGGAGTCCGAGCAGGGCGGCAATGCGGCCCCGGGTGATGTCGTCCGCGGTGGGGCCGAGGCCGCCGGTGGTGATGATGAGGGTGGCGCGTTCAAGCGCCTCGCGAACGGCGCCCTCGATGGCGGGGGCGGTGTCGGGGATGGTGACTTGCCGGGTGAGGGTCCAGCCGTGGGCGTCCAGCTGGGTGCCAAGCCATTGCTGGTGGGTGTTGAGAACCCGGCCCAGAAGCAGTTCGCTGCCGGTGGTGATCAACTCAATGTCCACGCCGGACGTTGGCAGGTTTGGCAAAAGGGGACAACCGCGCGTTGACTTGGCGATGGGCTTTTTTCATAATGCTCCTCATGCTGGAGGCGGGCACAGACTTACGCGCGAATGCCAAGGCGCGTTTCTTTGAATTTCTGGAGGAGAAGAACCTGCGCTTGACGGGCCAGCGCCGGGCGATTGTGGATGCCGTATTCAGCACGGATGAACATTTCACCGCGGAGCAACTGCTTGAGATGGCGCGAGCGCGGGATGAAAGTGTGTCCCGCGCGACGGTGTATCGCACACTGCCGTTGTTGACGGAGAGCGGACTGGTGCATGAGATGGATTTCGGCAAGGACTACAAGATTTATGATCCCAATTACGCGGATCATCCCAACCACAATCATTTGATTTGTGAGGACTGTGACAAGATCGTGGAGTTCGAAAGTGATCAACTGGAGCGGCTGGAAAGCGAAATCAGCCATGACTTGGGGTTTGAGGTGAAGACGCAGCAATTGCGAATCACCGGCAGTTGCGAGGAATTGAAGAAACTCGGCGCCTGCAAAAACAAGGCCATTTGACCCATGGGCACTTCTTCCCGGGCGGCAAAGCGGCCCACACAACTCTCCCCCTTGGCCAAAGGGGTCGTGTGTTTCGCGGTTGCGATTTCCTTCATTACCGGGTTCATGACGAGCGAGATGCTGGAAGATCAGGAGCCTTCCGAGGGGCAGGGCATGCTGCAGGGGCAGGTGCAGACATTGGATCCGGAATTGTTTGGTGACGGCGAGAGTCAGCCTGCTCCTCCCGCGGAAAAGGCTTTTAATTGGCGTGGTCTGCATGGGCTAACCAGCCCTTTTATGGCTATTGTTTTTGGTTGGCTGTTGTTTCAGCATTTTGGCGGCGGTTTGCGAATGAGAAAGAATTTGTGGTCCGGGCTACCGTTAGCTGTAGTATTCGGCGGACTAATATTGACCGGTGGGTTAATCCTATATCCAGAGTTTCTTTTTGGACTTGTGGATTCTCATTCTCGCGAAAACTGGCTAAAAGAGACACATGACTTCCTAGGTTGGCTACTTTTGGTTCTTTTTGTCGTACATTTGATTGGAGCAAAAAAAGTGAGGAAATTTTTTGAGAAATCTATTGACACTGAGACTCGCTCTCATTAGATTGAGCCGGAACACGAGATCGGGACTCGATCTCATTTAAGGGTTATTTGAGATTGAGTCCCTGTTTCATCTATAAGTAAATATGAAATCAATGTTAAGAAGTAAGCTCGGGCTCTACGCCGCGGCTTTTTGTTTATCTGTTCCGATTGTTCACGCTCAAAATGCTAATGAAGATCGCATTAAGGCGCTTGAAGATCGGATTAAACTAATGCAGGAAGACCTCCAGAAAATTCGGGCTAACGGTGAAGTGGATGACCCGTTTGATGGTGCTCTTCTCACCAAGAAATCTGGCATGAAACTTCATTTCTACGGTGAAGCGAAGTACAACTGGACCAAGGGTTCCAATGGAAATTATTTCGATCCGCATCGGTTTGTAATGATGCCGTCTTACCAGATCAACGATTGGATCTACTTCAACTCCGAGTTGGAAATAGAACACGGCGGTGTTGACGATAAAGACAACAGTCGTTGGCGTGGTGCCGTGGAGCTGGAGCAGATGTATGCCGATGTTAAAGTAAACGACTGGTTGAACTGGCGTTCGCTTGGTGTATCGCTGATTCCCGTGGGTACCATCAATCTATACCACGAGCCAGACCTCTTTTACTCCGTGCATCGTCCGATTATGTACAAGTACGTCATCCCATCGACATGGATGGAAGGTTCCACTGGCTTGTTTGGCGATGTGCCCGGTGTCGAGGGCCTGAGCTACATGTATCTGATATCGCAGGGTCTTAGCTCGGCGGATGCCCAGATCGACGACAGTAAAGGCACGCGTAATGCTCGCCCGAACATGTACGCCAAGGGTGATAACCGCCAATTGGCCCATTCGTTCCGCCTCGCCTACGATGGCTCCGGGGCGGAGACGGAATGGCTCAAGGGCTTTGCGGGCAGTGTATCCACTTACCTTGGCAACTATCAGGAGAACACCACCTCTGATACATCCGCCATCCTGTGGGATGTGGAAGCCAGCTACCGTTTCCAGAAAGGCGCGCTCAAGAATCTTGAGCTGATTGCTGATTACGCCCAGTGGCACTTTGGCGACCCCAGCGCGATTGCCGACGTAAACGTGGGTGAAAACCAGTATGGTTACCGCCTAGAGGCCGCGTATCACTACGGCTTCGGCTCCGGTGGCCGGAAATTGGTGCCGTTCTTCCGCTACGAGGGATATGACCTCTCGGACGATGGCGCCGGCAAGGCTGGCTTCGTCGAGTCTGGTTCCAAGAATTACCTCACCTATGGTGCAGCGTTGTTCCTCGACCCGGCCTTTGTAGTCAAGGCCGCTGTGAGGCAGTCTTTGGACGCCGCCTCCAGTTCGGAGTTCTCTCTGGGTGTCGGTTACCATTTTTAAATGCGATCGACTTCAGTTAACTCCTGCGAAATCGCCGGTGCCCGTCTCAGCGGGTGCCGGCCTTTCGCATGTTTGGCCGCGCTTTTGTTCGCCCTGCTTTCGGGGCAACTGGAAGCCAAGGTCTATCTGACCCGCGCCCAGGCCCAGAAGGTTTGTTTTCCCGAGGCCACCCGGTTTGAGCAGAAGCTGGTTCGCTTTACTGGCGCGCAGATGGCCAACATCAGAAAGGCCAGTGGTGTGGAGGTGAAAATCCCCGGCGTGCGCTGTATGCTCGCGTGGCGGGGGGAAACGCTTGCGGGCGCGGTCATCTTCGATTACGTGCTTGGCAAATCCGAGGTCATCGACTACTGCGTCGCTCTGACACCCAAGGGAGACGTAAAGCAGATTGAGGTTTTGCAGTATCGTGAAAGCCACGGTTATGAAATCCGCCGTGACGGATGGCGGCGGCAATTTGTCGGTAAAACCACCGGCTCCAAGCTGCGTCTCCATGACGACATTGCTAACATCACCGGTGCAACCATCAGCTGCCGCAACATCACCTCGGGCGTCAAGCGCGTGCTCCACACTTGGCGTTTGGTGTTGCGCCCTGCTCTGGTTACTGCCAGTCGGCTGCCAGACAACTCCAAGTAGCTCTGGACGCGATGCCGGGACAACCCGGATCCAGCCCCATCTCGGCACGTTCGTTGCCATAACTGTCCATCACCCGGACACCGATGCCGCCCATCGCGCCATCAACGCCGCTTTCGCGGAAATTCGTGCCGTGGATAAACTCCTCAGTATCCATCGGCCAGATAGCGAGCTGGCGAGACTCAACCAACTCGCCACCAAACAGCCCGTCCAAGCTAGCCCTGAGTTGTTCGCCATCCTAACCCGGGTGCTCACCTTGGCCCGCGAATCTAAAGGGGCCTTTGACCCCACCATTCGTCCGCTCGCAGATCTATGGGGCTTTATCAAAAAGGAAGGCTACCGGCTCCCCACGCCCACCGAACGCCGAGCCATCCTGCCCAACATAGGCTGGAACAAGATCACTCTGGATCCCCCGCGCCGGCTGGTCCGATTTGCCAATCCCGGCCTCTCCATAGACCCCGGCGGCTTCGGAAAAGGCTATGCCGTCGATCGAGCCATCCATCGCCTTCAAAAGCTCGGCATCAAGAACGCAAAGGTCGAGGCCGGTGGCGATTTGCGGGTTATGGGGCTTCCGCCCGGCCGCGGCCACTGGACAATTCGTCTGGAAGATCCGCAAAAAAAAGGCAACCGCATCTCCATCCCCCTGCGCAGCGGCGCAATCAGTACATCCGGCAATTACGAGAATTTTTTCATGTCCGGCGGCAAGCGCTACAGCCACCTGCTGGATCCCAGAACAGGCTTGCCCGTTCAAGGCATAGCCAGCTGCACGGTTGTCGCTCCCACCTGCCTTGAGACGGATGCACTAGCCACGGCCTGTTTCATCCTTGGTCCCGAGTCAGGGTTGCGCCTATTCAAGAACCGGATTGGGATTCTGTGGTTCACGGAGGAACGGGGAAAATTATCAGCCATTAAGTCCCTCAATTTTCCCGAGTGACATTGGCCAAACCATTGAGAACAAGTTAACACTGTCCAGTGGCTTCCCTTCGCCGTACGCTCGCGGCGATTCATGAGTGACGAGGTCCAACGCATTAAGGTCATCGATTCCCATACCGCCGGTGAACCGACTCGGGTGGTGGTGGAAGGCCTGCCGGAATTTACCGGCAATCCCGAAGCGTGGCGCGATTTCCTGCGCGACAATCACGACGGTCTGCGCACGGCCGTAGCCTGCGAACCGCGCGGGCACGAGGCGATGGTGGGCGCGTATCTGCTGCCACCCACGCAGCCGGATTGCGTGGCGGGCGTGGTGTTCTTTAACAACGTTGGCTATCTGCACGGTTGTTTGCACGGGTCGATAGGGGTGACCGTCACGCTGGCGCACCTCGGCCGACTGAGCGAAGGCAAAAACAGAATTGAAACGCCGACTGGCATTGTGACCGTGCGCCCGCCCGAGGATGGCTGGGTGACAGTGCAGAACGTCCGCAGCTGGCGCCATGCCGCAGCGGTGCCGGTGGAAGTGCCCGGCTGGGGCACGGTGCAGGGCGATGTGGCTTGGGGTGGTAATTGGTTTTTTCTCATTGAGGCTGAGGATGCGATCGAAGTGGATTTCAAAAACCTCGATCAACTCACCGACTTCACGTGTGCCGTGCGCACGGCTCTTGAGGCAAACGGCATCACCGGTGTGGACGGTGGCGAGGTTGACCACATCGAAGTGTTCGGCCCGCCCGCCGATGATTCCGCCGGCAGCAAAAATTTCGTACTCTGTCCCGGGCGCGAATACGACCGCTCCCCTTGCGGCACAGGCACTAGCGCCAAGCTCGCTTGCCTGCACGCTGTCGGCAAACTTCAGCCCGGTCAACCATGGCGGCAGGCTGGAATCCTAGACACCGTTTTCGAGGGCTCCGTGGTCGAGGCGTCAGAAGGCGGTGTGATTCCCACTGTGAAGGGGCGCGCCTTCGTTACCGGCGAAAGCGAGTTGCTCGTCCATCCGAAGGATCCGTTTGCCGACGGCATTGTTTATTCCCGTGCCTGATCGCGATCACGATATTCTGATTGTCGGCGGCGGCGTCATCGGCCTGTGCTGCGGTTGGTACCTGTCTCAAGCGGGCCGCACGGTTACCATCCTCGACCGC
>CEVA01069964.1_pt1 | contig 15218 bp, 9 predicted proteins | sample 361521 | NCBI WGS metagenome assembly CEVA01 (sample SAMEA2622823, study PRJEB7988) | marine metagenome | isolation source: saline water (ENVO:00002010), including
CATGATGACGACCGAGCAATACGCATGGTTTTACCAAGGCGGTGGCATGGAGCTAATGCAAGAGGTGTACGCGCCACATAATCTACTCTCGTTCCCTGGTGGTAACTCCGATATTCAGATGGGTGGCTGGTTTAAAAAAGAGATCAACTCAATCGAGGACCTTAAAGGCTTGAAGATGCGCATTCCAGGTTTTGCTGGCGAAGTGTTCGCTAAGGTTGGCGCGAAGCCTACCAATATTGCACCGGGTGAACTTTATACTTCTCTGGAGCGTGGCACGATTGATGCGCTCGAATGGGTTGGCCCTGCCTTTGACCTGCGTATGGGCTTTCAAAAGATTGCACCTTACTACTACACAGCTTGGCATGAGCCGGGGTCAGAGACTCAGTTCTTAGTGAACAAAAAGACTTGGGATAAGCTACCAAAAGACCTTCAGCTCATTCTAGAAACCTCTTTCCGAGTGGCAGCCTTCGATATGTATACCCAAGCGCTTGATGCCAATGCTAGCAGCTGGGCAACCATGCAATCTGACTATCCAGACATTAAGGTTCGTGACTTCCCGCCAGAGGTGCTACAAACCATGCGAGCTGCCACAGATGAGCTTCTTGCTGAGCAAGCCGCGAAAGATCCGTTAGCGAAGAAAATCATCGACTCTCAAGCTGACTACGCAAAGAAAGTTCGAGCGTGGACCAACATCTCAACCAAGGCCTACCTCAACCACGAGTAACAAAAGCTCAACGCTGAAAAACAAAAAAGCCCATCATCATGATGGGCTTTCGTTTTGTCGGAGGACAATAAAATTTGATCTAAAAGCATCTCTATTGAGACCGAATTCAATCGTTATTAAGCTAAAGTTTGATCACTTTCAACTCAAAACAAACAATAGAAAAGAAAATAGCAACAATAAAGTTTGTCATTTTTATTGGCCCTTATTTGGCTCTATCGTCTACTCTTTGCCCAACTTCAGTACTGGCCTCTTCGAGGTCGAGGACCTATATGAAATTCTAGAATCTATTCGAGCGTCGAGGTTCCAATCTGGGTCCAATAAATCTTGCAATAGTGCCTTTTTGGGCCAAGACGTTTTAAGTTTAGAGGTATTACCTAGTCGTTCTTTTAATACCCCCTCCAACAAGTTTAGTCGTTCAACATCTATAGTTGCGTAACCAATAGGAACAGAAACCCCACTGTTGGCATTTGGATACCCATGATACTGGACAACTCCGAAAATCCCAGGAATCAAGAATATCTCCATGCGATCTAACTTGTTTGATGTCATTACTCCATTAGGAACATGTTTACTATGGAAGCTCCTAAATACGTTTCCATCCCAGCTGTTTTCACCATGGTGAATGGCAACAAATTTACTCAGTTCATTGTGATTTACCAGGGCTTTTTGAACTTTGTCACAAAAAGCGCTCAATGACTGATTATTAGCTCCCCAAAGTCCAACATCACTAGATAGCCAATATGCGTTAAGAGAGGCTACAGACTTAGATTCATCCATATCATGCAATGCTTCATTAAGCATCTTCATAATGGTAACTTGATTCTTATCAAGATAAATAGGCCCAAAGATTGAGCGAGTAACCTGACTTCCGTAACCAGTCTTGCGTAAATTTCTGGCATTCAACCAGCTTGAATAATCAATATCTAACCCTTCAGCAAATGGCTCTAGGACTTCGTCTTTAACTAAACGACAGTATTCCTCTGCATCAATACCACCTTCAAAGCGCGGTATACTTCCTAAGTAATCGGCTATATGTGCTTCTAAAGAAACACTTAAAGGGAGTTCTAGACCATTATTTATGAACTCACTCGCACGAAAAACCCGTTTGACTTCCTGTTGGTTTAATTCACTAGGTACATAATGAAACTCGATGTCAACAGGAAACTGAATTGTCCCTCTGTTGATTCCAGATACAACTTTGTACAGTTTGGTTCTATTTCTCTCTCGTTCTGTTCTTCTGCTTAAATTTAAATGCATTTTATATTGAGCACTAAAATTACTGATGGCATCTTCCAGTTTTAAAGGTTTGCTAGAGTCAATCGATAGCTCTGGTAACCCTATGAGTCTGTAATTGAACCCTCTATCTTTACGAATAGAATGTGTCAGTGAGTCGAATATCACTGTTTCATTACGCTCAACATAACTGGTTAAAATTACATCATCACCTTTAGTTGACTGTTGCTTTAATACACTAGTAGGTACCAACAATCCTTCCGAATCCAAAGAGATCAGTTTATTAGACATTAGATTGCTAATTAATTGTTCAGTCTCTCTCGTGTTTAGACCAAAATACCCCGACACTTCACTAGCTGATATCTTTTCCAGCACTAACAGTAGCTTGCAAGTAAAAAGCTCCAGAGCAGGAAGAAGTTTCTCTTCCGTCCATGCACAATTTAGCTCATATTTATTAGCAGGTACAAGAACAGTGATTTTGTTGCCCAATCTCATTTCCGAATTACTCACAACTACCTCCTAATAACTCTGAGGCACTAATCAACTGATAGTCACTAGAATTAGACTCAACTTGTTTTTCAACGAAATTCAATACATCACACAAAGAAGAGTTGCTTTTGTCCTTTTTCCACATGTTCTGAGCACCGAGTATAACTAGTCTTTCCTGAGCCCTAGATATAGCTACATTAATCCGAGAACCATCCTTCAAAAACCCTTGGATCTTACTTCTATTATCTCGAACCAAACTTAATAAGATTATTTGATTCTCCTGACCTTGGTAAGAGTCAACAGTATCAATCTTGATCAAGTGTCTCAAAGGAGCCATCCACTCTTCCTTACTGAGAGATGCTTCAATAAGATCTCTTTGTGCACGATACATAGCAATAATTCCAATAGGGAATGGAGATTCCGTACTAACTAAAGACTCTAAGTTCGAAATAACGTCTTTTGCTGTGAGTTTTTTCAATAGGCAAAGAATAGAGTCTACTTCTATTTGGTTTACATAACCTGTTTTATCTTTTCTTTCTCCGGCATCGGAGCTCGAATTAACCCAAGTTACCCCGGTATTCCAAGGACTAGGCAAGTCTTGATACCAGTTAGGAGCCTCCCCTCTCCCTGTATGGAGCTTACCCATATCGCTTGCATAGAAACATTCAGATACCAAATTACCAATAGGTTCTATCATTCGGTATTGAGTATTCAACGTTACTCCATCACACGCCTTAAAGCATTTTTCAAAGTCACTTTCATCAAAGATATCTGCGTTGACATCTAGTTGTTTACTGGCAAATTTCAAATGTTCCTGATGATAAAACGGTGGCAATTGTTTGTGATCACCAACGAGCAAAACTCTTTTAGCTGATTGCATGGCGACCATAAGTTCACTAGCTTGCGCTCTTCCTGCTTCATCGATAATAACCCAATCAAATTGAGCTGATTCGATAGAAAGTGACGGCTTACCAACACCAACTAATGTTCCACATACGAGCTGCTTTGTTTGCAGCATAAACTTCTCATAGCCTGCTTCACCACCACCTAAAACATCAATCCACTCTTTACTTATGATCAACACATCCTTTAGGCGAGAAATTTTCTCTGGATTATTTACTCCATAACGAGCTGATATAATTTGGTTGAGTTTGTTAAATAACTGACTCGTATCCTTTGGAAGATCACCAATAGTGCTATCAAATAATTTAGCAGTTACCTTTTTAATTTTTTCCCAGGTGTCCTCTCGTTCTGAGTAAATAGCTTCAAGTTCTTCATTATCAACAACTGTTACTCCAAGCTTCTTTGCTTTATCTTCATACTTCAATGTTAACTGATCAAACAAAGATGTTAAGGGGCTTAGTGTTCTATAAGTTCTAGTCGCTTCAGAGATTAACCCTTCGGGTAAGTGTAAACGTTGAGCAAGACTTTTTACTCTAAGATCATACTCTCGATGAAATTTATGCATTGACTTACGTTGAAGTGACCTTGAATGAGATACAAGCATTCTCTCGTCAATTAAAGTTTCATTACCAACGCGAATCGTATCTAAATCATTGCCTTTTTGAGCACATAACTCCTGTACTTTGATCGCTACATTGTCAACGGCGCTATGTTGCTGACCTACTAGCAACACATTTTTAACCCCCTCAAATTCATAAAGATAATGAATGAATTTAGCTATAAATGTAGTTTTACCTGTACCGGGTGGTCCTTGCAGGACACCTATAGGGCCATACTTAATGAGCTCTTGAAAAGCTTCAAGCTGTCTTTCATTAATTTTTTTACCCGGTTCATCATAAGTACTTCTTAGAAATTCGATACTTGGTTCACACGAAAGCTCAGCGCGCTCAATGGGCGAGTGTGGGTCAAAATAATCTTTCAAATCAGAAATTAATGCTTTGTTGCTGAGAACACGATCAAGTGCTTTTTTTCGAAGTTCACGAGAAGATTTGTTTCTAATTGACTCAATTTTCAGTAGGCTTCCTAGTTTTAGTTTCCTTACTGCAGAATCAAACCTTACTTTAATTGAAAGATAATTAGCGTTTGATTCAAATGAGTTAATCTCTCCAAAAGGCTCACTAAAGTTACCTGAGTAAACTAATAATTTATCATCAAAATCAAACTCAATTTGCTCATTCCCTACCACAGAGTAAGGTATTAGTATCCCATTAGTTCCCTCTTTAAATTCACCAGACTCAACAGAAACCGTTGTTCTCATATCAGTTTCAGTCTCACTAAGTGATTTCCAGATATCAACTGGTTTTATAGATAGCTTTTCTTCTTCGGTTAGAGGAGGTAGTTCTTCCGAGTTGTCGCTAAACTTCTCAACAATAAGGTCAATTACGGGTTCTAATCCCATAATAACATCGACGATAGGATGCTGTTCACACAGCGAACCTTGCTTTACAGAAATACGCTCTTGAATATAAGCTGTCGATTTACTTGATGCTGAAATTACCGAGCTTAGCGGTATATTTTCATCAAGCTTCACTCTTGTAATTGCCCTTTTCTCAACATCAATTTGTAACTGAAGAGTATCTTTAGCTCCGGTGATATAACAATCTAACACCTCTTCTTTTGCTCTATTATTCCATTTTACATTGAAGTAAAAGCCTTCTTCCAATGACTCTAAGATCTTAGGCTCTACTGGGAATTGATGACTTCCCCAACATAGTTCCAGGAGCGAATCAAGCTTCTCTTCATCTTCATGCTGAACTACAGTAGTTTGAGGTTTAAGAGCTTCCTCTATACTCTTCAAGATAGGTGTAAGAGAAATAGGAACAATATCTCCTTTTCCTAATCCTCTGTTTATTTCTTCTTGGATAATTTCCGAACTTTCATCTCCTAAGATGTATTCGGTCATCTTATACACTGAGTACCTGTCTCGGCCAAATGCATCAGTTGATGAAGGGTTACTTGGGCTATAATCAGCATTAAATGCAGGACTTTCTGTACCAAAATCAAGTAAGTCTATCAGCGCTAGATTTAATCCTTCTTCCTTTTTATCAATTAATATATTTTCAGGATGAAGATCACCATGATATATGCTTTTGTTATGAAAAAGATCTACAAGCTCTATGATTCCTTTACATAGTTGAGCTTTTGCCAACATATCTAAATCAGTAATATCAACATAACTATATAAGGTTTCCCCCGGAATATAATCAGTAACTAAAAATATCCCTCCCCCTTGCATAACACCTGAGTCAAGAATACTTTGAGTTGGTAGCATTGCTGACTTCACATCTTCTAATCTAGAGAAGAACTGTTTAATTCTTCTATTCATAGCTGGATCAGACTTATCAACCTGTACGTTTGACCACACCTTAACGAGTACTTTTGAGCCCTCACACTGCGCTAGATATACCTTTTTACTATTTGGGCTTCCTAGCTGTGAATATGCTTCAGCCTCTGTTCCTGGATAAGCCGGATAGACATTTAAAAGGTTAAATGGATTGATGTCATGACGAATTAAAGAGCTATTCATTAGCTCCTCAAAAATTTTACTATCTTCTAATCCAATCTCTTGCTCTGAAGATGTTAGTTTATTGAATTCACTTAACATCTCGCCAGCATTTGAATATCTTTCTTTTGGATCCCACTGTAGCGCTTTTTCAAACCAGGTGTTAAGAGCCCCTCCAAAAAGGTCTTCTTCTGGCTTAATCCACTCTGGCGTATCGCTAGAATCCAGTTTTTTAGAAAAGCAAATTTCATAAGCCACAAGAGCTAATAGAAATACATCAATTCGAAAAGGATCAATTAACTCACTCTGATCAAAAAGTTCATCTTCAGGAAGTTTTATATCACTACTTTGTAACAGTTTACGGTGCTCAGAAATAGTTCCTTTGTGCTCAAAGTATGAGGCAGCAAAACCAGAGGCTAGAACAGTTGAACTCTCTGAGGCGTACCACAGATTATGTAAAGCAATATCTCTATGCGCGATGTTTAGATTATGTAGCTCATCAAAAGGTGACAGAGTGGCTCTAACAACATCAATTCTTTTATTTTTCGGCCAGCTATCAAGATCTATAGCCATATATTCATCAAGCCTAGAGTGCGTTTTCCTTAATTCATAGACTTCACACGTATCTTCGGTTATATCGTCTTCAGAAAGAGAGTTTAAAGAGCGAAGCAAATAATCAGGCAATACTGTTTGATTCCTAACATACTGACCTATGTTAGATTCTCGCAGTGCTATATTTGCCCACGTTGTTTGTAATGCTGACTTAGTGCCTAACTGAGAAAAGTCCCACCTTCTTATAAGCCCCCCCAAAGTGGGCATTTTTTCATCGTGAGCTTTAAACTCATTGTATAAACTTTCTCTATGAGTAAACCATGCGACATCTTTCGATGCGGTGTAACGGCCAACCTTTAAGTTCTTAGGTTCGACATTTGGCCCATCAAAAAAACGATGAATATATGAAAGGTTACGCTCTGAATTCGGTCGTTCTTTACCAGACTTGATAAAAAAATTGGCAACACCATTCTGTCCAACTATCGACTCATAGTCTTTTCTAATTACCAAAAACTCATCGAGTGAATGAATGAACTCTTTTTCACTTGGTGGGAGGTTCTCAGCTGTCGCAGTTCCACATAAAACTACATGAGCCTCCACATGTAAACCATACCCAAGAAAGTTTTCTAGTTCACTATTTAGAAGAGTACGAATACGCTGAGCATGCTCTCGCTTTATTTGATATGGACTTTTTCCACGATTACGACCATTCTGGTACCAGATACCATTGCTAGAAGTAATTGACCCGTTCCATTCTTTCAGCTCAACAACTAAAATACGGTCATGCGTTATAATCAAGCAGTCTATTTCCATAGAGCCTTGGGAATCAGTTATCACAATACCCGCATATGCTTGCCAACTATCCTGCAAGCTTTTTTCCATCTTATCAACAGCTCTTAATTCACTTTTATGTAAGCCTGCTCCGCCAACTTTAAGTACTCGCATTCTCGTCTCTTACAAATCTTATATGTAGTTCAATGTATGAGCACACTATATCATATGTTGGGTGAATTAAACTGACTTCGAACTATTTTAGACTACTCTAAGTTGCTCTTTTCACAGCCCTATGGAGCGCTTCTACCCATGCTGTTTCATATTCATTTTCGGTTCTGAGGACAGTTTCACCTTCAATTTTTTTGGTTCTAGAAGGGTGCTTAATTTCAACCACTACTGAACAGTGTTCTTGGTTTGCTTTGGCATCCCATCGAACGCCTTTCTCGGAGCATGCTTTCATTACGTGCGTAAGCCCATCTTTGCCACTTTCAGAAAACCCAAATAATCTAGACCCTAGACTATGCTTGTCGTTAATATCGCTAATATCCACCTCAATGATTACAAGCGGGGTTTGCCGGTAATAGAAATAGGCACAGTGAAAGGTTCGAGCCTCCTGTGTGAGCTTGTTCTTGTATATCAGAGAGGCGTTGTCTGGTTTTGGCATCGCCAAGCACTGTGTACCTCTGTGTTCATAATCGGGAAGCTTCATTAGCTCCTTGATAACCTTTTCAAAAAGTTGAAAGTTACCTGTGGGAGCGACTTCCTTTGGTGCCTCGGGATTAGTTGGATCATCACAATCACTGCGATTGATCGCCCAGTCTAACTCTTGCGCCGATCCGTTTGCTGTTCCATGACCAACTCCAGAGGTATCAGGTTTTGGTTCTTCTGTGGTGTTAACATTAGGCGTTACCCTCGATAGTACTTTCCCTGGGGAAACGGTTACTTCATCTTCAGTATCACAGACAAATCGAAAGCCTTCTTCACTGAAAACATCCCTTTTTCTATGACTACCCGACGTAGCTTCAAAATCTAACTGCGGATCTGGGTCTGTCCGGTTAACTTCTGGGCGCTTGAGGTTACTTGGCTCAACAGGGATAACATCGACTTTTTTTGGATGGTATATCGAGACTTTTTTTCCATAGTTAAAACTCGACGAGTAAACTGTCTTGATTTCTTCAACATGGAATAACATTGGGTCGCTTTCATCATACTCACCAGCAAGCTTAAATCGCCAATTTTTAAGTGGCGGTGGTTCAAAGTTAAAGTTCCACTCAGTGCTTTCATCTTGTTGTAACTTCCTATAAATACTGTTGAAACTTCTTGTTGCCTCAGGGTTAAGCAACAACCACCTCAAGTGTTTGCATGCATCCTTTGAGTTCAAATTCTTTAAGGGGTAATCCGATGACCGGTTGAAACGGATAAAACACTCTTTTCCAATATCATCCACGACTGCCATCCCTAATAGACCATTTGGCCTTAAGGCTGTGCGCGTTAGATGTACGTTATGTAAAAAGAGTACTCGAGCAAGTTCTATACACGGAACAACAAATTTTATGTTGCCTTCCTTTAAGATAATTGAATGCGATTTGCTTGAAGAGGCTCTTTGAAAATTATCTGATACTTTTATGTCGATGATTTCACGTTTATGTGGAACCTTGCGTTCTTTGTTTGAGTAGTGAGAGTTCACAACCAGCATCGGTATCAGCTCTGCCGGAACCCGACTTTTGGGGAAACCTGAAAACTGAACGTTGATATAAGGCCGAACTTTATTATTGAGGACGCGCTTGGTGTGGATACTTCCAATGTTTATTAACGGTATGTTTTCAGGAAAGTGCCGCAGCTCTCTGCCAGGCTGGGATGTCCAATCGGAGAATTTCCCGTGCAGGTTTCCTGCTACGCGTACAGCTGAGTCCAGCAAGTCGTTCAATCTCACACACAGACCTTAAAGCATCTTTACACTCAATAAGTTGAACCATAACACGGCTTAGTCTTCTTGTTTGGTACTCTTCAACCGATTCGCTATATCGATCAAAAAACAACCTACAAAGAGGGAGTTTGTATAGTTTTGTTTCGATCATGCTCTTTTTGGCTATTTTCGACGCAAACCATGATTTTGAATGGCGAGGATCGTATATTCTTCCCTCTGTTTCGTTCTTTATAGAAAGTAGCGTTTTCACTATCTGGCGGTCTCGAGCTAGCCAATCAACACGATAATTCTGGTAATTTGAAGCTCGCTTGGGTTTGTGAACATTTAGCCACTCACGATCATATCTATAAAGCCAAGAGTACAGCCTGGCACCAAGGGCTGTCGTTCTTATCTTTTTAAGAGATTCAGTTTGTGACGATTCTAAAATTCCAAGCCACTGGTTTCTGATTATATCGCACTTGGCTATGTTTTTCGTCGCTCTAATAGGGTGTGTTGCTCCTTCAATGAATCGGAATCCTCTAGCAAGATTAAGCTCTTCTAATAAATCAACAGAACTGCTTCGAAGTGGCAGCCAAACAATGAAGTGTTGCAGATAGCTGAATACCCTTCGGTGTTTTCTGAACATTGCGACTAACCATGTATTTGTCCCACAAAGTGCTAAGCCTTGTTTGTTCAACCATTCATCTGACCAATATCTCCGCACAGAATCCGAAATTGATTTATGGTCTATTCTTGAACCAATCATCATTCCTGCATCTCTCGCTAGCTTTTGATAGTAAAGCGTCCACTGAGCTAGTGAAACCACCTTCAACTTCGAGTTAAGTAACATCTCTACCATTTGGGATAATTTTATCTCACAAGGGTTAGCGGCCTCAGAAAAACGTGTTTGGCATTGATAGCCACTCGCACCAACAAACTGGTGCCTATGTGGGGATTGAATTGGTATATGTGTACCTATCAAAATACACTTATGTTGTGGGCACACGTTGACACCAGGGGCTTGAAACAATCGCTGCCAGTAGGTGAAACCAAGGGCATCGCTTTGCTCTTGCCAACATTGAGGGCAGATCTTATATGTCGTTGGCCACTTGATAACCGAAGCTGGAATGCCAGCACGAGACATGCTTGGGTTTACTCGACTATGAATTAAATTAGCTTGCAGCGCTATATAGCGGTGTGATTCAACGAAGGGTTTGAACAACGGAAGGGACGTATGACGCTCCACAATTTGCTTAGGGTGCACTCTCCATACGTGGCCTACATGCTCCAAAAGATACGCAATATGGCCTTGTAAAAAAGGCGAAGGAACCATCATTCTATTGCCAAATAGTATGTCTAATGCAATCTTGTCATCTTTAATTCCCATTTGCTGGATAAACCGAGCAATAATACTAGTGAGCAACTCATCTTTCTGAGCGGCTGGAAAGTGGGTCAACATCTTCAACTACCAAACAACTCGTTTCACTTCTTTGAGTATAGTTGGCAGCTTCATACCTAGAGGTATGGCGTAATGTCAAAAATCATACCTTCACGTTTTAGATTATTGTAAGTGGACATTGGTTTGTCACTTCTCAATAGCCGAAGATCGTTATCCACATGACGAGGTTCTAGCTTGGCTACTTTTGATTTTTTAGGCTTACTTTGTGTTGCAGGCTTGTCCTCTAGCGACTTTATATGAGCAACTAATCCAAACAGATCCTCGTTAGGCTTTTCATCGATGGCTTGTCTTGCCGCTAGTTTAGCCACATCCTCACCGAGTCCCATGCGAATCAACATATCAGTGAGTTGCATCAATTTATCATCAGTTTCCTCACTAGTAACTTCAGGCGCATCTACATCGCTATCGCCAGCTTGCCCAATGATACGAACTGAATCTGCAGGTAAGTCTAAGTCCGCATACTTAACGATTTCTTCTTTTCGACCGCTTTGGAGCGCTCGGATCATAGGATGAATGATCGACAACTCTTCGTTGAACACATCCTCTACTAACTTTAGGGTAATCACTTCTTTACCCGCGACCACCGCTCTTGCTTGGCAAAGGTAAAACAATGAAACAGCTACATGAGCGACACCTTGAGTGAGCTCCCAAAACAAGTCCTTCATTGATGTCGTAATCGGAGTCGGTGATTGAAACCACTGCAACTTCCACATTCTATTGAAAAAGCGCTCCCATTCGCTTTCATCAGTCGTATTTGATAGGTGCTCAAATCGATTCCAATTCAAACTACCAAACTGAGCAGCACGACGAGCAGACCTTAGCGTAGGAGAAAAAAGTTCTAGGGCTTTGGGCGTGCCAATAAACAACACTGGTACTTTGATTACGTTAGTGAGCGTAACGAAGAAGTTAAGTAATTTGTTCGCACCACCGGAGCGTGCTGCACTAAGATGCTGAACTTCATCAATGACCAAGATACCAACAGAATGAAGGGCACATACCCTGGCTATGTCACCCAACATAGATTCAGCTGATGACCTCGCCTTCACATAGAGCATTTCGTAGTCGCTTCCAATCGCGTCGTCTACCGCACGAAAAAAGTGGATACACAAGCTCTTTGCCGAACCATCATGAGGGCAATCAATCTTTAGCTATACCAACTGAGTATGCTGATAATCTGGGTGATAAATGGCTTGATGCTTATATGAATCTAAGATCGCTTGAACGGCAGTAGTTTTACCTGTTCCAGAGCAGCCAATGACTGTTGTTGCCAACGCAGCACTGCCCGCATTTCTCGATGCAGCGGAAAAGTCGACGTTATCAACATCTAACAGGTTACGCTGATAGTCACTCGATGCGATGTTTCGGCCAAGATATCCTCGACGTATCATTCCTGAAATCATCTGTTCTAGTTGAAGGTGAGCTTTTGTCGGGTACAGAAATTCATCAAGTATTCGCATCATCGCATGGCGACGGATATATCCGGGTAAGGTTTTTTCCGAATCTCGCACTTTGGGATAACGATTTAATTCTTTGGCCGTATTCTGAGGTGAGTTCAATAAAGGTAGCGCATTGATCAAAGGCTGTTCTCGATAATCCTCAATTTCAGCTGCTACATATTCCGCATGGTGAATCTTAATCATCGTCATCTCCTAAAAAATCATCCAGAGACGGGTATTCAATGCTTTCTGAATTGTGAGCCGTATTAATATCAATGACTTCAGCAGTACTTTGCTTTGACTCAGGCTTGAGGTTGACTGAGGTATTGTCTCGCTCAAACTCCCTCTCTTCATCTCGATTACCCTTAATTCCGGCCAATCTTTGTGAGTCCGTTAATTTAGGTGTATTTGCCTTTTTGTCACGCTCTCGTTTAGCGATACGCTCCATCGCTTCCTGTAGGTCAGGAGCCTCAAAATCCTTATCTTGATTCGCTGAAGCCTCTGCAACTTTAGAAGACTTGAGAATACCTGCAGCATCCACGAAACTCATTCCTTTGTATCGACGGCTACGATCTGAAAGCTCACATATCCAATAAGATTGATAGCTGCTATCAGGCCTCAGGTAAACAACATCGGTTCGACGTGGGTCAAAAGCCACTTCAACTGTCTTCGGTCTTGTATGCTTAAATCGGTCAAACCAACCTTCAGCCATTGCTTCACGGCAAGTGTATTTCAGCCCTTTGAAACCAATACCAACCTCAGACACTGTTCCTTTTTCAGAAGGTAACAAATTCACCTCAACCATCTCTTTACTGCATGGTCTCAATTTGCCGGTACGATTTTTGATTCCCCAGTTCCAAAGCTGAACAGGGACTGCGGGTAAGTCATCAGGCATATCTTCGGCAAAATCATAATCTTTAACTACATGCCGAGTGTTGTAGTTGATAATGATGTGGATCACGGTTTCAGTGAATGCATGCAAGGTTAATTCTGCGTCTAGCTCATATCGGCGTCCCAAGCGTTTCTTACCGTTAACTGGCTCAACAATACCACCAATATAGGGCCTGAATTTTGTTTGAAGGGTATTGAAATAACGCTCCACACCTCCTTTATCATCTCCTCGGTAGGAGCGCGAGTTGCTCAATTGGATGTTAAATGCATTAACGAGGACGTCAGCTTGCCTATGCAAAAGCTCGCCTTTGTCCGCCATGATAGACGCAGGAATACCAATAGAAGGCCACATACTAGAATCGATTTCTATTCCATAACTCCGACAATACTCCGTTTTATCAAGAAAGGCGTTAGACATTGCCATCATCGCCGCAACCCATGATGGGTTTTCCAAACCAACATAAAGCCCAGTAACCATACGGCTAAACACATCTTTAACCACGTAAACCACTGGTCTACCAATGATTTTATTCGGGTCTTTCTCAGAAACTAAATATAGGTCAGCTATGGTTGCATCAATCTCATATCTGCCACCTGGCCCGATATTCATAAAGGCTGATGTGCTTGTTAATACTCGAATATCTTTATCGTATGCTTTGGATGGCGTTCTTCGTCTAACTACATCAGACTTCTTGTAGTTAGATTCATAGAAATAACGAAATTGGCGAAGAGTCGGTATGGAAGTCTTATCAGAGTCGGGATATCGAGATTTATACAAGCCAATTGCTTTATCTTTAGCGTCTTTGATAGAGAACTTATCGTTTTGAAGAAAGAAGCCATCAATTGCTAGACTGAAAATTTCTGCGACATCATCGGTAATAATTGCACCTACACCTTCAGCTGTTGTTCGCTTCCGCCCGAGCTTGTTGCCCACATCACGCCTAGGCTTACCTTTCCCACCTGACTTATGATAATCAGGAAGCAATGCATTTGGCGTCATCCCTCTTTGCCAATATCGACGAAGTTGACGAATGAAGTAAATCCGGGGTTTTCCTGTCACTTCAACTGCGTCTCTAATTAGACGGTTACGCGAGGTCTTATCAAATAATTCACTGTGGTCTTTTAATAACATTTTAAGTAGTGAATAGGCTTCATCTCGCTTGAGAGCTTGTGCATTGCCGAACTCAACATGAGAGAAAGTAAAAGGTTCGCTGCTCTCTTGTATTACTTGGCTAGCAATGAGTTCATGCAACTCAGGTATAGGCTTAAGCGTGGGCCAAGCTGAGTCCCCATCGATATTAATCACCCAAACAAACTCTAAAGTTTCGTAAACGACACGTATACGCTGATTTGAACCAGCGTATTGATAGACTTGATTAAGAAGCATTACCTGCCTCCAAATCCCTATTACCACTAATTAAGAGTTCGACATCTTCGCACTTCCACTCAGTAAACGGAGTTTCAAGTGATGCTTTTAGATATTGATTGGCGATACCATAACGAAATATTCCGATATGAGTACCTTCCTCTAATAAGTATTGATCATCCAATTTTGCACAATGTCGGGCTACATAAGCTTTGGGTTGCTTTGCTAATCTAGCTGCAAGATCAATGACATCTTGCTTGGAGAATAGGTATTCGACTTCAACATCTATGTCGATAAGTGGTTTTATCCACTCCAAGTTCATTTTGAAATCGTTGGAAACTTCTTGATCGGTGAAAATAGGACAGGGTACTTTTATTGCTTCCCAGTATGCTTTTTCTATTTGAAGCTTTTCGATGGTACGCTTGTCATCAAGCTTTAGAGCTGGCTTTACGGGGATCGCTAACTGGGAGCCATCAGCAAAATCGATGATTAAGTCCGTTGTCACTATTTTAAGCTCGCCCTTTTCTTGAGGGTGGCGAATACCTAGCTGGCGGCAAATAATCAAAGAGTCAGCAAGAGGAATAGGAAACTGCTCTCGAATGTCGGTGACATCTTCACACCAATCGAACACCAAAAATGCGGCAAGCTCATTTCCAGAGAAAAAGTGATGAACTCGGCCAACAGTGGCACTTTTAACACGAACGCTTTCGCCAGAACTGCTGAACTCTCCGACTTTAATGAAAGGAACATAGTCCTTTCCCATCCCTTCGCCTCGTTTTTCATCTAAACGCTTTTGATCTTTCTTATTGAGTGGCTTATCTGCATCTGACATAAAAAAACCTCTTGCTAAGCTAAACTTAGCAAGAGGTTAAAAAATGATCAATCTTTATTGTATATGATCAGACTTTATTGTAAATGATCA
>CEVA01229900.1_pt1 | contig 15214 bp, 19 predicted proteins | sample 361521 | NCBI WGS metagenome assembly CEVA01 (sample SAMEA2622823, study PRJEB7988) | marine metagenome | isolation source: saline water (ENVO:00002010), including
CTTATAGCCATTGTTGTGCGTTCGTATTTTATTCTTTCATTTCTACTCTTATCAGCCGAATAGTTTTCGTATCGCTTAAATTTTCTACTGTATGAGGTGCTTCAGGGTCTTTGTACATTGTCAAAGGAAAAACAAGAGGTTCAGGTAACTTCCGGGTATCTATAATCACATTTCCTTCTGCGTCTCGGTCAATGAAATCCCCAGCTTCTATAATATATAAGACACTTTTCCATTGATGATGGTGAACAGGTTCAATTTCGTTGGGTAAGACAGTTACTTCTAAAACCCTTACTTTATCATTTTCCAATAGTATTTTATGATTATTTGGTGCAGATACAACCGCATCTTGGTCTTTTGGCCAATCCGCTGGATTTCCTGTTTTATACGAAAGTTTTTGTTCTTCAGTCGTTTGTCCGAAAACTGAAATAGTCGAAAATACTGCAAAGCAAATCACAGCAATTAGAAATTTAAAAGTTGATTTCATATTTTGTCAGTTTTAGTTTAGGTGCTTACTCTAATCGGTTTTCAGCTTTCCCGTTTTTCTTTGTTACTGTCGCTTGTCATATGACGCACAACGTGTTTGTATAAGATTAGTTGCGTGTTTAAGCACCTAATTTAGCAAATATAAACAGAATAGAAAATCCGCGAGGATTTTCGTAAGTAGGCGAAAACCAAGCAATTAATTTTATACGGTGTTGTAGCCAGTTATTTTTTATTCAGTTTGATTTTAATTTCCTCGTATAAATTCCATTTTGGGTCTTCGATTATCTTGAATTCAAACGCTCTTTTATTTCCGTTTTGCTTTAGAAAATTCATAAGTCCATTTGCTCCATCCTTGTCATTGGTCACAAAGTACATTTTTCTTTCTCCACCAAATGTAGTTCTGCCAATATAGTATGCCTTAATTCCATTTTGGTTTAGGTTATTTTCTATGAAAACGTCTAATTCGTCCAGTTCCGCATATTCAATTTCATTCGGCATTTTTGAAGTGTCTTCTATGGTATAATTCGATTTAATTTCTATAAAATTTGAAAACTCTGTTTTATGTGGAAAATTGTCAAAAGCTGAATTTGCAATCACGAGAAATGGACTTCCATCTTTTTCAAAATCGTTAGACTTAAATTCTTCTGGTACAACGTAAGTATCTCGTTCAATTCCTTTGGTTTTATCTGCATTCCCTACGTCAAATCCGTCATAAGTTTTTATTGAAAATTTGTCTGCAATCGCATAAAGTTCTTTGTTTAAACTGAAAAGACTTTCCGAGTTATGAATTTCAATTCTTTCCATATGCAACCAATATTGATTTGTTTCGTCGGGATAAATGTCGACATATTCAAATCCTTGTTTTTTTAATTCCTCCGCTACTTTTTCCAACTTCTTTGGTTCGTCATTCGTAAAAAAATAACCGTAAAGCATATTGGTATTTGTGTCAACACCATTTGATTTCATTCGGTCAAAAAATCCAACGATTTCTTCTTTTGGTATCATATTATTTTGAGATTTGGATTCGCAAGAAGTCAACAATGTAAGTAGTAAGATTATCAATAAATTCTTTGTCATTCTTGGTTTGGTTTAATTGGCTACAACGGTCTCGGCTATGAGTAGTTGCGTGGGTTAGCGGTTAACTTTGCAAGTACGCACCAAACTGAAAATCCGCGAGGATTTTCAGAAGTAGGCGAGAACAAGCAATTACTTATAGCCATTGTTAGCATACGTTTTTATTTCTTATGGAACTACGTCAAATTTTGTCGTTCCGTTTTTGTTGAATATTGTGGTCATTATTTCTTTTCCAATTTCAGTCGCTTTGTATTTATCCACATTTAATTCGAGTTTATAAACAGGTGCTTCTTTTAAATCAGAGTAATGAGGTTTATTTCCGTAAGTCGTTTTGATTAAATTATAGTTATTCTTATTCGCAAAACTTGTAATTTTTTCAATATAAGGTTTTTGGTCATTTGTCATAACCTCAAATTCAATGTTTATCTTACCTTTATTATCAGCGAAATATATGCAGTCAATTCCGTCAGATGTTATTCCGAAAAAATCGTACTCCAATTGTCCGTTCAGCAATTGAGTCATTACAGATTCCAATTCGTTAAGTTGAATTTGTTTAGCAACTTGTATATTCTGATTATTTCCGTTTTTGTTTTTAGATATGAAGTAGATAATTCCGATTAATACTAAAACTCCAATTATTATTCCTGTTTTCATTTGTTGTTCGGTTTTCTTAAATGTATGCTAACGGTCTCGGCTATGAGTAGTTGCGTGGTTTAGCACTTAACTTTGCAAGTACACACCAAACTGAAAATCCGAGAGGATTTTCAGAAGTAGGCGAGAACAAGCAATTACTTATAGCCATTGTTGGGCATAGTTTTTTATTTTCCTTTACTAGTTTTCCAACTACTAATTTCAACTAAAACAACTCCTTTTGTGTCATCGGTAAAAATGGGTGAACTTAATCCCCAATACAAAAAATATGTTTTACTTCCATCATCGTTCTCTCTTACGCTATCAGTTCCACTAGTAGTATAAATTACAATTCTATCTCCTGATTTCACTTCTTCAGGTGCAAACCAATAAACAGATTCACTTCTGTTATAGAACCCTCCTGATTTATGAAAATTTGTTCTGAAAAGTTGATAATATTTCAGCTGGCAATCACTGGTCGCTTTCAAACCTATTCTTTCATTTTTCAGGTCGCCTTTATCTCCAATCGCTGTTATCTTTAATTCCATTTGACAAATTTTGAAAGGATTCCACCAATAATTAATATTCCACCAATGACGAGAAAAATCCAACCTTTTTCTCCCAACTCAAACAGTGAGCTTATGCCTAAAAGTCCTGAACCAGCTGAAAGGCAAAAACTATATAAAATTTCGTGAGAATTATGACCTTTTAGCTTCTCTTCCAAAACAGCTTTTTCTTTATCAGTCTCATAGAATTTGACTTGAAACTCTTCCAAGTCAGAAATTCTAACTTCTAGCTTGTCAATATCACTAATGATTAACTTTTGTACTGCAGGATTGGTTAAATCTTCTTCAGATAATTCTCGTCTTAATCGAGAATAAGGTCTTCCCGGAATATAGTTTTTTTCTAATTCCTTTGAGTCTTCTCCTGTGTCTTTTTCGACTTCTTCACTCATTGTTTTTAAATTATGCCCAACGGTCTCGGCTATGAGTAGTTGCGTGGGTTAGCACTTAACTTTGCAAGTACATACTAAGCTGAAAATCCGCGAGGATTTTCAGAAGTAGGCGAGAACAAGCAATTACTTATAGCCATTGTTGGCAATAGTATTTTATAGTCCAATTACTCGATTCCAATCAGCTACATACATATAAATTCTTTGAAATTCACTAGGTAGAAGCATTCTGTTATGAGCAATAAAGTTTCTTGTCTTTTCTAATTCATCCATTCTTTGGTTTAACCAATGTTGAGAGGGAATTAAATTTGAAAAAAACTCCCATTTTTCAATAATTATTTTTGCAAGCATACCAAAGTCAACAAATCCAAGTAAATCACTTTTCTCTCCTTCCAACCAAGAGTCTTTAAATGCTGTCTCTTGTCTGCCTTCTGCGTGCTTTTTCATTTTCGGTGGAAGTTTGTCCCACCAATCTGTTCCTACATTTTCTTCTAGTGTTTCTCTAATAAATGAACGTATTTCATTCTCAAAACAATTTAGTACAGCATACAGGCGAGCCATTTCTAAAGCGTCATTTCGTCTATTAATTCCAAAAGGCGATAAAGCTTCAGCAAGCAATTCTTTTTCTGTAGATTGATTATCTGCTCCAATTTGAATTCCTGCTCGTTGAAATTCGGAAGCTTCTGATTCAAACATCAGTCCTCGAAAAAAAAAGTCACGTATTTCTTTTTTATTATTCAATTAAGTGTTCTTTTAAAGATTTAAAAATCGCATTATAAACTTCAACATCTTTTGTAGCAGGCAAATGAATCTGAATATTATAATGAAGTCCAACACTACTTGGTGAAACCTGTTTTATTGGTTGGTTATCAATAGTTTTTTGAGGTTCAATTTTAGGTTTATGTTCTGTTTTATTTTCTTTTTCATCGAGGTCAGCTAATTCCAAGAGTGCAAAAAAGTTTTTTGTCATTAATGATGCAGTATTGTCGCTCGTATTATGAAAACTTTTAAACTTACCTTGAATTAAATCCTTATCAGAAGTTGATGGTTTGGCTTTTATTAGAAAGATATCTGAATAAGCTTCTTTTATGGCTTCTCCCATTATTCTTTCCGACTGTGAATGGTCTCTGTACTCAATGTATCTTTTGGTTGGTGTACCATCAGCAGTCAAGAACCCTAAAGCTTTCATCATAGGTATAAATGCTCGATGAGTATTAGATTTATAACCTAAATCTTTAAGTATTTGATGTGTAAATTTGTCTGGTGCTTGAGCATCTCTAATACTAGAAAAGAAGTCTTTTAAAACTCCATATGCTTGGGTGTAAGTTGATGGTAATGCCATAGTTTATTTTTTGTTCATATTGTTGCCAACGGTTAGTATAAGAGCAGTAGCGGATTAAAATGCAACTACTTTTCGGCAAGCAATATACTTAATTAAACGCAAAAACGGTTCGAGTTTGCACCCGAACCGCTATTGCTTTTATACAATGTTATGTGCTGCCTTTCCTTTTCAGGTGCGTTGGCTTGGTGGCTCTTTTGGATTTTTTAGCGTTGGATTGAGGGTTCGGAAAAATACAAATGTGCCACCAAATGTGTTGGCTGTACTTGTCGTTAAAAACTCCATTTCAGCCTTGTGAAAACATAGCTTCCAACTCCATTGTAAAGACTGTTTTTGTCGCCTGTGAATATTTGTGCTGCAATCAGTAAATTAGTATTTTCTGTCAGAGAGAAGTCAATTGTTGGGTTCAAGAAAATAGAGTTGTCGTCAATGTTCCAAATGGAATTTAAGTTGGCTTTTATTAATGGTGTAATGTCATAACCGACAGAAATGAAGGTTGAAACATAGTTGTTGATTAGTCCTTTTGCAAAAACGGGTTGAGTCAAAAATTGGATATTTGTGGTCTTAATAGGATTTGTATTTCCAATGAATTCAAGTCGGAAATTTAATGTGTTTGGCAGTGTGTAATCAAATGAAATGTCGCCTATAAAAGTCGGGTTTACGCCAACATTTTTGTAAGGTTGAAAATAGGTCAATTCTCCTTTAAAACCTGCATTCTTAATTTGGCCTGCCCAACCTGCACCAAGGGCAATATCTGTTTTGTATTTACCAACCAAAAATTGAAAGTCATATTCTTTAATATTTGTTTTGTAATTAGTTGCAAATATCATTTTGTCAAAAGTGCTATCAATGTTGGATGCGAATTCAATAGATGATAATGAACTTATATTGTACTTTACCAATGCAGCATCAGTTCCTCTGCGTTCTTCATAGTCAAAATCGAAAAATGAGTAAGCATTAAACAAATCGTTCGGGTTCCAAGCATACGTTTTCCCCCAATTAATTCGCTGTTTACCAATTATCGCTTGCCATTTATCTTTATCAAGTTTTAAGTTTGCACGGTCTATTGTTGAATGAATGAGGTAAGATTGCCCTTGCGAGACAATACCTCCTAAACGTATATAATCTAACGCTTGATTAACTTGCTCGTCAAAATTTGGAATTTGTTGAACGCTATTCCCAAAGTAAATTCTATTTCTTGCTTCAGCATTAAGTGTAAGCCAAGAATTAGCGTAGTATTTAAAATTAACACGGTTATGTATTTGATTATCGAAAGACCATAATCCATTGAAAGAAGGAATAGCTACTGAAACCAAATCTTTCAGATACCCATTTATTTCAAACTTACTTGGATTGTTATTTTCAATTTGTTCTACATCAATTGTGTCTGTTGGATTAATGTTTTCATTTTGGGCAAATAAACCAAGGCTTGGAAAAAGAAGAAGAATTATTATAAGATTTGAATTTCGCATTTTTCATTTTTCATTTTGAAGTATCGCTTATCACTTTCCCATCTTCAAATACAATTACTCGTTTTGCCCTGTCAACTACTCTTTGGTCGTGAGTGGAAAAAATGAAGGTTGTACCTTCTTTTTGATTAAGTTCTTCCATAATGTTTAGCAAATCCGCAGTTGACTTACTATCCAGATTTGCGGTTGGCTCGTCAGCAATTACAAAAGTTGGTTTGTGAGCTAAAGCTCTTGCAACTGCAACTCTTTGTTGTTGACCACCTGAAAGTTTTGCAGGTCTTTCATTTATTTTATCTGCTAAACCAATTTCGGTAAGTAGTACGGTCACTCTTTTTTCTCTCTCTTCTTTTGGTTTCTTTTGCAGTTCCATTATAAACTCAACATTTTCTTTTACAGTTAAAACTGGTAAAAGATTATACTGCTGAAACACAAACCCAATATTGTCTCTGCGAAATTGTGTCATTTTGTTTTCGGATAATTCGCTTACATTTTTTCCATTGATAAATACATTGCCACTTGTGGGTGTGTCAATGCCACCTATCAAATTAAGTAAAGTTGTTTTTCCTGAACCCGAAGCACCTACAATAGCGGTAAATTCTTTTGCCTTAAATGAAAGGGAAACATCATTTACTGCATTTACTGGAACTGTTTTTTCGTTGTAAATCTTGCGAAGGTTTTTTATTTCTATTACGTTCATTTTATTTTTTTTGTTGTTAATCTCTTAATACGCCATTAGGCTTAATTCTCATTGCTCGGTATGCTGGTATTGAAGCAATTGCAACCGTTAAAATTTTAGCAATTACAATTACCATTATTATAATTTCAGGATTCAATTTAGGATACATCACTGGTCTAATGCCTAACATATCAAGTCCTGAACTTATAGGCACACCTACCTTGCTGGCAATGAGAGTTAAAACATAGCCAAATAATATTCCTGAAACTGCACCTATCATCATAAGCACTCCTGCTTCATTTAGTAGCATTGAAAACACCTTGAATTTACTTTGTCCAATGGCTCGTAACATTCCTATTTCGTGCGTTCTTTCTTGAACTATCATATTCATAATATTCATCAAGCTAAACCCTAAACCTAAAATGACAATGATTGTAAAAAGAACTCCAACCATATTTATAAAAGCATCAAAAGCATTGAGTTCTGGCAATAATTCTTTCCAATTATTCACTTCATATTCGGCAGATAGCGTTTCCTGAATACCACTCTGTGTTTCTATTAATTTTGTTGGGTCTTTAATTTTAATAGCGATTTCTTGCGGTTCAGAAATTGAACCCAATTCTTGTAAATCGGTGTAATTTACAATTACCGTATTTTCATCAAAAGGTGTACTTGGTGTTGCAAAAATTCCTGCTACTCTAAAACTTCCGCCAACAATTTCCTCTTGAGTGTTCTTGAGTGTGATAATGATTTTTGATTTCAATTTCAATTTTAACTTGTCGGCAGTTTTCTTACTGATTAGAATTGGCATTCTCATATCTGTACTTAAATAGCTGCCTTCAACCAAAAAATCTTGTACTACACTTATTTCACGTTCAGTTGTAGGTTCAACTCCCTTAATTTCACAACCTATGCTGTTTTCAGGTGAAGCTGCAACTGCATTTGTGGATATGCGTTTTGCAACAACATCTACATTTGCGTTTTCTTTGACTTTCTGAATTACATTTTCTGCGTTAGGAATAAAAAGTGTAATGTCCTTGTCGTCTTGAAATCCCATTTTGTGAATTTGTAAATCACTTGTTTGTAGATTCTTCGCATCATCCAAACGCTGTTGGGATATAGACTTCATTAAATTTAATGTGAATAAAGCCATTGCAAATCCAAAGAAGGCTGCCAATAAAAAAACGGTTGTCCGTGTTTTGTTTCGCCAAATATTTCTCCAAGCTAATTTTGTAGTCATATTATTATCGTTTTATGGCTTCAGCCACTTTTTGTTTATTAATGATTTGAATAGGAAGCAAACTTGCAATTAGCATTATGCAGAAAACTATAAATGACATTAAAGCCCATAGTTTCGGTTTGATTCCAAATTGCATAATGGGTTCCACACCCATTGCCTCAAAAGATTTTGCACCATCTCCTGTCAATGGAATTGGGTGGTAGTACATAAAAATCATAAATGGAATTGCGATTGATAATCCTATAATAATTCCTGTAATGCCCAACATTAAACTTTCTAAAAATATCACAGTTTGTATTTGTGATTTCTGTAATCCGATTGCTTGAAGTATTCCAAATTCTTTTTTTCGTTCCAATGCCATCATTATGATTGTTCCGATTATTCCAAAACCCACAATTAAGAAAAGACACGAGGAAATCAAAATAAAAATGGTGGTATCAATTTTGAGCCCGTTCAAAATTTCAGGTATCATTTCATCCCAAGTCATAATTTCATAATTGCTACCCAACTTTGATTTTAGTTCTTTGGAAATTCTGTTTGTTTGGGATCTGTCTTTAATGTTGAGCATTAAAGCGCTACACATTCCAAATGCACTATTGTATTCTTGTGCCAAAGACAAAGGCATATACACCAACATCACGTTCATTTGTGGATTAGGAATTTTTACAATTCCTGATATTGGGTATTTACCTGCTGCTACATTTGCCTGATAACCTTGTCCGATTAACACCAATGTATCGCCTACTGTAAGTTTTAAATATTTTGCTAACCCTTCTGCTATCACTACTTTTTTGCTCTTTGAAGTAAAAAAACTACCCTTTACAATTCTGTCTTTTACTTTGTTAAATTCATTTTCATTATCGCCATCAATGCCCAAAACCAAAGAAGCCTTTGAAGTTTTGTCTCCTGCGGCTAATGAGAAGTTTTGAAGTCGTGGAATAATTTGTGTAACACCTTCTATAGAGTTGATTTTGTCTATCAATTTATCATCATCCAAAAGCAAATCATTGATAGACTTATCTTTCCAATAATCCGCAGTATGTACTTGAATATATCCCACATTCTTTACACCTGCTTCTACCGTTTTATCGCCATTACCAAGCATTAAAGAACGCAGGCTAATTGTAATAATGATAGCAAAAGCAATACTGACAAGGACAATTACACTTCTTTTGCGTTTTCGCCAAATGTTTCGCCAAGCTAATTTTATAAGTTGCTTCATTTTATTTTACGGTTTTCATTTTTTCTTTTGAGAAAAAGTTATTGTCCAATTTCTCACTGAAATTTGCAGCTGAAATTGTTATGATAGTCTTTTGTCCTTTTTTATTATTGGGTGTCATTTCTAAAGTGGTGGCTATTTTTTTACCTCCTACAGTTTTGAAATCACTATTGATAAGTGTGTTTATCAATGTTCCATCTTCATCATAGTATTCAGCTTTCCGTTGTAATATATCATCTTTGCTAATCCATAAAATGACCTTGCCCCAAACTACCGCTGCATTTGGTTTAGGTGTTGCTTGAATTTTATAACAAGTAACATTTTGAAATTTTTCTTCGCCTAATAGTTTATGCGTGTAGTCGTTCACTATCGAAGCTTCTTTTAATAAATTCTCATTCGTAAAATCTGAACCCATCCAAGATTGGCTCATTTGGGACGGTGAAATTTTGGTTACTCTTTCAATGGAAGGAAGCCAAGTCCAACCTTCCGATTTAATTCTCAAAGTCGAGATTCCTTTGTCTTTTGCAGGTGCTTGGATTACCATCATTCCGTAATCCGCATCTTTTGACCAAGATTTGACAGTGAGTTCTCTTGTCCATTTTGGACGCACTAATTTCATTGTCATATTCATTGAGTAAGCACTACTTCGAACATTGTAATAAGCCTTTTTTACGATTTCGGTTGGTGTGTCCGCTGGTGCAAACGCCATTAGAAAAATGGCGACTGAAAGAAAACCGTATTTTAGAATTGATTTTATCATATACTTCGTTTGTTTTAAAACTTGTTGTCTGTTATCGAATAACTTGTTTTATATTTGTAATGCAAAAATAGAATGTCTTAAAAAAACGTACAATAGCTAAATCGACCAAAGTGTCTGTTATGGAACAGATTCGGATAAAAGTTCAGTAAAATGAAGAAGAAAACTCAAAAGCCTGTTGATAGGCGAATTCAAAAATCAAAGAAGTATTTGTCAGATGCTTTTATAGCATTGATTTTAGAGAAAGGGTATGAAGCGGTAACAGTTCAAGAAATAATTGATAGAGCAAATGTAGGTCGTTCCACTTTCTACGCTCATTTTGAAAGTAAAGAACAATTACTCTTTAGTTTGCTTGGAACGATGAACGAGAAAAGTAAAGATGGGATAGATTTTGAAATGCTTTTCAATCACTGCGCAGACAATTTTCAAATTGCAAAAGCAATGTTGGGGAAGAAAGGTGGGGATTTAATTATCGGTCATATTCGAGATGTGATGAGTTTGAAAATTGCCAAAGATTTAAAACGTGATTCATCAAAATCAAAGTCAGAACAACTCAAAATATATTTTACAAGTGAAGCGTTGTCCGCTGCATTGGTCAGTTATCTAACAAATTGGTTGGATGAGGATATGCCTTACAGTTCAGAAGAAATGTCTGCAAAGTGTAATGAACTGGTCGAAAAGTTTACTTGATTGTTGTCAATCCATTCATCTTTTGGGGTGGTGGGTGGGCTTGGGTGCGGTTGGGCAAAATTAAATGTGGTGTTTTAGTGTGGGCTTGTGTGTTGGCAAAAACACCTCTTTTAATTTTGTGAAGGGTTGGCGTTTTGCATTCCTTCCATTTCAATGTTGCACTGTCGTTCGTTTTTTTAGGTTGCACATAACGGTATCGGGTATGAAACGTAGGGCAATTCATAGCACCTAACTGTCCGCCCGAAACGGAGTTTGCTATGTGCCGAAAACTTGCGGAAACCACTGTCCGCCCTATGTTTTATACCCATTGTTGGGCACAGTATTTTTATTCAGATGTAAAAAGTATTTCGGCTTCATCAATTCTTGTTGGCCTTACAGATATTTCAGAACCAATAGAGTATGAATTATCTGTTTCTAAAATTCCTTCAATCCAATAATTAGGAATTACAACACCATAATTGTTATGCTTTAATCCAATTACAATGGCTTTATATTCATCCTCATAACTAAATTGTTCTAGTCTATCAGAATTGTTTTTTGTTAATTCCTTCAAGCTCAAAATAACTCTGTTCTGTTCAAGATTGATTTCAGATATTTTTAGCGGAATTTTATTTAAAGATTTAGACAAAGATTTAATGTCATCAATAAAACAATTATTGCTAATATTTTTCTTTAGTAACAATCCATCTATATTTTTCTTTTTAAATGAAATGGTATAAATAATACCCCAATCAAAGACTTGCTTTATTTGTAAATCTTTTAGAACCTGTCCAACTGAAAATTTATTTTGGAAATCATCTAAAGGATGTTTTAAAATTGGTTTGAAAGTTCCAATTAATTTATCATTATTTTTCCCAACATCTTTTATTGAAACCTTGTAGGTTTGATTCAAATGATACTTAAATGTGCTACCATTCCAGGACAATTCATATTTGGGTATGTATATCTTAAGATTACCAATTAATCCATTAATGCCATAGTCATTTATATCTGTTACAACAAATGGCTTTATTTCATTTGCATTTTTATCAAAATACTCTTGATACGGATTTTGTTGATTTCTTTTTGCAGAAACAATTAATAATCTATCTTCGACATTTTGAATAGTTGATTTTATAATTGAATTTAAGTTTGTATCATCAAAGACTGATTGCTGTTGCTTCTCTGTCCATCCTAACTCATATTTAGGTAGCAAAGCTTCTATTCCTTCTTCAATTTCTCCAACTAGTGCGTTTTTTGATTTACGCATAACTGTAAAATCAACTTTTTGCCCAACTTTATACTTTTTGCTTTCCCAAGGGTCTGTAAGGTCATTTAGTTCGAGAACCAGTTGTCCTCTTGTAAAGTCATAATCTTTTATTTTAAAATCAAAACTCTTATCGATTTCGAATTTTTTGTGTAAAAAAGTATATTTACTAAATGTCAAGTCGTTTCTGAATGCAATTCCTTCAATGACTTGATTGCCAACATCCAGTTTGATGAAATTATCATCTGCATAAATTACTCTTGCACTTATTATTTTACCTATTTCATACTGAGATTTAACAAAATTAATTGGGTCACTTTTTGTATTCTTCAAACTAAAGTTAACAACACCACCTTCTAAAATTTCTAATGGTCTTAACTCAATATCATTTCCTTCTTTGAAATAATTCCTAGCATCAGTAATTTCTCCAGCACTAAGGTTATGATACTTTACCTCTCCTGATAAACCATTAATGTCAATTAACAATCTATTCTCACGTACTGATGTTATTACTCCATTTACACTTGTTTTATTCTCAATTGCCTTTCCTATGCTTGATATTGTGCTCGATAAAATACTATCTGTATTAACTTCTAAAGAGTAGCAAATACACTTTCTATTGTGTGTGTCTATGTATTCTTTAGGTGCATTTTTAAGTATGAAATTTCCTGTGTGTAGTAATTCTTTTGCAACTTTTTCAAGGATTTCAACTTTTTCAGACCGAGCTAATAAATAAAAAGTTTTTACTCCACTTGCCAATCCAAGACGAATTCTCCGGTAGTATGCTTCAAGACCATAATTCATATATGTTTCAGCCTTTGCAACAAGCAGAAATCCGACTTTATAAACTTTTTTATTATAAACTAAAGGTGTATTGTCATCATATTCACGAGTAACAACATTATAAATGAAATCTAGGAATTCTTCACTCTCAATGTAATGTTCAACTTTAGGTGTTCTTCCAAATTGTTTCTCACCTAGATTATTTAACTCTCTTAAAATAACTCGAGTGAATAAGCCATTATCATCTATTTCTTCAAGTTTTTCACATTTTTCGAAAACTTCATTACTCTCGTTTTTGTTCTCGTTTATAAAAAGCGGGATAATATTTCCTTTATTCTTAATATTCGAGTTGAGAAGTATTTTTTTTGTAACGGTTAGGTCAATTGCTTTAATGAAATTCTCACTTAAATATGGCTTTGAATTAATCAAAAAAGCATCTTTCACATAAATTGAAGTTGCTTTTATAACATTTCTTGAATTATCATTATCATACTTAAGTTTGATAATCGCCTTACCTTCTTTTAGTTTAGTCTGTATATTCTCAGAATTAACCCAATTTATTTTTAATTCAGGAATATCTATTTCAGGCAATTCTTTTGATATTCTTTTTAAAGCTTTAGTTAAGGGGCCTTCAATTTGAAATCTAATGGCTTTTTTTCTAAAAAATTTGAATGGTCCAGCTAAAAGCTGCCACAAATAACCAAATAGAATTTTGAAGTTTTCAGGTTTGGTAGCAGCAATAGCTACTACTATTACAACTAAAATTATAGAACCTGCTGTGAAGCCATAGGATTCAAGAAACTCAATGAATTTTTCAATAGCTTTATTCATTTACATCTCTTTTAAATTCGTCAACGCAATCAATTTTTTCACAATAAAATGTTAGTTCCATTTTACCCTCTTTGTTTTTAGGTTGAATTACTCCAATATTATTTTCTGTAATCACAGTATCGCAAGAGGTGCACTTGATTTTTCCTTCTATCAAGTTATTGAATTGACTAGTTTGCTTTAAAGCTTCTGCCAAATCAGAATCTTGAACAGCATTAATTTCTATTTTATTTTTTCCAAACATATGCGTATTTCATATTGTGCCCAACGTATTGGTATATGAAAAGTAAAGGTATTTTAATTTAATTACTTTTCAAATTTAACGTTGTGTTATTTTATGTTACCTACTTTCGGGTGAAGTAACTTAACCCTTTATTTTTTATATACTTTGTTGTGTGTAGTGTTTTTATTTAAATATCATCAAAAACTCTTTTTTCAAGTTCTTTTTTATTACGTTCTCTATTGAGCTCTTGTTCTGCTTTGTTGTTTAACTCCATTTTTTGTTCTTGTAGTTTTTTATTATACTCCTTTTTGGAAGTATATGTTATAGACATATTAACATAAGAACTTACTACCCAAGTCCTTGTTTTTGAATTTGTATAAATAAAATTACCTAAAGAATTTTTATCCCCTGTCATTGTAGCTCCTAAACCAAGACGTTTTTGTCCTTCCTCTGAACTTTCGTATTGTTGCATTTCTTTACTATCTTCTAATGAATAGCGATAAATAATTCTTTCAGATGTTTTTATTTCTTGTTCGATAATTATGATATTAGAACCATTCTCTACTATAATTTTATTTTGAGGTAAAATCCTTTTTATACTTTGATAAGGTAAAGAATTTATATCAAGTTTTTGAGGACTATTAGTTGGTAATAGAGAGGTTTTATCTATAAAACAATTTGGAAGTTGAACTGTATTTACTCCATTGAAATATGAAGTTACAGGCTTATATTTTGGATTATTAGCTTTCAAGTAAAATAAATCCATATTTCGTTCAACCATACTTGGTAAGTTATATTTCCTTTGGTATAATGGGTATATACAGTCTACGTCTTCGGTCAATTCAATTCCAATTATTAAACCATCTTTTTCAATTCTTTCTATCGGTATGTTGCAATTATTGGTTACATAATTAAGTTGGTATACACTTCCTTTTAAAACACCTTCTTTTAATAGAATTTCTGAAACCTTTATAAATTCATTTAAGGTCATACCTGACCAATATTTTAAAAATAGTTTAGGTTCGTTTTTTAACTTTCTTTCAAGTTCAGTTTCTTTGTTTTGTTCCGAAACAGAGATTGTTTTGATTTCATTTTTATTTGATACATCTCCTTTACAAGAGTAAAAGAATATTGAAATAAATAAAACAAACTTTAATAATCTGATTTTAATTGTATTATCCATATATTTATAAAAACATTAATTATGAGTAAATCTAATTATATATTTAAAGTTTGGCAAAACGGTAATAACAAAAAATGGTATTGGAACGCTAAAACTCCAATTAGTAAGGAAATTATTGCTTCATCAAGTCAAGGTTTTGCTTCAAAACAAAGTGCTATTAGAAATGCAGGATTAAGTGGTTTTAAACCTTAATAGGTTTTGTTGGGTCGAATCCTAAAATTATTTCCGTTTCTTTTTTACTGTTTAATATTTCTTTTGCTTCTTGTTCTGTTGTTGCATATATTGAACTTCCATACTTTTTACCTTTAAAAGTATATTCTGTTATAAATTCAAACCATTTTCTTTTTTCCATTTTAGCTGCGTTTTTTACATTACACACAACGGTCTCGGCTATGAGTAGTTGCGTGGGTTAGCACTTAACT
>CEVA01138870.1_pt1 | contig 15192 bp, 16 predicted proteins | sample 361521 | NCBI WGS metagenome assembly CEVA01 (sample SAMEA2622823, study PRJEB7988) | marine metagenome | isolation source: saline water (ENVO:00002010), including
ATCACCATTAGCCGATGTGCCTACTTCCTTCATACTAAAACCGATAGTTTGTACCGCATCAGCACCTACTTGGAAGCTCGCTTCATAAGAACCATCTAGAAGGTTCGTACCACCGAATGTGGTGTCAGACGCAACGCGGTTAACTTCATCCATCAAGGCACGAATTTCTTCTTGCAGTGCTAAACGGTCTTCATCAGTGTTTGAACCGTTCGCAGCCTGTTGCGCTAATGTACGAACACGCTGGAACATGCTAGTTACTTCATCCATCGCACCTTCAGCAGTTTGTGCTAAAGAGATACCATCATTGGCGTTTCGGTTACCTTGATTCAGGCCCATGATTTGTGAACCTAAACGGTTACTAATTTGTAGACCTGCCGCATCGTCAGCTGCGCTGTTGATACGAAAACCTGATGATAAACGCTTGAACGAGGTATCTAACTCGTTACCTGAATTCATTAACTGACGCTGGGCGTTCAGTGAACTTACGTTAGTATTTACATAAAGTGCCATGTCATTTCTCCCACAGTAAACTTTGAATTTACTCTCAAACTGTCAATTACTAAGCGAAAGCTTGTTTTTTGACGTTTTGCTAAGTTACTTAGGTTATCGGGCGAGCACTTTTTTCCTTTAGTATTTTTTTATACTTTTTTTCAACACTATGAATTTAAATATAAAAATTAATAACTTTACTTATAAGTTGATAACTTTGAGGCAGGAGAAGAGCGAATAGTTATAGGAACAAAAAATAAAAAAGGGCCTTGCGGCCCCAACCACAAATAGCAACCTCAACTAACCGATATAGTCAAATAAGGATAAGTTCGACAAGCGGTTAAAAGTGGCCTGCGAAGCCTGCAGTGCAGTCTCATGACGAGTTAACTCGGTCACCGCTTCAGCCATATCCACTTCAACAAGATCAGCTTTAGCCTCTTTGTTATTAATATCAACATCGGCATTGGAGAACTCAATGCGCTCGGCCGTATTTAAGCGCCCACCTAGGCCAGCTTGAGTCAGAGACACTTGATTTTGGGCGCTGCCCAACTGTACTAAGCCATCAGCTAAAACTTGATGATAGTCCTGCATAGCCAAACCCGGGGTGGTAATGTTATTAATCAAATCTTCAAGGGTGTTAAGCACATTGTCTCGCCCCGGCGGGGCCAAATCGAAGGTCGCCTGTCCAGGAGCTGCGCCTTGAATATCAATTTCCATACCAGCAAACTTAATCGGCTCACCGGGAGTGTAGGTCCCAGTAACCGCAGGCGTTAATGGCGCCCCGTCTTGCAGTATTTGATAGCTATCGGGAGGGCCGGCCGTGATATCCACCGTCATCGTATTGGCGGTTGCGCCAGCGGCTGGGTCTGAGTTGTAATTTTGTTTATGAAATTGGTCAAAAGCGTTTTGTTCGTTCACATACACCGTTGCCGAAGTCACACCGCCGCCGGGCGTAGCTGTATTGCTATCAACATTTAAACGCGTGGGTACTTTTTCAAAAACATCGAAACCGTTATCTGATGATTTAATACTCACCCCTTCGGCAACCGTGACTTTATGTTGGCCTTGGTCGCCACCGTACTCGTAACGCCCACTTGCACTATTAAACTGGTAACTCTGGTTGTTATCTTGATAGCCAGAAAAGATAAACTTACCGTCTTCAGACTTAGCATTCATCAAATCAAGCAAGTTAGCCTGGATGGCTTTTAACTCTTCCGCTAAACCTTTACGGTCTTGCTCTGTTAATGCACCATTACCGGCCTGTACGGTAAGAGTATTAGCACGTTGAATAGAGTCTTTAATGTTTTTAAGGACACTGTCTTCTGTCTCTAAACGACTGTTGAGCAAATTAAGGTTCTTGGTGTATTGCTCGTTACTGGCAATAGCATCACCATATAGCATGGCTCGCGTTGTCGCAGATGGATCGTCGGATGCAGTTAACACGCGCTTTTGCGTATTGATCTGCTCTTGTGCTTTGGCAACCTTAACCTGGTTTTCTAAAATACTGGTTAAGCCTTTTTGATAAATTTGATTATTGGATAAACGCATATTATTTACCTCGCGGAGCTAAGCAGGCTATCAAACACTGTTTGTGCTGTAGAAAGCACACGCGCTGATGCCGCATAACTTTGTTGAAAGCGCAGTAAATTAGCCGCTTCCTCATCTAAATTGACACCTGACATCGACTCATACCAAGCGTTCGATTGCTCCTCCAACGCAGAGAAAGCCGCATGACTAGTTTGTGCTTGGCTAGTTACAATCCCTATATCAGTCACTATACCTGCGAATGCTTGGTTGAATGTTTTAAGATTATCGGCGCTGCCACTGCTGAGCACATTTTCTCGCACTAACTCTTCGCTTTGTAACCCAGCGAGTGCCAGGCCATTACGGTTATCGTCAAAACCCCCGGTGTTAAACTCGAGGCTAAACGTATCACCTGCAGCCGGGTTGCCTTCAATATTAAAGTCAAAGCCATAGTTAGCGTACGGTGCTCCTGCTTGAGCGAGCATATTTTCAGCAGGCGGTGTAATGGTAAAAGTCGTTGTGCCATTGCCATCGGTAATCGTGTACTCGTTAGGATTACCTGTTTTTTGCAAGCTGATTGGCCCGTTCGTTAAGCTTGGCGGCGGGCCCACAGTGATGCCGGTTGAGTTGGCAATATCAGTCACCGATCCGGGAGAAATTGCCGCTTCACTGACGTTATTTAACGCTGTTTCGGTGCGAATTGGCGACGCTAATGCCAGCTTTTCTGGCCGCGTGGTTGCCAACCCAACATTACTGGCTGCAAAGGCATTTAACTTGATATCAAAGCTATCTCCCGCCGCTGGCGCACCAGTCACATCAATATCTAAGCCATAAGACTCGCCACTTGTTACTGTGGTTGAGTCTATCACTCCAGCCGTTACGTTGGCCGTCGACGGCGTACCGATAGGCTCACCTTTATTATTAAGGGGCACTATCTCTACGGTTGTTGGCGAAGTAAAGGTAACACGGAAATCCGTTGCCGGAATCTCTTTGCCCATTCCCTGCTCTAAACCAGCCTGCAAATTGCCCGACCCTGCATTAGCTGCAAATGGTAAGCCGTTGACGGTGGGCAAAGTGAACAGATCACCGCCTATTTCACCATTGGCGTCCATCCCCAAGCGGTTTTGCTGATTGAAGGCGTCGGCTAATGATAAGCCCATTTGTCCTAGCTGATTTTGCGCCGGTATAAGTACCTCATCTCGATAAGCCAACAGGCCACCAATCTCGCCTTTTAAGCTGTTGGTATCAATCTCTAAGCTATTGGCTTGCCCGGAGGTCACATCAAGGCGAAGTTCCTTAAGGTTCGGATCTGGGTCGCCATTTAACGAGAACAAGTTAAAGCTACCATTTTCCATAACCAAGGCTTCACCTGTGGACATGAACACCAATTTTTCACCATGAGGTCCGTCAAGTGTTTCTAGATTCATTAGCTCTGAAAGATCTTTAATCGCTTTGTCGCGCTCGTTATAGACCGAGCTGGCATCAGCTTGATCTTTCTTGCCATGAACAGCGGTAATTTGGTTGTTCAGCTCACTAATTTTCTCAATTAAGCCATTGGCTTCATCAGCAAGGATCCCGAGCTGATCATTCACCACACTCTTTTGTTGCGACACAATCCCTGACAACCTATCCATCTGATTAACAAAGTTTTCCGCGTTGGTGAAGAACAACGAGCGGGTAACATTGTTAGAGGGCTGATTCAGCGCCTCTTGCAAATTATTAAACATGCCATTGATTTGCGTAGACAGGCTATTGGACTCCTCAGAGAACTGGCTATCAATACGCTGTGCTTCCTCCATAAAGCGCTCAAAGAAGGAGCGATTAGAGGTATCTCTATTGAGTTGCTGTTGTGCAAACTCATTGAGCAAACGATAGGTTTGCCCACGGCCAACCTGATTGTCGAAGGTGGTGCCATGCTCTGTGCGCTCGCGCACGTAGCCTTCGGTATTAATATTGGCAATATTTTTACTGGTAGTATTAAGCAGCTCGGTATTGGCACGAATGCCTGAACTGGCAATGTTTAGTAGGTTAAATGACATGATCTACTCTCCTTGCCTTAGCAGATCACCGGCTAGGGCGCGTAATTCGCTTTGTCCTAACACACGTTTAATTTTCTCTGCATACTGTGGATCGGTGGCGTAGCCAGCTTGTTGTATAGCGTCGATAAACTGATGAGGCTTATCGGCCACATCTAAAGCCTGCTGGTAACGGGGATTAGTTTTTAAAAATGAGACAAAATCATCGAAACTTTGTTTAATAGAGTCATACACTCGGAACGGTTCTTTACGCTGAACCGCAACTCCTCCTTCATACTCTAATGTTGGTTTAACAGTCGCTTCCCCCTGCCAGTTACGGTGCGCTTTGATATTAAATAAATTGTTCGAACTTTCGCCGCTCGCAGTTTTAATAATGTGCTTGCCCCAACCAGTTTCCAATGCTGCTTGAGCAACCATAACACCGGGGTGCACACCGATTTTACCAGCCGCTTCACGGGCAACGTCCCACACCCCTTCGACAAACTCCTTGGCATTGGCGAAATCGGCTTTGTGAGCGATAGGAGATGCCTCAGTGTATTGTTCTTGAGTTTTCACTTGCGCGTTGTTTAACCGCGCATCACGCAAAGCTGACGCAGGCATATAGCTGTCTTTTTGTGGCGATAACTGTTGCACAATCAAATCGGCCAAGCCCAGTGAGCCATTCGCCGATAACTCACTGGAAAGCTGCTGATCATGCATGTCTTGGAAGTATTTAACGCTGCTGGCATTAAACGGACTGTCTTCGTCTTCGAAGGCTTCATTGGCTTTGCGCATGCTTTTGAGCAGCATTTGCGTAAAGATAGACTCAAACTGCTGCGCTGCTTGCTTTAGGGCTGCGCGCTCGCCGTCGCTGCCGGCAGGCTGTTTTAACGCATCTTGACGAAGCTTATCTAAGCTATTGAGATCGAAGACGCTTTGCGTTTGCAGTTGGTTAGCATCCATAAGACTGACAAAGTTATGACTAGATGAATAAACTAAAGCAAAAAACGTACCACTGACTTTATAGTTCTGATTAACAAGAACTTAGATGGCTATAAAAACAGCAAACCCCAAGGCTTTGGGCACTTGGGGTTTGCTGTTGCAGTATCAGATTTAAATGACCACCAACTGACCATTAATAGCACCAGCCTCTTTTAACGCCTCAAGGATGGCCATTAAATCTCCCGGTGCGGCGCCCACTTCATTAATCGCGCGCACAAGGTCGTCTAAACTCACCCCGGGGTCAAAAACAAAGGCACGCGAGTCGTCTTCACGCACATCAATAATACTTTGATTGGTAACCACCGTCTCACCCTCGGCCAATGCATTAGGCTGCGACACTTCTGCATTTTCGGCGATGGTCACCGTGAGCCCGCCATGGGTAATAGCCGCTGGCTGTAACTTGACATTTTTGCCAATCACTATGGTACCGGTACGGGAGTTGACAATGATTTTCGCAGCATTATCGGCAGGAGTGAATTCAAGGTTTTCCAGCGTCGATAAATAAGCGACTCGTTGCGAAACATCACGTGGGGCAGTTACGCGCACTGACGCCGCGTCCATTGCCATTGCGGTATTCGGCCCGACGAGATTATTAATGGTATCGGACAAGCGCTTCGCGGTAGTAAAGTCAGGGCGATTAAGGTTAAAGGTAATGTAATCCCCTTGGGTAAAGGGGCTTGGGATCGCGCGCTCGACAATGCCGCCATTAGGAATTCGCCCCACAGTTGGCGTATTGACCACCACACGTGAGCCATCAAGCCCTTGCGCGCCTAATCCACTGACAACTAAACTACCTTGAGCAATAGCATAAATATTACCATCGACACCTTTCAAAAAGGTTTGCAATAAGGTACCACCGCGTAGGCTCTCGGCACTGCCTACTGAAGAGACAGTGACATCCATACTCTGGCCGGGTTTGATAAACGCCGGCATATCCGCATGAACGGCAACCGCTGCAACATTATTAATCTTTGGCTTAAGGTTGGCCGGCAAAGTAATGCCAAAGTTATTCAACATCGCTTTAAAGCTTTGTTCGGTAAAGCGGCTTTTCTCTCCCGTGCCAGGCAGACCCACAACTAGACCATAACCCACTAATTGGTTACTACGTACGCCCTCAACCATGGCCACATCTTTGACACGCTCGGCAAAACTTTGCCAGCTAGTCAACGCCATGCAGAACACGATAAGGTTTAACCATTTCATGACTGGACTCCTTAGAATGGGAACAAAGTGCTCATAAAGAACCGTGATAGCCAACCGGCACTTTGCGTTTCTTGCAGCTCGCCTTTGCCAGAATATTGAATACGCGCATTAGCGATACGGCTACTTTCTACAGTGTTTTCGGAGCTCACATCAGCTGGGCGAACAATGCCTTCTAAGCGAATAAACTCCTGCCCAGTATTGAGCGTTAACCATTTTTCGCCACGAATCACCAGGTTACCATTGGGCAGCACACGCATCACATTCACGGAAATATTGCCTGACAAACTATTGGATTGATTAGATTTAGCGTCGCCGGTGAACGAAGCATCTGAGTTCACACCCATTTGAATGCTATCTCCACCGATATTGACCGGATTGCCGCCTAAACCAATAACCGGCTCTAACCCCAGCTCGGTCTCCCTGTCAGTTTCCGTTTTTGCCGTTTTTGATGCTTGCGTTGACTCACGCAGTACCACAGTAATGATATCTCCAGTACGCAACGCTTTCTTATCGGCATACAAATCGTTCGCCAATACGGGATTGAAAAGGCCGCCACTTTGGGTCATGTTTTGTGTTGCTTCCTGCGGATACATCGGCGCATAGTAAGGGTCGTTTTCGACAACATGGGAGTTTTGTGTAGAAACACACCCTGTAGCAAGTACAAAAGTAATTGATAGTGCAATTGGCCTAATCATAATGCCCCCACTTATAGCTGCTGATTAATATAGCTGAGCATCTGGTCTACAGATGAAATCACTTTAGAGTTCATCTCATAAACACGCTGTGTCTCAATTAAGTTGACCAGCTCTTCGGTCACATTGACGTTCGAGGTTTCCAATGCTCCTTGAACAATAATACCCAAGCCGTCTACTCCCGGGTTACCTTGCACCGGAGCGCCACTGACAGCGGTTTCGGTGTAAAGGTTTTGGCCCATAGGTTCAAGCCCTGATGGATTAATAAAGTCACTGATCACCAGCTGACCAATCACCACATTGTCCGCCTGCCCGGCTACGCGCACCGAAACCTCTCCGTCTTGCGACACAGTAATAGACTGCGCGTCATCGGGCACGTTCATTTCTGGTTGCACCGGAAAACCAGCACCACTGGTGACGATACGACCGTCTTCGTCGGTCGTGAATTGACCATTACGGCTGTAAGCAATATTGCCATCAGGGAGCAACACCTCAAAAAAGCCTTGTCCTTGAACCATCCAGTCGAGGGAGTTCTCCGTGCTTAGCATATTGCCCTGGGAGAAATTCTTCTGGTTAGCAACCACCTTGGCACCGGCGCCAAGCATCAACCCCGAAGGCATCTCTGTATCTTGTGAAGAGCGCCCGCCAGGTTGGTTGATATTTTGATACAACAAATCTTCAAACACGGCGCGGCTTTTCTTGTAACCGACCGTGCTGGCATTAGCCAAGTTGTTGGAAATAACCGAAATATCGGTCTGTTGGGCGTCAAGCCCGGTTTTACTGATCCACAATGCTGGGTTCATAGTAGTGACTCCTCGCTAATGTTACATAATCCGTAGCAATGACTCAGCACGCTGGTCATTCTCTTCGGCGGTTTTCATTAGCTTGACTTGTAATTCAAACTGACGTTGATGGCTGATCATATCGACCATTTCATGCACAGGATTGACATTCGACATCTCGAGAGCCCCTGACATGATTGAGACATTTTCAGAAACATCAAGTTGTTGGCCATTTACGGGCCGAAACAGACCGTCGTTGCCCTTTTCCACCTGATGCCCTGTGGCCTCAACGATTTGCAATCTGTCCACTTCTTCAAGAAAGTTGGCCGGTGCGCCTTGAGGGCGAACTTGAATGGTGCCGTCTTTGCTGAAACTTATTTTCTCAATCGGAACAGGCAGGATTACAGGCCCCCCTTCGCCAACAACTTGACGGCCATCTCTATCGAGTAGCATCCCCTCTTGGGTCATTTTCAACGAACCGGCTTTGGTATAGGCCTCGTTACCAGCATCATCTAATACCGTCAGCCAACCGTGCTCACTCATAGCAATGTCTAAGTCGCGACCGGTTTCAGAAATACCGCCGGCTGTGGTGTTGGTCCCTGCCCGTTCTTGTAGAGCAAAAACGCGTGTCGGCAGCCCTTCACCAAAGGCCTGCATCGAGCGTGCCTGAGCGATATCGGCTTTAAAGCCTGTGGTGTTAGCGTTGGCAAGGTTGTTACTTTTAACCCCCATCCCCAGTAGGCTTTGCTTAGCTCCTGAGGTGGCAATGTACAGCATCTTGTCCATTAGCTTGCTCCTTAAAATCGTCGTTATATTGACTAAAGCAAGATTGATACCAAGAAAAAGGAGTTATTTAAAAGGAGAGACTAGCGGGATGAAAAAAGGCCACCAAAAGGTGGCCTAATAGGATTTTTCTTATCGGATCTGCAGGATATTCTGTTGCAGCGTTGAGTTCACCTCTAACGCCCGAGAGTTAGCCTGGAAGTTTCGTTGTGCACTGATTAAATCAACTAGTTCATTAGTAAGGTTGGTATTCGATTGCTCCAACGCTTCTGAATTAATCGTGCCCAAGGTCCCGGTTCCTGGCTCACCGGCGATGGGCTCACCAGAGTCTAAGCTTTCTTTCCAGCTGGTATTACCTACCTGCTGCAAGCCCTGAGAGTTAGGGAAACGGACCATCGCTACCTGACCTAAGAAGGTAGAGTCGCCATTACTATATGAGGCAACTAACTTACCATCACTACCGATTTCAATATTAGATAAGCGGCCCACGGTCGAACCATCTTGTTCCAACGCCTTCACCTCGAAGCGGCTAGAGAATTGGGTTGGGAGCTTGTTACCCGTCGCAGCTTCATCACGCCAGTTTAAGTTAATATCATTAAACTGGGCGCCGTTGGTCAAAATACCACTGGCGCTAAGGTTAGCACCCGATAGCGTCATAGGGTTAAACGTCGCGCCGGTGTTGGGCGTACCATCTGTTTGCAATGGTAAACCCGCTGCATCAAAAGTAAACTGGGTGATGGGGCCTGCACCTGCGTTACCCGCGTTATCAACTTCAGTGCCATCGACGGTGGCGCGCACATCCCATTCGTTAGAGGCCGTTTTTACAAAGAAAAACTGCAGCACGTGGGGCTCACCCAGAGAGTCGTAGACCGTTGTTGATGTTGACGAATTATAGGTGGCTGAGTCATTTGGGTTAAATGGCGTTACCGTTGGAACGGTGGCACCAGCATCCAAGTTAAATGAACTGTAGACATTATCTGTCGCATTTGGAGAGCCTGATGAATCAGGTATTTGAATCGGATTGGCCGTACTCAAGCTCACCGAAGTGGTATCACCGGTTACCGGATCCGTTGGGAAACCTTGCAGTAAGTTACCTTTAGCATCGACTACGAAGTTATCATCATTAAGCTTGAACGCCCCAGCACGCGTATAGGTAAAATCTTGCGAAGCTAAATCGTCAGCCATAGCAAAATAACCTTCACCGGTAATCGCTAAATCCAGTGCATTTGACGTGAACTTTAAAGAACCTTGGTGAAACTGCTGCGCGACCATGGTGGTTTGCACACCGTCACCGTTCTTCGTTTTACCGCCACTGAATACTGATGCCGCATACACATCAGCAAACTCTGCGCGGGATTCTTTAAAACCTGTGGTATTGACGTTCGCAATGTTGTTTGCGGTCACATCTAAGTCTTTTTGGGCTGCCGCCAACCCTGTTAAAGCGATATTGAAACTCATGTTTCACCTCTTCGTAATAACTGCCCGCAGGCAAATGCTTTACACTGAAATCTCAGCCACCTCAGCGAGCTTCACTGCGCCCTCTTTGGTGTTCACGATGATCCCATTCGCGCCGTTGATATTAACGCTTTCAATATTTTTGAATGTCGCCATAGGTAAAGAGCTGTATTCACCATTGATGCTGCCCTCTGCCACAATGTCGTACTCACCAGGAGGAAACGGATTGCCGTCTTTGTCTAAACCGTCCCATTCAAAGCGAATTGCACCAGCAGGTTGCGAGCCTAAATCAACCACCTCAACCACCTGACCTTTATCGTCTTTGATAGTGAGGCTTAAATTATCAACAGGCTCTTTAGCAAGAACAGTCCCTTTACTCACTTCACCGCTATACAACTCGATAGTTTCAGACTCCAACAATGCCTTTTTCCCGACTAGTGTTGACGCCTGCAGCGCCGAGTTAGATGTCATTGACGCAGCCAAAGAGTTGAAATTCTCATTGAGCTTTGAGATCCCCTCAGCCATGGTGAAATTAGTCATCTGCGCAATCATCTGGTCATTATCCGCAGGTTTGCTCGGATCCTGATAGGACAACTGCTGAGTCAGCAGGCTGAAAAAATCTTCCTGGGTGAGCTCATCACTCTTTTCTTCCGGCGCCTTATTTTGGTTATCCCAATACAGGGAGCCTAGACCCGTTGCTGATTGCACATTATTGTTCATGCTCTATCCTCGCTTTAACCCTTACCAAGCTGCAACGTTCTCGTTAGCATTTGCTTAGCAGAGTCGGCTATTTGCACATTCGTTTGATAGGAGCGTGACGCCGAAATCATGTTTGCCATTTCCTCAACCACATTGACATTGGGTTTATAGATATAGCCGTTCTCATCCGCCATCGGGTGACCTGGGTTGTATTCAATTTGCAACGGTTTGTCACTCTCGACTACACCCAGGACTTTCACTCCCACAGACTCACCTTGCTGTTTGCCTACCGCTTGCTGCAACTGAGCAGCGAAAACGGGTTGGCGAGCGCGATATGTCTGCTCCACTGAGGAGCTAACCGAGTTTGCATTTGCTAAGTTACTGGCAGTGGTATTTAAGCGCACGTTTTGTGCACTCATAGCCGAACCAGAAACATCAAAAACATTAAATAAACTCATGATTATGCTCCTTGACCACCTAGGGCTTTCTTAAGACCGGAAATCTTGCCGTTCATAAAGCGTAAGCTGGCCTGATACTCTATAGCGTTTTGTGTATACAAGTTCCGTTCCACCTGTACATCAACAGAGTTACCATCGCCTGTATCTGGTTGATTTGGAACACGAAATTTTGCTTCACCCATACTCATTTGGGTACTTGCTTGGAGGTGTTCCGGATGGGTGCGAGCTAAGCTATTGCCGCTTAACTGCCGATTGTTTGCCGCTTTTAATGCGCTGGCAAAATCAATGTCTTTCGCTTTATAGCCAGGGGTGTCTGCATTGGCAATATTCGACGCCAATAGCTCAGCCCTTTGCGAGCGAACGAGCATTGCTTGGGGATGAATACCAAATGCTTTATCAAAACTGATAGCCATAGCCTCTCCAAATTTTTGACTCTCTTAGAGGGGCTACAGCAATTTTTAGACCATAGATTGTAAGGTTATGTATTTATGACTTTTTTTGGTAGATGATACCGGGATTACAACGGATCATATCAAACTCGGTACTCAAGCCTGTCATTGATTCACTCGCTCCTAAAAACAAATATCCCTTAGGGTTGAGCGCTTGCGCGAATTGACCAATGATCTTGGCTTTTACTTCAGGAGAAAAATAAATAAGGACATTGCGACAAAAGATAATGTCAAACTTACCCAGTAACGCATATGAATCCAGTAAATTCAAATGGCGAAAGCTCACCATACGTTTTACATTGTCATTAACTTTAGCCATACCGTTGCCGCTATCGCTAAAAAACTTTTTGCGTCTTTCAGCACTGAGCCCTCGAGCCAATGCCAATGAGTCATACTCAGCATTTTTACAAATATCGAGCATGGTATTAGAGATATCCGTACCGATTATTTGCGCTCCCGAGGACAGTTGACCTGGGCGGGACTGTTGATATTCGGCCACTGACATCGCTATTGAGTAGGGCTCTTGCCCTGAAGAACTGGCCGCCGACCAAATTTTTACCGGCCGACGTAAATCTTTGCACTCAGGTAAGAGCTTTGTCTTCAATAATTCAAACGGATAAGAGTCGCGAAACCACAATGTTTCATTGGTGGTCATGGCATCAACAACAGCGGCACGAAGTTGCCGCTCATGCGGGCTCAACGTTTTACTAACCAGCTGCGACAAAGATTCAACGCTAAAGCGAGCCATTAGCGGAGCCAAGCGACTTTTAACTAAATAAAGTTTGTTATCACCCAGCACAATGCCACACTGCTGTTCTAAAAATGCACGAAACTGGTTGTATTCACCGAGCTCTAAATGCTTATTTTCCAAATTACTCTCACCTAACTCACTTGAAGCGGTTACAAGACAAGGCGGCATTAATCACAATGCACCCACTTTTTAACTGCTGTAGCCAGTTCGTCGGGGTTAAATTTGGCAATAAAATCATCCGCCCCAACTTTTTCTATCATCGCATGGTTAAATACGCCACTTAAAGAGGTGTGCAGTATCACATGCAATGGTGCCAGCTTCGGATCCGCTTTGACCTCTGCTGTTAAGGTATAGCCGTCCATCTCTGGCATTTCCACATCCGATATCAGTAACGCCACTCGCTCAGTGATATCATCTTTGCAGTCGAGCTTCGCTATTTCTTTTAATCGCAGCAGGGCCTCTTTACCATTTTTCGCCAGCTCAGTTTGCACCCCGAGAGGCTCCAGCGCCCGTTTTACTTGATTACGCGCCACGGCAGAGTCATCAGCAATAAACACAATACGCTCACCGAGATCTTTCTGCATCTCGCCATCTGAGGCAATGCCCTCACTGACCTCGGTATTAACAGGGCTGATCTCTGCAAGAATTTTTTCGACATCCAAGATTTCTACGAGCTCGTCATCAATCTCAGTCACTGCGGTAAGGTAAGAATAACGCCCCGCACCTGACGGCGGTGGCATAATCTTTTCCCAGTTCATATTGACGATACGCTCAACGCCACCCACCAAAAACCCCTGCACAGAGCGGTTATATTCGGCGATAATAATAAAGCAATTTTCAATATCAGTGATGGCCGGACCGCCTACAGCCATAGACAAATCGATGATAGAAATAGTTTGTCCACGAATATGCGCTACCCCACGAATATAAGAATTCGTTTTCGGCATATTTGTTAGTGGTGGACACTGAAGGACTTCTCTAACTTTAAAAACGTTGATCCCGAACCGCTGGCGTCCTTTTAGTTTAAACAGCAATAATTCAAGGCGGTTTTGACCCACAAGTTGGGTTCGTTGATTGACAGAATCTAAAATGCCAGCCATCGGATTCTCCTAGCATTAATTTACAACTTCGCACACTCGCGCCAAATAGGAACGCATTTTGCTTCTTAGCTTCATACGTTAGTATAACTACGCTAGAACGCCCAGTTTTTGACGCTTCGTAGTTATACCCTGTTTTACCCAATAAGCATAGTCGAAACATGGTGAGTATGTTCAAAAAAATTCAACTTTTCCAAAGCTTATGGTTAATAGCCGGTGTATTAATAAGCTCAACGGCTGAGGCAAACAACGGCCAACAACAGCGCTATGATCGCCACGCTTTGCAAACGCTTGCTGAGCAATACATCACAGAGCAAGCGCAGATTCAGCCCGATCAAGAGCTGCAAGTGCAAGCGATGGACTTAGATGCGCGCATAGGTCCCAGAGAGTGTGCAGTAACACCGCAAGCCTCTACGGCTAGCGCTCCGCCATTTAATCGGCAGGTAACAGTAAAACTTAAGTGTTCAAGTCCTGCTCTTTGGAGTCAGTATGTCCATGTACGCATCAGTAAGCTCTCTACTATCGTGGTCGCCAATGATCACATTGCCCGTGGGCAAATTATTAGTGCTGATGATTTAACTACGGAGCAGCGTCCGCAACATTTTGTTCGCGCTCGCTACATAGAGCAGCCAGAAGTTATTGTCGGCAGCCGCAGTAAACGCAGTATTCGCAGAGGGTTGCCAATTAGTATGAATCAGTTGTGTATGGTGTGTAAGGGCGATAATGTGAGCATAATTGCTCGCTTTAACGGACTCACTATAAAAACATCTGGAGAAGCGCTAGAAGATGGCGGTGTCGGTGATAATATTCGCGTGCGTAATGTAAAGTCTGGCCGGCTGATCAATGCCAAAGTAACAGCAGTGGAAACCGTGGCGGTTAATATTTAAATTTTATGCTAAAGTATTGGCTAGAATGGCCGATAAACAGTGCAAAGGTCAATATAGCTTAGGTAATTAGTGATGGTGAATCAAGTCAACAAAGGCCAGCAAGGCTCGGTGTACAACACACCCCAAAATAAAGTGGAGCAACAAAAGCTCAACCAAACGCAAACACAAGGTAATGAGGCAAATGCAAAAGCCAGTACGAAGGCTGCAGCAGACTCAGTAAGCCTTACCCCACAAGCAAAGCAAATGAAGTCTTTGCAAGAAAAAGCTGAGCGCTCATCAGGGTTCGATCAACAAAAGGTTGACGAATTAAAGCAAGCTATCAGTGAAGGCAAATATCAAGTAGATAGCGAAAAGCTTGCTAAAAACATCGCTGCGTTTGAGTTCGATTTGTATGGCTGATTCGGCACTTAGTGTGGCTCTCGGCCAACAGCTCTCAAGTTTACAAGACTTGCTACAACTACTTGAAGATGAGCTGAGCGCTATTGCCGGGCGCAGTGGTGATGAGTTGAAGGAATTAACGCCTAAAAAAGAACAGGCGCTTGTTCAAATTCAGCAACAAGACCAGCATATTGCTCAGCTATTAAAAGCGCAAGAGCAAGAGGTATTAGCGCCGCACCAAGAGATGATAGAGCATGCACAGACTTTATTGCTAAAGTGCAAACAGCAAAATCAAGTGAATGCTCAGGCTGCTCACAACGCTCAGCTCACTGTCAAACAACTCAAAGATATTCTTATCGGCGCACCAAGTTCATTAACCTATGCTGCCGACGGCGGGATTGACCGCAGCGAAAATAAAATCGTAAAGAATTTAAAAGCCTGAACCTACTAAGCTAAATATTGATTTGAAAAAGGGAGCCTAAGCTCTAATGCCGATCAGTTAAGCAATTGACATTTGGCATAATAGGA
>CEVA01243388.1_pt1 | contig 15190 bp, 13 predicted proteins | sample 361521 | NCBI WGS metagenome assembly CEVA01 (sample SAMEA2622823, study PRJEB7988) | marine metagenome | isolation source: saline water (ENVO:00002010), including
TGACGATCTCGGGGATAGAGGAGGGTAGAATTTCCCCATCCCGGATCGAATTAAGATACCGCAATACGTGCCATATTCCATGGGTATCGACTCCGCTCAAGCTGGCTAGAATCAGGTGGTCGGCCAGGTCCTCCGCATTATGCACTGGGCTCCCGGCTTTAGTGAAAATTTCTTTTACGAGGATATAGAGATCGTCTGCTTTTTTTGTGATCATTAGCTTTAGAATCGATGGTTAAAACGGCAGGTCAAAGATTTAGGGTAAATAAAGCAAGCTCGTTAGAAGAGTTTTGTCGAACCCATGGTCAAACGGTGGCTTGGGAAATAGTACAACAGAGTATTTTTAAGAACATAGTCGAAGTTGATAACGGATAAGGGAGAAACTTAGAAGTAGTGGAACGGTGACAAGATGGGTGAAACCTTCCTGCATTCTAAAGAAGCGAATTGGGATTTTTCTTGCTAATGCTGTGTGGAACTAAGCACCCTTGTAGAAGAATTGCTCCTTCTGTTCATTCCATCGGGTTGCCAAGAGATGCGGATGAGGTAACGCGTTTTCTGGATAAAAAATGGGAATTGAAACAAAAACGGAAATTATGTGACTGGACGACCTGATAAGAGTAGAGTGAAGACGGAGACAGTATTTCTAAATGAAGCTAGTGAGGTAGCAAGGAGGACATTTCGCTTAGACCTGCTACGTGGGAGCATGCAAGGGTTTGTGGAGACCTCTTTACTTACCTTTAGTCTGCTTGTGGCAATCCGAGTTTTTCAGGCGCCTGATATGCTAAAGGCGATCCTTCCGGGGGCCTATCCTGCTGGGCTTTTGATCTCGCCACTGACGATTATTATCGGTTCAAAACTTGGATGGAGCGCAGGGCGGATTTGCTCCCTATTTTCTTTTCTAGCAGGGCTTTCTATGGTCGGAGCAATTTCAGTTAAGGCTCTGCCAGCCTTCGTAATTTGTATCTTCTTTGTGGCAGTTTTCTTGGCGCAGACAATTCCTCTCCTTACTACAATATACGCCTCCAATTATGCGGAGAATGAGCGCGGTTCGAGATATGCAACTACGATGCTCTTTTCGGCTTTAATCGCCGCTGGCTTTTCCTACGGAGGGGGGAGATTATTAGATTTTGATATTGAGCACTATCAGGTTCTATTCGTAGTTCCGGCTCTGGCTCTTTTTGTCAATGTCTTTGCATTCAAAGCTATGCCTGATGTCGCGATTCGGCCCGAGCAATCGCCGAGTTCGGTACATGACTTCAAAGAAGCTTTTCGAAATAGAGTATTCTGTCTGATTCTAACAGGGTGGATGTTTCAGGGATTTGGGCAAATCATGACAGTTCCTATTCGCATCGAGTATCTGGCTAACGATCGCTATGGCATCAATGCTACAAATGAGCAGATCGGTCTAATTGTCGGGGCGGTTCCCTTCCTAACCTATATTGGTTCTACCAAGATTTGGGGTTATTGCTTCGATCGTTGGAATTTTATCGTTCTTCGAGTTGCAACGAACGTGATCTCTATGATATCTATTTTTACTATCTTTTTTACTTCCTCTCTTTTAGTTATTGCGATTGGCATGGGTCTGTTTGGTGTCGCGTTAAGTGGTGGACGACTAATATGGATGTTGTGGGTTGTTCAACTAGCTCCATTACGGAACTTGTCTACATACATGAGTATCAATACATTTACCACAGGCGTCCGCGGGGCAATGGCTCCCTTTGTCGCTTATTGGCTGGTTGGGAAATCAGATCCTATGGTAGTGGGATGGATTGCGGCGGCCATTATTGCGATCGGCATATGTGTCATGCTCCCATTTCGAGGCCAATTTCAACGTCCTACGGGTTGAGAAATCTAGATTGCAAAGGGAAGATTACTAGTATGGAGTGAAAGTCGAAGTTTTGAGAAAACTTCTAAGAGGATTGGTTTCAATATTGAAACTGAGAGAATCATTATATGAATAGTCCAGCGAAACACGCCATCATTATTGGTAGGGATGGTGTCAGCATGGAATTGTTGAAGAACGTCCTCTTCTCAACCTTTTAGAAAATGACTTCCCTGAATTTCCAGGCGCGAGTCCCGGTATTTGATGCCAACGTTGGGGTGGGACATCGCCACGATAGGGTTTCGCCCTACTCGGATGCGAATGGGGTTATTGAAGAGATGCAGCGCCATGGGGTACAGAAGGCCTTGATTTATCATGTTCAGGGTGAGGCTATTAGTTCTATTTGGGCGAATGAAGCATTGCAGGAATGGGATAATGACGCATTCGAGCTCCAGTTGTGTGCTGGTACTGGAAACGATATGCTTCGGCAGTTAGCAGAGTACCACGCTTCCAAAAGGGTAAAAAGCGTGCGTCTTGATAGCTCGCCGATGAGAGACGGAATTCCTTTTGTTGATTGGCTTTACGGCCCTCTTCTGGAATGGCTTTCATCTGAAAAAATACCGCTTTGGGTATCTCTGGCTGACTTATCGCCAGTTCAGATTATGGATACGCTTCCAAAGTTTCCTGAGCTTGTCACCGTGCTTGTTGGGGCACATTATTCGCATTCTGCGGTTTTGGCTCCGATATTGGGTAAATTACCAAATGCTGTCTTAGAGTTGAGCCGCTTCGAGAATCTTGCCGGCATCGAGAAACTGTCAAAGCAGTTTGGCGCCAAACGATTGCTCTATGGATCCTATTTCCCTCGGTATGCAATGGGACCAATGTTGTACTATTTGCACCACGCGGATATAGACGATAAAGGTTTATTGGCCATTTGCGCGGGGAATTTGGAACGTATACTACAGGGTGAAAAATGATCGAAGGAAACGAAGTCATTGATTTTCACGGGCACGTGGGACGGTGGGATGATCTCCAAGTAGTGGACGATCCAAAAAAAATGCTTCAGGCGATGGATGCTATTGGAATTGATCGGAGTTGCGTCTTTAACATCTTCCATCCGGATGGAAGAACAGGAAATAATGAGACTGCTGAATTTGTCGCTCGTAATCCAAGCCGATTTATTGGGTTTGCATATGTTTCTCCTCTACTTCCCGATTTAATGGTCCCTGAGCTCGAACGAGCTATCGATCAACTCGGGTTTTTGGCAATCAAGCTTTATCCTCCCTATACGCCTTACTTGCTTTGTGAATCCATTTGGGATCCGATTTATGCCTTCGCCAATGAGAGGGAATTAGCTGTAATTCTTCATACGGGTTCAGAAAAGACGGCGGAGCCAGGCCATCTTCTGAAGGTTGCGCCTAGATTTCCCAATGCGAAATTTGTGGCAGGTCACGCGGGCAACTGCGAGCCTTACCGTAGCCAAGCTATCAAAGCAGCCCAGGAATGGGATAATGTCTACCTGGAAACTTGTTCCACTTTTCGCACCCCAGGAGTAGTCGAAGAATTGGTAGATGGTGTAGGGGCTGATCGAGTTCTTTTTGGCTCCGATACTCCGTTGATGGACCCACGTCCCCAGATTGGGAAAATCATAACGGCACCAATTGATGATGAGGCCAAACGGTTAATTTTGGGAAAGAACGCAAAGAAGTTGCTCAAACTTTGATTGTAGATTCAGGCTTCACCTCGGTTTGAATCTTGCAATCGCATCGTCGGCGCGGGCACGATTTGCGTCGATCGTTCGGCCTGCGTTGTGCGGAGTATGAACAACATTATGCCGACCGAGGAGGGGTGAGTCCAGAGGTACGGGTTCCTTGTCAAAAACATCGGCAGCCAGAAATAGTTCATCCTTAAGGACCCGTTTGTAGAGGGCTTCGGTGTCGCAAACCGCAGCGCGCGTTACCTGAACTACGAGACTTTGGTCCGGAATGGCGTTGATGTGCTCCGCAGTAATTAGCCCGGTTGTACTCTTTGTAAGTGGGACAATGGGTGCAAATATCTCTGCGTCTTTGACTAGTTCAGAAAGAAAGAAACACCTTGTGACTCCAGCGATGTCAAATGAAGCATCAGAAGCAAATGGATCCCAGACTGAGACCTGAGCTCCCATCATGGTACACCATTTTGCGTATCGGCCCCCAATATTGCCAATCCCAACAATGCGTACTTTCTTGCCCTGAAGGGTTCCACTGACGAAGCCTTTGGTGTCACCGAACTGCGCTCCGCGCTGGCCCGGTTTCCCAACCTTAGGAATATATTCCCATGTTTCGTGACCTTTAATCATGGCTGTTGAAGTGTGAGGGATACGTCGCAGGGCACATAGAGTTAATCCTAGCGCGTATTCTGCTACAGTCTGGCCCCATTGAATGTCTCCACGAGGGTAGTAAATTGTTACATTACGTGCCTTGGCTTCTTCAATACCCTTACTTGAACCACCTAAGTAAGGTTCTGAAGCGTAGCATTCTTTTAGGGTGGTGAATAGCTTGAGATCCCCACTCTCGACGGAGATACCGAGGAGGACTAGACGCTGGACTGTCTGGGGGTTCTTTACGAGATTGGGCACGCGAGCACCTCTGTCTTCAGTCCGATAGAGTTCGCACCCGCCCTCTTTTTGCCAGCGTTCGTGCCAATGATCGGCTGTGAAGGGCCAGTGTGCGTCGTAGCTTTCGTGCACACAAATAACGGATCTCATTGGAATGTTAGATATTGTTTAGGATGCCTGTGTCGTCAAGAAATGACAGCCAGTTCGATAAAGAACAGACTATATTTCCCAATTGAGAAGTATGTCTAATTTGAGAGGCAGAACCAGTTCCTGGTTCCGTTTCAGAGTTGTAGGAATCAGGGAAGAATCTGAATTCTCAAGCTTGTTACTTATTAAAAGTGCAAAAACAATGGACCGAAATTCTAGAACGAGGTTGAAGTTTTATAGGACCAGCTAACATTACTACAAATTATTCTTTATAATGACGCTTTACGGTGTCTTTGTTGTTCGTTGTTGAGATAAAATGGTTGGCGGATATGTGAACCTTACCAGGTAAGCACAAATGATATCAGGATGGCTGGAAAGACTATAGCTTTAATTGGGGCTCTCGATACCAAAGGAGTGGAATATGGATTCCTGCGAGATGCTATAGAAGCTCGCGGTCATAATGTGCTACTGATCGATGTCGGTATTTTGGAATCTCCTGTAATTAACCCGGATGAGACGCGAGAGAGGGTAGCAGAGGCAGCAGGTATCGATCTGAAATCCTTGATCAGGGAACGGGATCGTGGGCGATCGGTAGCAGCCATGAGTGAGGGAGCGGCGGTGTTATTGCCGCAACTTTATGCCGAAGGCAAATTTGATGCTGTAATGGCTATGGGAGGGACTGGTGGGACTTCAGTAGCATGTGGGGCTATGCGTGCCCTACCGTTAGGTGTTCCGAAGGTGATGGTATCAACGGCGGCGGGAACAGATGTATCGGGTTATGTGGGTGTAAAGGATATTGTCATGATTCCCAGTATTGTTGACGTGGCAGGTATCAACAAAATTAGTAGGCGAATTTTCATGCAGGCGGCTGGAGCAATTTGTGGGATGGTAGAGACTGAGGTTTCGGAAGGGACTGAAAAGCCTTTAATTGCTGCCACAATGTTTGGTAATACGACTCAAGCAGTCAACTATGCCCGGGAGATCCTGGAATACGCTGGCTATGAAGTTCTGGTCTTCCATTGCACCGGAACAGGGGGGTTAACTATGGAAAATCTGATCGAATCTGGCCAGGTCGAGGGTGTCCTTGATATGACTACAACAGAATGGGCAGATGAAATCGCAGGAGGTATTTTCTCTTCGGGACCGACTCGTCTAGAAGCGGCTGCAAAGTCAGGAGTGCCTGCAATTATCGCACCTGGTTGTTTGGATATGGTAAATTGGGGGGCGCCTGATACCGTTCCGGAAGAATACAAGGACCGAAAATTCTATCAACATAATCCAAACATTACCCTGATGCGGACTACTGTTGAGGAGTGTTGTATGCTGGGCAAAGTAATGGCTGAAAAATTGAATCAAAGCACAGCTGCAGTCACTGTTTTGTTGCCTCTAAAAGGATTCAGTATGATCGATTTGGAAGGAAAGGACTTTTATCTTCCTGAGGCTAATATAGCATTCTGTGAGACTTTGAAGTCGAATCTGTACGAGGATATCAAAGTCGTTGAGATGGACTGCGAAATCAATGATTCAGCATTTGCGGTCCGATGCGCCGAGGAGTTGCTGTTAAATCTCAAATGAATCTTCCATTAGACGAAAAAACGGGTTTTTCGTATTCCATCTTATGGGACCACGTCACCCTAGAGAGAAAGTTCGGCTGATCGGGTCTCGTTAGCGTTTCAATGATCATTCGGTTAACCTGATCTTTTATAGACAGCTTAGGAATTACCATCGGTATTGCAATTTTAGATCAGTGACATTCTAAATACAGTATTATAGATTATGGCGCAGACACGTTCAGAGATCCTCTCACGGCTTCGTGAAAAAATCAGCAAAGGGTTCCCCATCATTGGAGGTGGGGCTGGAACTGGTATTTCGGCAAAATGTGAGGAGGCCGGTGGTATCGATTTAATTGTTATCTACAACTCAGGGCGCTTTCGTATGGCAGGTCATGGTTCATTAGCTGGGGTAATGCCCTATGGTGATGCTAATGCCATTGTCATGGAAATGGCTAATGAGGTGTTGCCGGTGACGCGGGAGACGCCGGTCTTGGCTGGAGTCTGTGGAACCGACCCAATGCGGAGAATGGGCCATTTTTTGGCAGACGTAAAAGCGATTGGATTCGCCGGAGTACAGAATTTTCCCACTGTTGGTCTGATTGACGGTACCTTTAGAGCTAATCTGGAGGAGACTAATATGGGATATGAAAAAGAGGTCGATATGATTCGGATTGCCCACGATCTGGAGCTGCTGACCTCTCCCTACGTTTTCAATACTGATGAATCTCGAGCAATGACCGAAGCTGGAGCGGACATCTTGGTTGCGCACATGGGTCTAACGACTTCGGGTTCAATAGGAGCTAAGACGGCCTTGACATTGGAAGATTGTGTCGAACCTATTAACGACATCATTGGGACAGCCAAGGCTATACGTGAAGATGTCATTGTGCTATGCCACGGAGGTCCTATCGCAGAACCAGAAGATGCTTCCTTTATAATTGAAAGATGTACCAATCTAGATGGCTTTTATGGCGCAAGTTCGATGGAACGGTTGCCTACGGAACGCGCTATAAGGAAGCAAACAGAACGGTTTACATCGATTCGAAAAGGGTAGAGTCCGGGTGATTAAACTTTCCCGTTGGTTGATGTTTTAGACAGCTTAGGAGATCTTTGCGGCTAACCTTTGATATTGCGGTATTAGGATAAGGTGGCCTCCGAATTAATCTGAAGCTTTGATTCAGTATACAAGGTGGATGGGTAATACCAAGAAGACTTCTTATTCTGAGGATAAAAATTTCCCTTTTATAGTGGTCTGAAAAAGCTCTAAGCTACCGCTGATACTTTGGCTGACGTGGTTCCCGTTTGCGCATTAGGCGATGCCGACTTCTTCTTAAGGGGAGATTGATGCGAGTTCCGCCTTGAAGATGCGATTTGATAAATGCAAAAATCAGTTCGGTATTTGCTCGTGCCAGACGAACTCCGCCTCGAGGGGCTTGTCCTGATTCAATTGAATGGATCAGATCTTCGATCAGAAGTCGCGTCGAACTATCTGGTTTGAAAGAAGGAAATTCTCCATCAACCAGAACATTTTGTTCCCCGTAATCCGCATTACTCGGTTCGCGTAACAGCCATTCTTTCTCGTTGTTTCGCGACATTACGCAACCGTTGTCACCGTGGGCTTCCACTTCCATTCCACGACCGGTATTTAGTGCGTAGGCCGTTACTCCGTTCTCAAACTGCAGAATTCCCTGGCCTATCGGATCTTCTATCAGCTTTTCTCCGTCGATGACTTCATCTCCGTTTGGTAGATGGGCCTGAACCCAGGATACAGGGCAGTCCGAGTTTAGCCGTTGCAAGAGATCGAAACTATGGCTAGCCGTGTTAAAAAGATGGCCGGTTGAGTGGATAACCAGGGCTATCAGCTTGCCGATACGTCCGCTATCGACAACGGCCTTCATAGTGTCATAACCAGGATCCCATCGCCGGTTAGTGCCCATGTTAAAGAAGACGTTGTTTTTTTCCACTGCTTCGACCATGGCGTCGGCATCAGCCATTGAAGCTGCCATTGCTTTCTCTGCATATATAGCTTTTGCTCCGTGTTCTGCAGCGTAGATAACGATTTCACTCCTATGCTCGGGTTGGGTAGCAATGCTGATGATCTCGGGTTGCTCTCGATCGATCATCTCTTTGTAGTCGAGGTATTGTTTTTGCTTCGGAATGTTGTAGCGAAGACCGGTTTGCTCCAAAACCTCGGTGCGGAGATCGGAACAGGCCACTAATTCGGTGTGGTTGCTGGCTTCATAGCCGGCAGCATGCGAATACGCTCCTTGTCTTCTTTCTTTCGGTCCCTCATTATCGATAAATGCTCCCATTCTGCTGCAACCGATTAGTGCGGCTTTAAATCTTTTCATAACCCAAAATATTAAGAATTAGTCGCTAAAAGGTCTACATTTTCTTTTTAGGTGAAAAAGAGGCTCTTGCAGTAGGCTCAGAATTTTTACCATAATCACCCAAACTTACATTCTGAACCCGAATGTTCCAGGTAGCGAGAACTGGATGGTATGGGGTTTTGAGTAAGAAGGAAGCTATGAAGATAGCAAAATAACTAAAACTTAACGGGGAAGTAGAATGGCTAGAAAGCGAATAAACCGAAGTATTGAATTACTGGAACAAGGGGAGTACCTATACTATACTGGACCCGGTGAACTGAGTTACGAAAATGGAAAAAAGCAAACAGATACATGGGCAGATTTCCTCCTTGTTGATTTCGAACACAGCCCTTTTGATATAAAGGGACTTCGGCTTTTCTTACAAGGGCTTGTTGATGGAGGTCCGACTAAATCGGGCCACCGCCTTCCTCCAGTCTTCGTTACGCTACCCTCTAATGCTAAGACTGTAGAAGAGGTTCGATCTAATTCATGGCAGATACGGCAAGTCCTTGCCTCTGGCTGTATGGGTATCCTCCACACCCATGCAAGGCAAGCGAACGCAGTCCGGGCATTTGTTGAGGAATGTCGCTACCCATTCCAGGAGGCAGGTCTTGGAGGTGGATTGCAGCAGGGTCAACGGGGAGCTGGAGGTCAGGGTTTCGCGGCTGATATCTGGGGACTTACACCCCAGGAATACACCAATTTAGCTGACCCATGGCCTCTCAATCCAGACGGTGAATTAATATTAGGGCTAAAGATTGAAGACAGAGAGGGTGCGGCGAATGCAAGGTATATCGCAAATGTACCAGGTATTGCTTTCGCCGAATGGGGACCTGGCGACATGGGCATGTCGTTTGGACACTCAGATGCTCACGATCCACCTTATCCAGCCGAAGTAGACTCCGCAAGAAATATAGTGAAATTTGCTTGCGACAGAGCGGGAGTCGCATTCTTGAGTTCTTGGAATGACCCTTCGTTAGATACTGAAGCTCAGGTCAGATTCCTAATGGATTGGGGTGTTAGAATTATTTCTGGAGGAGGCGAAGAACAAGCAAAAATTGGACGCAAAATCTCAAGAAAAACAAAGTCGGGTTAACTTAGCTTTCCGCGATTCAGGTTCCGTTGACAAGGGATCACGCGATGTAGGTTATCCTCACTGTCTCGCAATTACTAAAGATAGGAAAAAATGAAGATGAACAATCCTGATAATTCTCTAATAAGCCCATTTGGGTTGAGTTCGACTGATGGGTATTTTTGGCTTAAGGGCAATTTACATTCCCATACGACTAATTCTGACGGCAAGCCGACGCCTCAGCAGCGACTAGACGGATATGTTGAACATGCGTATGACTTCCTCTGTCTTTCTGACCACTATACCATCACTCGCATCGAGACGGTCAAAGCACCGAAGGATTTCGTGATGATACAGGGTGCCGAGTTGCATCCAAAAAATCCATTCGGAGGTCAGGTTCATCACTTCGTCTGTCTCAATATTCACGAAGACATGGATTCTGAGAATATGGCTCCCCAGCACGTGATCGATCGTGTCAATGAGCAGGGAGGCTCAGTTTGGCTTGCACATCCCCATTGGAGTTCTGTCAAGATCATGCGTGATACACTTCCCCTGAACGGGTTTTCGGGAGTGGAGGTCTTCAATACGATCTGCCGGACTCACGGGCGTGGTGAATCGTCTGTGATTTGGGACGATTGGATGGAGCTTGAAAATCGCCTCTACCCTGCTCTGACTGATGACGACGCCCATAGTCTCAATAACGAGAGAAATGATACCTACCAGGGATGGACTATGGTCCGGGTTAAAGAACGCACGGCAGAAGCTATATGCGAGGCTCTACAAAACGGTACGAGTTACGGCAGTACTGGACCTGAGATACATAATATAGATCTTCGCCGTATCGATCGGTGTGGGGATCAAGACCAATTGGTGGAAGCAACTGTATGTTCAACGGAGGCCCAAGGAGTTACAGCGGTCCATGATGTGTACGGTACGGAATATCGGAAACCAGGAGAGACCTTCGAGACTGCAACTTTCACCTTAAGACCCAATGCACGGTGGGTGCGGTTTGAGATAATCGGCCCGGATGGCTCTAAAGCCTGGTCGAACCCCTTTGATCTGACTAGTCTTAAACGTGAATAAGGAGGACGCCAGAGGTGTGATTGTCTGAGTATGTTCCGAACACCAATTTGGTTAGTCACGGGGTTCCTGGGCTCAGGTAAGACGACTTTGATCAGTCGCCTTATGACGAGAAATTGGGCGGGGGAGCGTGTAGCGATTGTGGTCAATGACCTTGGCATGGTTTCGGTCGATGCGCAGCGAATGGCTGATACGGCATCAGGTTTGCTTGAATTGTCTGGGGGTTGTGTCTGCTGCAATATTCAGGACGAGTTGTTGTTTGGATTGGAAGATCTTCTTCAATCTGAATCAGCTCCATTTAACCGTATTGTGCTAGAGGCATCTGGAATTTCGGATCCTGCTAGAATTGCACAGATTTTGGAGAGTGAACCTTTGAATGAATGGGTCGAACTGAATCGCCAAATCACGGTTGTTCACACTATTAGGCACGTTGCCTCTCGCGGTGCCATTGTGCAGATAGATAACCAGGTTAAGGGGGCAGATATTATCTTAATGAACCACTATGACGAGGCAACCGAAGAGTGTCGTCGGACAGCACGATACGCAGTGCGTGAGGTGAATTCATTAGCTCCAATTATCGCGGCCAATTACTGCCGAGTGGAAATAGAAGAGCTGGTCTTGGCGGCACCGCGAGTACAAAATCGAGATACAGCCCATACAGGACCTGCCGTTGGATGGAAGAGCTGTCGTATTTTTTTCCCCGATCCGGTCGATCAGGTAGCTCTGGAGGAGGCAATGCGTGAACTGCCCGAAACCTTGGTGCGTCTAAAGGGCTTTCTCCGTGCAGAAACAGGAAGAATTCTGCACGTTGAAAGAGTTGGTAGAGACCTTTACATCGAGTATTGGGAGGGAACTGTTGATCCGCAAGTAGTTGGAGCCTTGGTTGCCATTGGAGCATCTAGTTTGCAGGAGTTGACGTCTGTATTCTGTTTTATGCCTAATGTACGTATGGAGTATGATACCTCCCTTCACTTGCATTGAGTTGGAGGAGTCAGTTAATCACGTGCCTTTTGATGTGTTTTGGGGTAATGAGGCCTGCCGATTGAAAAACCAGGCTAGGTCGCTAGTTCATCTTCGGAACAAGGTTCAGAGCTCGTAGAAACTCGGATCAATTGGGGCGGAGACCTAAGGGGATATCTGCTTTTTTTGACATACAATAGGACTGCCGAGGATAACAACGAGCAGGGGAGCTAAATTCGTGATCTTTTAACCCGGGACCCGATCCAAGGGTACATATCCCAGTTCGCGCTTTGCACTCTCAATGTCAAAACTACGCCATAAACTTTCCGAGACAGCGTAGTGAATCCCAAACTTGGCAGAGGGTTTTGCATCAATGCATTTTTCGACAATTTGGGATATGTCCCGATGACTACACCAGCAGTCCCGACATCCTGGACTCGGTCGATCTTCTGAATTTACAGCACCGATTCGAAGACAGAAGATTGAGATTGGATGGGTAGAAGTGTAGGTTTTGGCCATAGCCTCTAAGCATACTTTGCTGGAAGCATAAAGGCAGGTGGGTTGAACGGGATCGGTAGGTAAGATTCGATATTTCTCTACTGTTTGAGAATCCGCGGTTCCTAATCGGATTGATTTATGAGGGTCCTTGTCGAAATATCCCCAAGAGACCATTACGGTACTAGCTGCTATGACTCGTTTAACGCCAGCCCGCATGCTACCTTCGAGGATGTTGTAGGTTCCTAAAATGTTGCTTTTAAGGATGCTTTCCCAAGGGGCGTCGGGTCGTGGGTCAGCTGCCATGTGGACAACAGTATCGAAGCCTCTAAGTATTTCATAGACTTCTTCGAGATTTGACAAATCCGAAATGAAAAGACGGTTTTCGGGAATATCGAAGGTTTTTCTTGGGTCTATGCGGTCGGAGATTTGGCGCCTGCGTCCAAGACCAAAGATCTTTGCTTCTGGCTTCACTTTCAAGAGATGTTGGTAGACAACGCTACCGACAAGTCCGTAAGCACCGGTGATAAGTATCTTCATTGTTAGAGTGTACTCAGGAATCGCAAATTTCCACCAACCAGAGATAGTGCGAAGGAGTAGACTCGTAAACAAAGAAAATACCTAGGACTCGAAAAAATAAAACCTTGATCGTAATAAGCTATTTTCACAATTGCGATGATTCTATTCAAGGGGAATTAGGCCGTTCTAACCCTATGGGCCCTGGTTCTAGATTTGTAAGCGTTTTAACTTGAAGAAAGCAGGCTATTATTCCGCATCAGGTTCCCAGATCGGATTCTTCTGAGCTTCAAAGAACCCCTCATTTGTAGGCCGTAATTTCCAGATCTCAATCTTTCGAAAAGTTATACTGGTGCCGAAGCAATAGGCCGATAGGCCATTGGCGGATTGGTAGTCCGCATATGTAGTCAGAACCGCTTGGCGGTTGGATGCGAAAACCTCTACGAGATACTTGTCAATGAATATGCGCAAATCGAGGTCTTCTTTATCCGAAAGATTCGACACATCGAATGGAGCTTCTACTGTGCCCAGCCGGATGGTGCGTGTTTCAGGGTGAATGACGATGGGCAGTCCGTCGTTCTCGTCGTTGGTAAAGAGCAGAACTCCGAAGCGTTTTCTTAAAGTTTGCTTGTGGTCTATGGTAATCCTAATCTCAAAAGCGTCTCCATCGAGATTGGTTATTTTTTGGAGACCCTTGTTGTCGTGGGCAGGTCGGTCTGGCGATGAGACTGTAATTTCTTTGAGAATCTTTGCACTGTAACGTAAAGATTCCAATTCTCGTAGAGGTTGTATGCGTAGTGATCCATCGTCCGCTAGTTTCAATTCGCGCGGAAGCGATTGAATTGACTTTAAGTTCAGTGGTGGATCCGCAGTACAAAGCCAAGCCCACATAATCCTTCGTCCGTCAGCCGCAAGCAGGCTTTCTGGAGCGAAGAAATCGCGATATTCAGTTTTTATGATTCCTTGATGCGGCCGTTTCCAATTCATCCGCTCGTGGGTTTCCGGAACAAACTGCTCCACCTCAGGATCCCACTCGCCAAGATAGTAACGGCAGCCGAATTGGTGGCTGATGCACAGCAACATCCATTTGCCACCAAGTTCAAAGAAATTAGCGCACGAGACATCTTCTCCGATTGCAACATCAGGAAGATGGTGTTTGAACATCGGACCAACATAGGCCCAATTTTTTAGGTCGGTAGATTTAAACAGAGGGACGTCGTTAGCAGCCGAAAAAGCGTAGTAGGTATCGCCGATCAGGAAGCAGTCAGGATCTCCGAGAAGGTTAATATCCTTGCCGGAAGGCCCACCTTTCGGAAGCACTGGGAAAGGCTTTTCCCAGCAACTTAGACGATTGTTTTTAGCGACAATGATGTAGCTATTCCGGGGATTTGAAAGTCCAGCGTAAATAGCTGCCGGCCTTCCCTCTTTGGTGAAGAACCCAGTGCCACTGAACATGCCGTGGCCTGTAAAGGAGGGCTGTAATTTGGTCGGCTCCCAAGTCCAGTGCAACATGTCGGGGCTGGTTACATGGATGAAAGAGTAAGATCTTACCTTATCTTGGGGCCTGTAGACCCTCGAGGGTTGTTCGCCATGCCAAGGATGACGAAGGATATAGTGAAGATGATAGGTGCCATCCAAGAAATAGGCGGGGTTGGGATCACCAGGTGCGCTGTCTCCTCCAGGATGCATGAGGTGGAAGTTAAGCGCTAACTCCTTTGATACGTATTGAGACTTTTCTTCAATGCTCATTGTTTTATTAGTCTAGTTGAGCGCGAATATTGAAACATTTTAATGTCATAATCAGAATAGGACAAGGCTCATATTGGTTGGGAATTTCTCCGTTTGGCGCTACTCAGGTATTTCCCGATTATAAATTAAAAGAAAGTTTAGTTCTGTGGTCTTCGTCCCGAGTACCTTGAAGCGATATCCTAGCAATTGCGAATACCATTACTAAAAAGGTTTGCTTACAAGTTTATAAAGTTAAGCCTTAGAGACAGAGAATTTGAATCGTTTGAGGAGGTTGCGCTGACACCTTAACCGGACCGGTTGCGTTTATTTGACTAAATAGATTTTCTACATGATGGATAGTCTTAAGGACAAGGTTGCTTTCGTTTCCGGTGGGTCACGGGGAATAGGATTTGCCTGTGCAATGCGTCTTGCATCTGGAGGTGCCAATGTGTTTCTTGTGTCCTCAAACCCTAAGAAGCTGAAACTTTCGGCGGAAGCGATTCGAAAAAAAAACGAAACGCTAGTGGAAATCCATGCCGCTGATTTACGTCTTTTGGAAGGATGTGAAGCAGCAGTGGGTTCATTCTTGAAAGCTTTCGGGAAGTGTGACATTTTAATTAATTCGGCTGGAGCCACCAAAGCTGGTAAATTCATGGATCAGCCAGATGAGGAAATGTTAGATGGTTTCTCTCTAAAGTTTCACTCCGCAGTCCGACTGTGCCGTCTATTGTGGTCGGAATTGAAGAAGACTAAGGGCTGTGTCATCAATATCGTAGGAGGGATGGCTCGTACCCCGACTAACGACTTCCTTGTTGGCGGCGCGGTAAATGCTGCCTTAGCAAACTTTTCCAAGGG
>CEVA01235594.1_pt1 | contig 15175 bp, 15 predicted proteins | sample 361521 | NCBI WGS metagenome assembly CEVA01 (sample SAMEA2622823, study PRJEB7988) | marine metagenome | isolation source: saline water (ENVO:00002010), including
CGGCCCAGCGGGTCGGGTTCCAGGGATTCTTCGGGATTTCGAGCGCCGGGTTGTAGCCGCCCATCGCACCTTCGGTGAGATTGAGTTTTCCGAGCAGAACCGCTCCCGCTTCTGCGAATCGGGTAACGACGGTGCTGTCGAAGTCGGGGACGTGATCCATCAGGGCTTTCGAGCCTCCCATCGTCCGAACCCCCTTTGTGAAACAGAGGTCCTTGATTGCGATGGGGACGCCGTGAAGGGGGCCCATGTATTTGCCAGTGGAGATTTCCTCCTCCGCCCGGCGGGCTGACGCTATCGCCTCGTCGGCCATCAGTGTCGCGTAGCACTTGAGCTGCCCTTCGAGTTGATCGATGCGATCGAGCATCGCAGTCGTGAGATCGACTGGTGAGAGCTCTTTGGCTGCGATCCGATCCGCGACCTCGGCAATCGTCTGGTAGTAAAGGGGCGTTGGGTTCATGTCGCGTCTTCGAGCGGGCGATTAACGTGGGACATACGGTTCCGTGGCCGGATCGGTAAACCGAAGGCTGTAGAGATCCGCATCTGCGAGTACGAAGCGGAGCCTTACGGGTCTGCCTTCCAGCGATCCAACGTCTGCGCCGTGTTTCCAAAGCACCGGCTGCTCCAGCGAATCACCAAACAGCTCCTCAGCATCGTCGAGTGCGTATCCCTCGATCGCTGCTCCCTCGGCATCCTGAATTTCGACTCTCACCGAGCCCGCCGCGCCAGTCGCATAGTTGATCAATAGTTTCCGGCCCTCGAACTGGAGTGCCTTGGTCACCACTTCTCCACCCCGGAGTGGGGCCGCGACCGATACGAATCCGTCGATCCGAATGGTGTGACGCCGCAGCCTTGCGTGCGTCGGTTGGTTGCTACCCTCGCTGACGAAAAACGAGAGCTCGTTGATTCTCTCATCGCGGTCGGAGGCAGTCTCGATCAAACCGAGACTCTGATAGTTATCGCCGTAGAACCAGCCGTCGCGGGACCAGAGACCGGGTCGGAGGAAAGATTCTTCCCAGATGTGGAAGTGCTGTCGATCTCGACTTGACATGAACATGCCATCCGTGACCGCCGTGCCTTCCCGGTAGGAGATGCGTGCTCGCATCCTTCGGTACTCCGGATGGGGAAGGTAGTCGGTCGCAGGCTGCCAGGGTCTCTGAACGTAACGAGTCGGGAAACCGAGAAGGATATGGGGTGCTCGGTAGTAGGGCTGAATCTGGTTCGTATAGAGTTCGCTGACCCGCTCCGGTGTGTAGGTCAGCCATTCGGGCTTCGTCCATTCACGGAAGTCCGCAGAGGCGCTCGTCTTGATGTCCCGACCCTCACGAAAGTCACGGAAGTAGGCGCGGTACTCTTCCCTTGTCGTATCCCAGAACGCGAGATTCTGAGAATCGAAGGCGCCGTCGGTGATCACGGCCGAGTCACCGATCTGTTTCCAGTGGATTCCGTCCGGTGACGCGAGGGCAAGCAGATCTGCCTTTCCACCTCCCAATGCTTTGTAGCGTTCCTCGTCGGGGACTTCCCTTCGTGGATCGAGGAAAGGACACAGATTGTGGACAGCCTTTCCAGCTACGTCTGAGGTTAGTATGACATTGTTGTGTCGGTGTCCTCCGACTTCGAACAGGTCCAGCTTCGGTCGTTCCCAGTTGATTCCGTCGGTACTTTCCGCCACGCAGGTGACCTGACCGCCACCGAAATATCCGTCGGGGAGGTAGGTGGCTCCAGACCCGCGGTAGTACATCCGGAAGCCGTTGTAATCCCGTAACACCGTGAAGTATCCGCTGGTATTCCCCTCCCACGGGCGATCGTAAACGAGGGCGATCTCCTTCGGCTGTGGTGTATGTAGCCTCCGCGTTGCGCCGTTCGACAGTCGATCGAGGAGATGGTCATCGACGAACAGCTCGAGTCTGGACTCTATGTTGAGTGGTTGCATTCGTTCCTCAGCTCCCATCTCCGAGAAGAGGTGCCAAGCTTTTGTAACCTACATCGCACGATTCTTCGAAGTCCATGTAAGTAAACGTCTCGATCGAGATGGCCTCTCTGAAACCGATCTCACGTAGTGTCTGAATCGTCATGACGTAATCCACATCCCCTCGAGCCGGGATGCGGTGTTCGTAGTCCGGATACGTACCGATGTGGTCCTTCAGATGAGCGTGGAAAATACGGTCGCTCCATTGACGAGCCACATCGGACGGGTCGAGATCGAGTAACATCAGGTAACAGGGGTCGAAGTTGATGCCAAACAGGGGGTGAGCGATCTCCTCGTGCAGTTGAAGGAACGACTCGGGTGTCTCAACGAGCCAGTCCTTCCACACCCCGTCGACGGCGAGCTTGACGCCTTTCGGCTCCGCGTACTCTAGCGATCGCTTCAGGGTTTCGACGACGCGGCCCCAAGCTTCCGTCCGTTTCGCTTCATCCTCTGTCGGTCCGCCCATATGGAAAACGACGAGAGGGGCGCCGACGTCGACAGCCAGGTCGATGGATCCGTCGAGATCGAGGGGTGCGTCGGTCAAGAGTGAGTCGGCGAGGGTGGCGTGGGTGATGATGGCCTCGATGGAGAGGCCTAGGCGGTCGGCGGTTGCCTTTGTCCGCTCGCGAAGGTCGGGTGTGACGGAATGGGGATCGGCGGACGTGCCGTGCGTCCCCGAGATATCGATGCCGTCATAACCAGTGGCGGCAATCTTCTCAAGCGCTGGCTCGAGCGGCATCTCGAGCCGGTCAGTGTAGCTGTACGTATAGAAGGCGAGTCTCAAGGGGAAGAACCTGCGCGAAGGGGAGGAAATCGGGGCATTCGATGGTTGTTTCGATTATCGGGTTCCTGGGTATCGGCTTGGATGACTGGGTTTTCAGGAGACTCCCCCGCTCACCCCTTCACCCGTTCCCCCGCTCCGACTTCCTCCGGTTCTTCGAAGAGCGACGGGAAGTAACGGAGAGGATCGCCGGGCGGCCGGAACAGGATCTCCTGCCGCCAAGTGAGATCGATGCCTTCGGGGGGGTCGACGCGGTCGGCCTTCCAGGCCGTGTGCGCAACGCAGTATTTGTAGAGAAGCGAACGCCGATGGTGGTCCGCGTTCCAGTCATAGGTCCCGTGGGTAAGCGCTTCCGTGAACAGGATGACAGAACCCGCTGGAGCTTCCGGATGGACGATCTGAGGCCAGTCGTCGATGTTGTCCTTGATGGTCTCCGGGATCTTGTAGTTGCTCTTGTGACTCCCGGGGATGCAGCAGAAACCGCCGTGCTCGGGGCCCGTGTCTGCGAGGTTCCAGGAAACCACGACGAACCCTTCGACGATTTCGTGCATTCGTGGATGGTGGAAGACGCCGGGTTGGGCCCCCGACGTATGTACGGAAGCGCCATAGTCCGAGTGCAGGTGGCCACGCTTCATCCCCTTCTCCTGCTGTATCCCGTAGAGGCGGTCGAGACGGAAGGCGTCGCCCAATCGGAATCTCAGGACAGGCATCACGCTCTCGTGGTCGAGCAGGTCGCAGTAGGGCTTGCCGTAGTCGAGGAATCCGGATCCGTCCGGTGCGCTGCCGAACCGTGCCGACTCAGGGGGTGGCGGGAGTTGCTGGGCGTCGAAGAGTTCGTTAAGCTCCGCGACTTCATCGGACGAGAGGGCGTTCTCGATCACGAGATAGCCCTGCAGGTCGAAGAGATATTTCTGGATTTCGAGATCGTCCATACTGTGCCTCGGTATCCTATGATGGCCAGGACCTGCCGATCACCAGGCCGATGAACTGCCAGGGAGGTTGAGACCGTGTTCGATGGGGATGTCCGGGTTGTGAGGAACTCAGACTACAGTACGACTGCCTTCCTTGATTCGAATGATTCGTAGATGGCGTCGATGGTGCGCATCTGTCCGAGGCTGTTCTCAGGCGGGATGCGATGTTCGGTTTTTCCCTCCAGGACGTCGCACATATGTTCGAGCTGGAACTGGAACTGGAAACACGCGGGAAAGTGGTAGCGCTGCGTGAGGTTGGGAGAGTAATGGTCGAGCCACGTGGGACGATTCTCGTTGTTCCAGGCGGCATCGGAGTGCAGGCTGCCTTCGTTCCCAAAAATGCGGAATTCCTGATTGCTGTAGGTATCGAAGCCGACGCTGATTTCTGCGACTCCGCCCGACGGGAATACCAGTTGAATGATCGCCGACTCGTCGACCTCGCGACCCGGACGATGCGTTGCGAAGACTTCGGCGGGGTCTTCGCCGAACGTCCACCGGGCGTGATGGATGTTGTAGCAGGCCAGATCGTAAATGCTACCGCCCCCCTTGGCCTTGTTGAAGCGCCAGTTGGAGGCCGGGTCGAGTTCCTTTCGCCCGTTGGCCGTGAAGAACGTGCTTCGCAAGGTCATCAGGTCCCCGAGGATGCCGCTGTCGATCAGCTCGCGTGCTTTGAGGTGCATCGGATGGTGACGGAACTTGAAAGCTTCGGCGATGAAGGCGTCGCTGTCGTTTACGGCGGCCACGAGATGCTCCGCTTCCCTGGTCGTCTGAGTGAACGGTTTTTCACAGAGGATGGCCTTGACTCGGTTGGAGCGAGCGAGGCCGGCCCCCACCTCTGCGTGAAACGCCCCCCAGGTACAGATGACGGCGATGTCGATTTCTTCCTTCTCCAGCATTTCATTCATGTCGAGATAAGCCAGAGCCTCCACTTCGGGGTGACGCTCCCGATACCGGTCGACCGAATCCTGAGAAACATCGCAGAGCGCGACGAGCTCGGTTCGGTCCGAGCGCAAAGAAGCCTCGGTGTGTGCGCGGGAAATTCCTCCGGTGCCTACGAGAGCGACTCGGTGGATTGGATTGGACATTGAAAACCTTTCAACGAAGAGAAAGACTGGAACTGAGGCTACAGGATCAAACTGACAAGGCTATCGGCAGTTGGCCAGGGAGTTGGGGATCTCTTTCGAGCTTCCCCACCCCACTGGCTCTGCGATCCTCTGCGTTCCGCTTTAAGTTCGATCTACCCATTTGTATGCTGCTTTGGCGTTTTCGCTGAAGACCTTCCTGGTGAGGGCCTCACCTTTGGGATGGACGTAGTCCTGTGCGAGCTGAAGAACCTCGCCGTAGGTCCGTTCGCTCTTGTCGGAAACAGGCCAGTCACTGCCGAAGATCATCCGATCCTCGCCGAACGCATCCAACAGAATGTCGAGATATGGAGCGTAGTGGCCGACATCGGTCGGTGCAGGACGGATCGTGCAGCGTAGGTCCATCATTCCGGAGAGCTTGCAGAACACGTTGGGCCGTTCGGCGGCACGTCTTGCAAGATCGACGGCTTCCTGATCAGGTTCGTCTCCGTCCATCTTGATGCCGGCGCTGTGATTGATGATGATGCGCAGTTCGGGAATGGCGTCGGCGATTTCGATCGTGCGCTCGCCGCCGCCGAGGTCGAGTGACAGGTCCCGGTCGGACAGAAGGCGGAGCTTGTCAATGTCGTCGGGGTCCCACAGTCGAGCGCGGATGCCACGATAGATGGGATCCTTCGAGAAGCGATCGAGATGAGACTCGAAGGCATCGTCGTGCGGGTCCAGGTTGCCGACGAGGCCGACGATAAAGGGGTCGTCCTTGGCGAGATCGAGAACCCACTGGTTGTCCTCGACCCATTCACTGCATTCTACGACCACGACGCCGTCTACACCGGCGGGGACGGCCAGATCCTTGCACCGGTCCGTTCGGGTGGGTTTGTTGAGAATCAGGTCGTCCTTGGGTGGCCAGGGGGTGCCTTCGGGACGGGAGGGGTCGTAAAGATGAACGTGGGTATCGATGATCATTTACACACTCCGAATCGTTTCAGGCGCGACAGATCAGCGTGCCGGTGAAAAACGGATACGCGCACACGTAACGAAGATGCACGGCGGGATGCAATGGCACCTTGTAGTGACCAATAACCAACCTGTCTCGGCGAAGGCGGGTGACCAGGGACAAGAGTGCTATGGGCTTTGCTTGAGGGATTGGGGCCAGGGGTAGGCGTTGGAGCCGGCGTTTTCGTCGAACGGCCCGTCGGGGAGCTCGGCTTGCCAGGCTTTGACGCGATCGGTGAGGGATCGGACGAGGTCGGGATGATCGGGGGCGACGTTGGACAGTTCCATCGGGTCGCTCGGGATGTCGAACAACTCTTCACGATCGCCATCGGGGTTGACGAGGAGTTTCCATCGCCCCTCGCGAATTGCCAGGATGGGGCTCCGATTGATGACGTGTCCGGCAATTCGGAAACGCCACTCCCACATCAGTGGTGTCGCTCGATCGCGGGTGGTACCCTGGAATACGTCGAGCATATTCTCGCCCTGTAGCCCGATGTCGCCGGGGATCGGACAATCCCCGGCGGAACAGAACGTGGGGAAAAGGTCGACGGCGCTGAGTGCGGTGTCATTGTTGACGGCGCCGGCCGGGGTGCCTCCGTCCGGCCATCGCAGCAGAAAGGGCGTGCGGATGCCGCCTTCGTAGAGACTTCGCTTTCGACCTCGAAACGGCCCTGGACTGCCGACGCCACTGTGGGACGCGTTCTGGATCGCGATATCTTCGGGGCCGTTGTCGGCGGAGAAGATGACGATCGTGTTGCTCGTCAGTCTGGTCTCGTCCAGGTGATCGAGGAGACGGCCAATATGGCGATCCGCGTTGGTCACGGCGGCGAAATAGATCGCGTTGGCGCCCGGATGTTTCTCCTCCAGACCCCTGGGGGCGAAGCGCAGATACGGTTCAAGCTGCTTCTCATCGGGATCGAGCGTGGCGTGGGTGTCGTTAAACCACACGTTGACGAAGAAGGGTCCGTCCTTGTGGCGATCGATGAACCCGATCGTTTCGTCGACGATGATTTCTGATGAGCTTGCTCTGTCAGGCCCGACATCGTTCGTCAGGAAACTGAGATCGGGGCCGTTGCCTGAATTGATGCGGCATTCGTCGATGCCGTAGGCGAAAGGCTCGGGTGCACCCTCACCGTTGCCGAGGTGCCACTTTCCGTAGTGGCCGATGCGGTAGCCCTGTCGCTGCAGCAGCCGCGTACAGGTCGTGACCGTCGGATCGAGCCAGTTGGGCATTCCCCGACGGGCGTTCATCTCGTGGACGGCGAAGTGACCGTGGATTCCGTGGTGGGCGGGAAAGCGACCGGTAAGAACGGCGGCACGACTGGGCGAGCAGACGCCGGAGCACACGTAGAATTGAGAGAACAGGGTGCCTTCGGCAGCGAGTCGGTCGAGGTTGGGGGTGTCGACGTGGGGGTGTCCGTAACAGCTGAGATCGCCCCAGCCCCAATCGTCCGCGAAAATGAAGATGATGTTAGGCCTTGGCACGGGATCCTTTCATCGGGGAGAAACGCCTGGACCGGGATAGGATGGATCCGTTCCTGAAAGCGTGCGTGTGGGGTTACTCTCCCAATTCATCCAGGTCCATCCGATCTCTTGGTCGGCCAGATGCCTGCTTATTCTTGATGAGATCCTCGCGACCGATGATCGGGATGGAGACATCACCGTATTTGGCCGACGTCCGCTTACTCCAGACTTCCTGAAAGTCCACACCGCTGATTGCGTTGATCAGCTCCACCTGGACGGGCGGTGAACCAATTCTGATGATCGCGCCAGGCTCCAGAAATTCGTCCACTGAGGATTCATCCAAAGGCAGATCGAATGCGATCAGTGCACGGATTACTCGCAGGGCGTTCTCTTCCGTGGGCCTGAAGAAGAGGTCGAGATCACGTGTCGCACGGACAAAGCCGTGAAAGGCCACGGCGTAGCCGCCTACGACGACGAACTCAGCGCCTTCCCCGACGAGTAAACTCAATAGTTCTTGGAATTCGTCGTGGATATTCATCGCTGCGGATCTTCCATACACTGCGACGGATGTCTTCGAGAAGAGACCAACGTTCTTCGCCGCTGAGATGGGCAGTCTGGTCGATGGCGCGTTCCTCATCCGTCAACCGACCGATCGTAAATGTCCTCTCGATCTTCATCGGTCATGTTTTCTGGGTGGTACGGTACTCTTCCCACATCTCTGGCGTGGGAGGATAGTATTTTCCGGGCGCGCACCCTTCGGCCTCGATCTTCTTCTTGATGTAAGCTTCCACACCTTCGTGCTCTTCCACGATGCTGACGCACTCTTCCGCGAACCAGGAGGGGACGACGACCACGCCGTCTCCGTCGCCAACGAGAACGTCGCCGGGGCGAACGAGCACGCCCCCACACTGGATCTGCACGTTCTCTTCCGCCGGAACCGCCCAGGGCGCGCTCCCATAGGGCGTCCGTGCGCCCGCGTAGACGACAAGTCCGTAGTCTTCCTCTTCCATGATGTCCACGTCCCGAATGCCGCCATCGGTGACGATTCCTTCGGCGTTGTTCATCTTGAGTTGCATCGCTTTGACATCGCCGAAAACGCAAGGGCGGGTCGACCCCATCAGGTCGCAGACGAGGACATCGCCTTTCCCACAGCGCCCCATCGCACGGTACTCAGGGCTGTCTTCGCCGAGCTTGGTTTCTTCGACGAGGTCGGGACGTGGTGGGAGGTAGCGTATCGTTCGTGCGCGCGCCGCCAGCCGGCACGCCTTCGTGAAGGGATACACTCCTTCCATAAACGGCAACGGCACGCCAGCATCCTTCTGCGTATGACTCCAGACGGTCGCAATCGGGAGGACGCGGAAGCGGTTGAGGACGGAGTCGGGGACGTCGACGGGAGTAAAGTCAGGCATGGGTTTCTTTCGCTGGGTTCGTTGGCTTCGGCGACGTGCAGAAGTTTCGAGCACTCAATCGTAGTTGCTCTTCTTGTGATCCCCCATCAGTCTCAACTGACGCTCGTTGGCTGCCTCGAGGATGGCGGGATCGAACTTGAAGCGACCCATGTAAGGCGGGTACTTCTGCGTGATCATGCGCATCGAGTAGTGGACTTGGAGAAGGAAGCGAGTGCGGTCGCTCGTGTTCGCGGTTCCACGGTGCCAGACTTCGCTTCGGAAGATCACGACGTCGCCCGCTTTGCACATGATCGAGCGTTCTTCCTGGCCCTGCCAGGAGGTGGCTCCGTCGGGTTTGCAACCGGACAGATGACTCCCCGGGATAAAGTTTGTCGGGCCCAACTCCTCATATAGGTCGTCGAGGTAGTAATGCGCGGTGGTGATGAAGATGGGGGTCCGGACCCGGGGATCGGCAAGGATGTCGGGAGGAAGCTCGAGGGGGAGCCAGTCCGTGTGAAGCGCCTGGTCGGGTCTTCCCGGTCCGGTCATCCACGCGGTCATGCCGAGGCAATGGCAATCGTCGCCGTGTATGGCTTCGGCAATGTCGACCACGGCTTCGCGATCGAGGAAGCCGAGGAAATGAGGGTGCCGGTTGAAGGCGTTGTTGACGTGCCGATTGATAAAGCCGTCTTCCTCGGCGGTCATGTTTTTGTCGTAACTCTCGGGTCGCGGCGTCAGCGCGTCCATTTGTGCCCGAAGGGCTGCGACCTCGTCGGCATTCAAGACGTCCGGAAGATAAGCGAAGCCGTCTCGGTACATCGCCTCGACCTGCTCCTCGAGCGTTTCGTATGCGACAAGATCCAGTGCCTGTGCCATCCATTACCTCAGGTGATTGTGAGTGTCAGAAGCGAAGCTGAGATTCGGAACGGCGAGTCAGGAAATCCCACGTCTTTTTCAGGATCGCGACCTTTCCGCTTGGCGGGGTTCGATCCCACGCGCTCGCCTTGACCGAAATTTCGATGCCTTCGACGTCGACGAGATCGATGTCATCCTGCCCCGAGTCCTCAATCGTCTCTCCGGATCTGCCGCGGAGGATGACGCCGTTGTAGAGTTCGGATGCGATGCTCAGGAGGCCTTCGGTCAACACCGTAGACTGGGATTTTTCGGGTTTTTTCGACCTCGCTGCCGATGCCCGGGTTCCTGGGCGCCCGATGTTCGGTCTCCTCGGTCTGCATGTTGACGGCGCCTGTAGGGTTGGACGTTCGTCGAACTGGATCAGCAGCAACAGGGCGACCGTAGGTAGAACACCCACTGCGAACCCCCACCCGATGTAATATCCTTTGCCGTGGGCAGGGGGTGCTTACCGATCGACTCCCGAACGACGGCTTTCCTGTCTTCTCTCTTCTCCGCATCGTTCTTCGCCCTCGTAGTTCGGGTCCTGACCCTGTCTTCGGTCACCCTGACGACGGTCGTCGCCCCGTCGATCGGCTTCAGCCGGTACGATCGGCTCCTTCCAAATGGGTGGAACAGCCGCTTATCGACACGACTTGATAACCGTTGTCGTGCAAATGCCGCACGTAGCCTTCGAACACGTTCGGGTCGGTGTGCACCCAGGGGTGGTCGAGGTCGGGAACCCCGTGAAAGGTCAGGACCGTTACTCGTCCGTCCCGCGCCTGATCGAGGGCCCATTTGAAGTCGTCCATTCCCCAATGGGGACCCGAAGCGCCGGTCGTGGGTACAAGCAGGGGATCGTGTGACGATGGATCGTACGCGGGACCTCGTCCACCTTCGCTGTCATAGCTGAATTCAGGGGCGGTCCCTCGCCGAGCGAAAGTGAACCCACGTTCCCGATTGACGGCGACCGCCTCGGGCGTGTGAACGTACCCAGGATAGCAGAACGTGACGGGTCGGGTAATCCCGTACTCCTCGCAACGTCGGTCGATGTGATCGATGTCCGATCTGAGTTCGTCGGGGGTCTGCTTCGCGACGCTGGCGTGTGCCCGGGTGTGGTTCCCGATCTCGAACCCCATCTTATCGAGCTCGGCGACTTCGTCCCACGTCATGTAACGGGACTTGTCGGTCAGAAAATTCAACCCTTCTGTGATGTAGAAGGTGGCCTCGAAACCGAGCGATTTCAGCAGGGGAGCGGCAAACGTGAACTGCGATTTGACGCCGTCGTCGAAGGTGAGAACGATGAGGCCGTCGGGAATGGGCATGAACACTACAGGTCGTCCGGCATCTCGTCGAATCCGGCTGCGACCGTGTCGACGAGCGTGTCGGCCTGGGATTCGGTGAGGGGCACGGGCACGCATCCACCCTGACGGCTGACGATTCCGTGATTGAGCAGATAGAAGTAGAGCCAGCGATGTCTCGATTTGTTGTCTTTGGCCGCTTCCCGATAGTTGGTGGGTGGTTTCTCTGTGAAGTAGATCCGGAACAGCGATCCGACGTTGACGACGCAGCCTTTCACGTTCGATTGGTCGAAGGCTTTTCGCAGCCCGTCCGAGATTCTGTTGTTCAGGGTTTCGATGTGGCGATAGGCGTCGGGGGTCATGCCCTGGAGGGTGGCGAGGCCGGCAGCAGCGACGAGCGGATTCCCGTTGTAGGTTCCGGACTGAGGGATCGCAGGGGTGCCGTTGGTCGGATCGTAGAGGGACATGATGTCCGAGCGACCACCAAACAGACCTCCCGGTGTGCCGCCGGCGACGACCTTCGCCAGACAGGTAAGGTCGGGCGTGATGCCGTAGACGCCCTGGGTGCCGGACGAACCGGCCCGGAAGCTGACGATTTCATCGAAGATGAGCACAATGTCCAGTTCCGTGGCCAGACGGCGCAAGGCATCGAGAAAAGCCTGGTCGGGAAGGGCGAGACCCGCGGCCGTGGACAGGGGATCGACGATGATGGCCGCAATCTGGCCACCGTTCGCCCGAATCAAGGCCTCGGAAGCGTCGGCGTCGTTGAAGGGCAGGACGAGCACGTTTTTGGCCGTGCCGGGAGCGAGCCCCCGTGAGGACAGAACGGGGTTGGGGCGATGGGCTGGCCCCAGTTCATCGGTCACGGGAGGGACGTAGCTGACGAGGGCGGGATCGTCGATGCCGTGATAGGCCCCCTCGAACTTGGCGATCAGCGGGCGCCCCGTATGGGCCCGGGCTACACGGATGGCGTTCAGCACCGCCTCGGTGCCGGAACTGCAATACCGTACCTTTTCCAGGGAGGGAAGGCGTTCCCGGATCAGTTCGGCGAGCTCGATTTCGATGGGGGTCGGGCCGAAAAATGCCGTTCCTTTTGAGGCCCGGCTCTGTAACGCCTGGACCACGTCGGGATGGGCGTGGCCCAGAATCAGGGCCGTCGCGTTGCAGACGAAGTCCATCCGCCTGTTGCCGTCGACATCGGTGACGTGGACGCCCTCTCCCTGCTGGGTGTAAACGGGAAAGGGGTCGACGTGGACGCCCGTGCGTGTGTTTCCACCAGGAAGGGAATCGTGAGCGCTGCGCCAGAGCTGGTAGGAGGCACCGTTCTGGTCGCGGTAATCGGACAGGAGCTGGTCGAGTGTCGTCGTCATCGGTGTGGTGCCCAACGTATGTAGTGTAGGATTGCCTTGGATCGGATGTCGTCTGGCCGAAGCGTGACGGCAGGATTGGGCAATATAGGTCTCTAAGAGGGTGCGGGAAAGCGATGGAGGACGTTCGGCGACGTCAGGATTGCCAGTCGTAACCCTGACGCTTCAAGAAGACGTCCAGATCTGCGCGTTGATGAAATCGGCCGACCCGGCCCGACATGACCCGCGTCCACCGTGGATCCCGGTCGTGCATGCCCTGGCTCTCGTAAAAGATGCCAAGTTTCTGGTCGTAGTCGACCATATGCTGCTTCATTGCCTCGTCGTCGAGATAGCGATCGCGGTGAAGGACAGCTTTCGTCGGAAGTCTGGGCTTGATCGCCGTGGGGTTTTCCGGGTCGGGATAGCCGATGCAGAACCCGGACACGGCGAAGACGTGATCCGGCAACTCGAGAAGAGCGCCGACTTCGATCGGGTTGTTGCGGATGGCGCCGATCATGCAAATGCCGAGACCGTGCGACTCGGCCGCGACGGCAACGTTCTGCATCACGAGCGCGGCATCGACCGTTGCGATGAGGAGCGCCTCGACGTACTCGTCGTCGAAGCGTTGACCTTCGTGCATGTCGAAGGCGATGCGATCGCGGTGGAGGTCCGCGCAGAAAGCCAGAAAAGCGGCACTCTGATGTATCTGCAGCTGGTCGGCACACAGTTCGGCCATCCGTTTCTTTCGGTCGGGATCGACGACGTGGACGATGCTGTAGGCCTGCAGGTTGCTTGAGGTGCTGGCCTGCTGCCCGCAACGAATCAGCTCTTCCAGGAGTCCGTCGGGGAGTGGCTTGTCCGTGTAGCGACGGACGGTTCGATGGTTGAGCAGAAGCTGAGTGGTCTGGTTCACGAGAAGCTCCGTGAGATGATGAGGCGTGTTTCCAGCAGGTCCAACGGTCACGACAGAATCGAGGGGAGGACTGAATGAAAGCGCTCGTGCTATGTGAAGATTGCGCGCATCCCGCATCTTTGACGATCGATGGCCTCAATGTTCTCGAAGACCACGTCTACGAATTCACGTTCGTGGAAGATCCGAACACGTGGTCGGCTGGATGGATGGCGGAATTCCCCCTGGTGGTCTTTTCCAAGGCCAATCAGACCTCCGCCAGTGACAAGACGCCCTGGGCATCGGAAAAGATCGCGCAGGCGTTCGTCGATTACGTTTCGCGGGGGCGAGCGATCCTGTTCCTCCATTCGGGGACCGCGCTCTACACGGACATCCCTCCCCTGCGGGACCTGATGGGAGGTATTTTCGTTCGTCATCCACCGCAGTGCGAGGTCACGGTCGAGCCGAAGGCGGGCCACACGATGACGTCGGGGAGCGACACGTTCACCGTGAAGGACGAGCACTACTTGATGGAGATGAACGATCCAGCCGTAGATGTCTTCCTGCACACCCATTCCGAACATGGGACACAGCCGGCCGGTTGGACTCGACAGGAAGGAAACGGTCGCGTGGCCGTCCTCACACCGGGCCACAATCCCGAAGGATGGGTCGTCCCCTCCTACCAGGCCCTGCTCCGAAACTGTCTCGACTGGTGCGCGGGTCGTTGAAACAATACGGAATGTAACCCGGCAACCGATCGCTCCGTGCTCCTGTACGGCTGACAAGATGACCAAGCATACTCGTCCCTGTGCGAGAGCACAGGGACGAGTATGCTTGGTGGCAGAGCGCGTCGCGCGGTTACACTGGCTTTTCGCCCATGACGGTGGTTCGATGCATATACCGATCTTCGTCGTAGTCAGCGATGGCGTAATGCATCACACATCGGTTGTCCCAAATCATCAGGTCGTTGACCGACCAGCGGTGTCGGTAGATCGATTCCTCCTGAACACTGTGGTTGAACAGGAACTCCAGGAGCTCGTCGCTCTCACGTGGATGAAGCTCCAGGATTCTGGACGTATTCCCGGGATTGACGAAGAGACAACGACGTCCGGATTCAGGATGGGTTCTGACGACCGGATGCTCCGCAGCATTGCCACCCTCGAGATCCTGTGCCGAGATGTTCTCGTGGCTGAAACCGATGTTCGTGTTGCGGGCGAAATCGTGGCGGGAGGTCAGGCTGGAGAGGAACTGTTGGACCGGATCGGAAAGACGTTCGTAGGCAGAGTACATGTTGCAGAAAAGCGTATCGCCTCCGATCGAAGGGATTTCAATCGCATAGAGGATGGAGACCATCGCAGGGCGGGGTCGAAACGACACATCTGAGTGCCAGTAGTTTCCGGCCCGGGTGCGCCCCTGGGGTTCTCCTTCGACGATCTTGTTGGAAGCTCGGAATATCTGGGGGTAGCCCGGCAGGAGGTACTTCGTCACGGTGTCCTGGTAGGGTTCCGTTTCGCCGAAGAGCTCTCCGAACCGACGGCTGAACTTGATGTGCTGGTCGGGAGAGAGGTTTTGATCCCGAAGCACGAGAACGCCGTCGTGGTCGTGGAGGGCCTGAGTCACGGCGGAAAAGTCGGCGTCGGAGAGGGCTCCGGATACGTCGACCCCCGTTATTTCAGCACCGAGAGCGGGTGAAAGCGACGTGATCCTCAAAGGTTGCTGTCCGTCGTGAAGGAAATGGGAGTCAAGTTGTTCAATGCGGAATCCCCAGGTAGTGCATGCGTTTATGAATGGCGGTCCTGGCCTCGATGAAGGGACGCTCGAGATAGGCCTGGTGGTCGTCCTCGCCGTGATGATGCGTGATATCACCGGAGCGATGCTGGCGCGAGGTATTGCGAATGTAGGTGATACACCCATCCATCATCGTGAGCATGTACTGCGCAGTGTCCTGGTTGAACATCCACCATTCCTCGCCGCAGGCGATGTAGACGGGGGACGTGTGGGCCATGAGTCCCCGGCCCCAGCCGTCGTGATGCGGGATGGACGTGGTGTAGCCAGGGCCACCGCATCTGAGGGCCAGCCAGGAGTGGCCTGAAACATCAACCT
>CEVA01063411.1_pt1 | contig 15161 bp, 15 predicted proteins | sample 361521 | NCBI WGS metagenome assembly CEVA01 (sample SAMEA2622823, study PRJEB7988) | marine metagenome | isolation source: saline water (ENVO:00002010), including
TGAAAAAATTCCTGTTGATCTTGAGGAAGCTGCGTTTGTTGATGGCGCTTCCCGTGTTCAAATACTAAGTCATATTATCGCTCCACTTAGCACACCAGGTTTGGTAGTAGTTGGGATCTATGCATTCATAGGTGCTTATGCTCAACAATTTCTATTTGCCATCACTTTTAATCAAAAGAAGGAATACATGCCAATACCTTCAGGGTTGTATGAATTTATTGGTTATACCACGGTAAAATGGAATGAAATGATGGCTGCCTCTCTAGTAGGAATAGCTCCAGTATTGATTTTATTCATATTTTTGCAAAAATACATAGTAGAGGGATTAACTTCAGGAGCTGTAAAAAATTAATACTTAAAAAATTATAAATAGACTCTTGCTACTTATCTTTAGATAGTGTTATCGTGAATTATAATTAAAATGGAGGAAATATGAATTTTACAAAACTATCTTCATTTCTAACTATCTCTATATTTGCATTAACTGGTTTTAAGGCATTTTCTGCTGATGTTCACGGAGTATTCTGCGGAAGCGAACTTAGACCTAATTATGTAGAAATAGCTGATGAGTATATGAAAAATAATCCTGATGTTAACGTAACTTTAGAGGCTGTTCCTTGGGGTACTTGTCAGGATAAAGTAATAAATCTTGCAATAGCAGGAGATCCAGTAGCTTTTTCTTATGTAGGTTCAAGAACTTTAAAAGGTCTTGCAGAAAATGGTCATATTTTAGAAACAAATATACCTGCTTCTCAACAAGCAATGTATCAACCAGGTATTTTGAATACAGTTACGCATATGGGAAAAACTTGGGGCTTCCCTCACGCGTTTTCAACTAAAGCTCTTTTCATGAATTGTGGTTTGCTAGAGCAAGCAGGTGTTGCTTGTGAAGGCCCTCAAACATGGGATGAATTATATTCAATGGCAGAAGCTGTGACAAATAATGTTGCTGGAGTTGCTGGTATTGGTTTAGCAGGTAAAGATTTTGATAATACAATGCACCAATTCTTAAACTATCTTTATAGTAATGGAGGACAAGTTATTGATCCCTTAACTAATGAGATAACTCTTGATTCATCTAATACAGTTCAAGCTCTAGAATTTTATGGAAAACTTGCTAACGTAGCTCAAGAAGGTCCATTAGCTTGGGAGAGATCTCAACTTACTGAACTATTTAATGATGAAAAAATTGCTATGTATATTAATGGCCCTTGGGGAAGAGGTCAGCATAAGGAAGGACTAAATGTAAGTACAGTTAGAATTCCTGCTGGACCACAAGGAAGTCAAGGTACACTATTAATTACAGATAGTATTGCTGTTTTCAATAATACGGGCGTTGAAGATCATGCAATGGAATTAGCAAGTATAATTTCATCAGGTGATTCTCAATACAGCTTAGATACTGATTGGGGTTTGACTCCAATTATGCAGTATCCTCAAATTGGAAAAGTAGCACCATACAATGAAGATTATTGGATGATGTTTATTGATGCAATTGGTGATGGGGGACCTGAACCACTATTTGTTGATTATAAAGCATTCCAAGCTGTAATGAACTCAATGATTCAAGGATCAATTCTTGGAGAGGGTGATGCAGCAGATTTAGTTGCAGAAGCAGCTGAAGAGTTGGAAGAATACAAATAAACCTTTTATTTTTTTCTGGGGCATGAATGCCCCAGAATTATTTTAAAAAAATATTCTTATTTTTAAATTTATTTTCTATTTTTTTATTATGCAAATTACTTCTTGGAAGGTTTGAGCTTTTATAGAAAGGTAAAGGTCTTTCATTCTTTAAAAATTTATACATTTCAGCCCATAAAGAATTAAGAATAAAAATTCCTGCAATTGTCGAAGATGATGAAATTCCAATATTTTTTTCTTCAAATATAGTATCTCCAATTGGACTATAGTTATTGATATAAATATCACAAAAGTGACTTAGGTTTTTAAAAGATTTTGGTAAGAGTGAATTTGCGTATTTTATTGATAGAACAGCAATAACAAATAATCCTTTTTTCTTAGCTATTTTGCTTATTTCAATTGGTAGTTGATTAATCCCACTGTTAGAAAAGATTATAATTGAGTCATCTTTTAAAGGTTTAAATTTTTCAAAGATTTTCTTTGCTAAAGATTTATCTCTTTCATTAGATGAGGCTTTAGTAATTCCTTCACTAAAATCAATTTTTTTATCAAGCATAGGTGTAACTCCTGCAAAAGCACCTGCTCTATGCAAGCTTTCCTCAGCAATACAATGATTATGACCTGTGCCAAAAATATATAAATGACTTCCATCTAGGTATTTTTTAGATAATATTTTAGCAACATCTTTAATTTTACCATTTTCTTTGTTTGATATTTTATTTATTACTTCATTAATTTTTTTTGAGAATTTTTCTATCGAGATATTCATATATAGATTATAAATACATTTAATTTAGTAAAAATAAATAAATAATGCGGATAAAGTTTTGAATTCAATAAAAGGTAAAATTATAAATTATAATGAAAGCTTTAATGGCGAAATTATTTTTAGCAATAAAATTGAAAAAATTCATAAAGAAGATAAAGTTGAAGATAATGTTATTATCTTGCCCGGTTATATAGACCTTCATTGTCATGGAGGAGGAGGTTTTGATACGATGCAAGGATACGACTCAATTAAAAAAATGAGTCATTTTCATTTAATAAATGGAACCACAACATTATTGCCAACTACGATGACAAGTAAGTTTGATCATATTAAAAAAGCCCTTCATGGTTTTAATAATCTTGCAGAAGATACAACAAATAATATTGAAGGAATTCATCTTGAGGGTCCTTTTATTAATCCAAATAAATTAGGAGCTCAACCAGCATTAACCCAACTTCCTTCAAATGAATTTATAGAAAATATTCTTGAGATAGCTAATATTAAAGTTATTACTCTCGCACCTGAAATAGAAGGAATGAATGAATTTATTAAATTTCTAATAAGCAAAAAAATACAAGTGCAATTTGGTCATACTTTGGCTGACTTTAAAACGTCAAATGAATATTTGAGTAAGTATCCTATTGGCTTTACACACTTATATAATGCTATGTCGGGACACACTAGTAGGGAGTCAGGAGTTTTATCATCTGCCTTATTAAATGGTAAATATGCAGAAATTATATGTGATAAAAATCATGTAAGTCAGGAAGCTATTAAAATTGCTCACAAGTCTATTCCTGGACTATATGCTATTACAGATGCTATATCTGCTACGGGTCTAGCTGATGGTATATATAATTTTGCAGGAGTTGCTGTAGAAAAGAAAAATAATAAAGTTTGTTTACAAGATTCAAATACACTTGCAGGTAGCGCAATAACGATGCATGAAACATTTAAAAATTTAATTGATATGAACTTTTCTTTTGAAGAGGCTGTTAGAATGACAAGTTACAATGCATCAAAGTACTTAAAGTTAGATAATTTAGGAGTTTTGGAAAAAAATAATTTTTCAAACTTTATTGTTATGGACAAAAATTTAAATTTACTAAGAATATTTTTAAAAGGTGAATTGGTAAGTGAATAACTCTTTAGTTTTACAAGAGGCACTAAGTATACCATTGGTTATAGATAAGTTTTCTCAAATCGATAATAATCAATATCAAGAAATTGCAAATTTAATTATTAAAAAAAAAATAAAGTATATAGTTACTGTTGCAAGAGGAACTTCTGATTGTGCAGCACTATATAGTTCTTATATTTTTGCGAAATATTTAGGACTTCCTTCATATAGTATGCCACCATCAATTATTACACTAGAAAAATCTAAATTTGATTTTTCAGAAGCTTTAGTAATAGTTATTAGCCAATCGGGTAAAAGTAGTGATTTAATTGAGTGTGAAAAACAATCACAAGAAATGGGCGCTACTACATTGTTATTATCTAATAATGAAAATAGCCCTATGGTTAATTCTGCTCATTATTTTTTTAATATGTTTGCAGGTGAAGAAAAAAGTGTTGCTGCTACTAAATCATTTGTACAAACTTTATTAATTTTAAAAAAACTAGTTTTTTCATGCGAAGGAAGAAGAAAAATTAATGATAGTATAAAATATTTAAGCGAAACACTTTTGCAGGATGAAAATAATCAATGGAATGTAGATCTAGTAGATAATAGTATTAATTCAGGTTTTATTATTGGCAGAGGAGTTGGTTTTGCGCTTACCAACGAGATTTCTCTTAAATTTAAGGAATTATGTCAAGAAATGATAGAGCCTTTTAGTAGTGCGGAAGTAATGCATGGGCCTAAAAGTCTAATCCAAGATTCATTTAAACTTTTTACTTTAAGCATGAATGACGTAAGTGGTTTAACAGTTCAAAAAGATAGTGATGAAATTTCAAAGTATACAAAATTGGTTTACAATATTTCTACAACAAACAAAGAAAATAATAATTTCTTCTTTCCATCAAATAAAATTATAGAATTTGATTCAATAGTCTTAATGTCAAAATTTTATCCATGGATTGTAAGATACGCTCAAAAAAAAGGACTTGATCCTGATAAGCCTCGTTATTTAACAAAAGTAACACAAACTTATTAATATTTTGGATCATTTTGATATAGTTATAGTCGGCGCTGGTTCAGCTGGCTGTATTGTGACAAATCAAATCATTAATAATACTAATTATAAAGTGTTATTGATAGAGGCAGGACCTAGCGATAATAGTCCTGTCATCCAAGTTCCTCTTGGTTATGGAATGACTTTTTATCACAATAAGATGAATTGGAATTTCTATTCTGAAACTCAAAAAAATCTAAACAATAGAGAAATTTATTATCCTCGTGGAAAGGTTCTAGGTGGTTCGGGATCTATTAATGCTATGATTTATGCGCGAGGGTTAAGGACTGATTTTGAGAATTGGAATTTTAATAAAAATTGGTCTTGGGGAAATATAAAAGCTACATACGAGGAAATTGAATTTGCCATTAATGACAAGACAAAAAAAATACCTTCTAATAAAATTCCCGTGAATGATGTTAGCAATCAACATCATCCTATATTAAAAAATTTTTTTGATGCGGCTGATGATTTTAAATTTACTTTTAATAAACAATTAAAAAGTTCAATAGAAAATCAAGTAGGAAATTATAATGTTAATATATTTAATGGTTTTAGAGTTTCATCAGCAAAAATTTTTTTAAAACCAATTAAAAATCATCCAAATTTAACTCTTTTTACTAAAACAGAAGTTTTAAAATTAAATTATGAAAATAAAAAAATATCAAGTTTAGAAATTAAGCATAAAAATACAATAATTACAGTGAGGCCTAAGGTTGGTGTAATCTTATCAAGTGGCTCAATTATGACACCTTATCTTTTATTAAAATCAGGGATAGGTAAAGCAGAAGAGTTAAAAGATTATAATATACCGGTTATTTTAAACAGCCCTCATGTTGGTAAAAATTTACAAGATCATTTAGGTTTAGATTATTTATATAAAACTTATATGCCAACATTAAATTATGATTTAGGCACTTGGAGCGGAAGAATAAAATCAGTTTTGAGATACCTTTATAATAGAAAAGGGCCTTTTTCATTAAGTCTTAATCAGGGTGGAGGATATATTAATTGGAATTCTCTAGATCATTATCCCAATATTCAATTATACTTTAATCCCTTAACTTACTCTGTATCTTATAAAAATAAAAGGCCATTACTTAAAACTGATAAATTTAACGGTTTTATTATTGGGTTTAATTCTTGTAGACCAAAAAGTCTTGGTGAAGTAAAACTTAAAATATCTAATAATGCATATTTGCCAAAAATAAATCCAAATTATTTAACTGACGAAAGAGATATTCATGATTTGTATTCTACATTTAATTTCATTAGACAGTTTATAGCAAATAAACACATAAATAATATTATAGAATCCCCAGTAAATATTGATCCATTACAATCAAATGATGACAATTTACTTGATCATTTTAAATCAAATGCAACTACTATTTATCATCCATGTGGCACTTGTCGTATGAGCAAGAATATTAGTGAAGGTGTTGTATCTCATAATTTAAAAGTTCATGGTCTTGATAATTTATGGATAATTGATGCCTCTATTATGCCAAATATTACTTCAGGAAATATTAATGCTCCTGTAATGATGTTAGCGCTTTTATCTAGTAAAATTATTTTGGAAGAATTAAAACAACACTATTAATGAAAATTAAAAAACTAGAAACTTTTACTAAAACCTATGTTAGTTTTGTTAAAACAACATTAGAAGATGGTTCTGTGGGTTATGGTCAAATGTCTACGTATCATGCAGATATTACTGCACAAATATTTCATAAACAAGTTGCACCATGGGTATTGGGTAAATCTTGGCATGATTTTAGCGATATAGAAAATTGGATTTTAGAAAAAGAACATAAATTTCCGGGTTCTTATTTATTAAGAGCTATTGCAGGTCTTGATACATCATTATGGGATTTAAGAGGAAAACTTGAAGAAAAACCTGTAACTTTATTAATAGGGGGAAGTACTGGAGCACTGAAAGTATATGGCTCATCAATGAAAAGGGATATTACTGCTATGGATGAAGCTAATCGATTTAACAAACTATTTCATGAGAAAGGAATAGGTGCTTTTAAATATAGAATTGGTTCAGAATGCGGTAGAGGAGTTGATGAATGGGAAGGCAGAACAGAAGATATTGTTAAAACAATTAATATATCTCTAGATAATTCTGTAAAAAAGCTAGTTGATGCAAATAGTTGTTTCTCATCAGAACAAGCGATTGAAATTGGAAAACTTTTAGAAGATAATAATGTTATACATTTTGAAGAACCTTGTCCATATTGGGAGTCTGAACAGACAAAAGAAGTTACAAATGCTCTTTCAATCGATGTTGCAGGAGGTGAACAGGATTGTGATCTCAGAATTTGGAGAGATATGGTTGAGAGAAAGATAGTAAATATTTTTCAACCTGATGTAATGTATCTGGGAGGACTAACAAGAACTCTACAAGTTGCAAAAATAATTGAAGAAGGAGGATTTATTTGTACACCACATTCTGCAAATCTATCATTAGTTACAATTTGTACAATGCATTTACTTAAAGCTATTCCTAATGCAGGTCCATATTTAGAACTTTCTATTGAAGATGAGGATTATTATCCTTGGCAACAAAAGTTATTTTTGGATAATCCTTTTTTAGTAGAAAATGGTTGCGTCACTGTATCTGAAAAACCTGGATGGGGAATAGATATCAATCCTGATTGGATAAATAGTGCAGAATATCAAGTTTCAGAATTCAAATAGCTGTTTACTTTAATCAAAAATAAAAATATAATTTTATAAAGGAGTTTTTATGGCAACTTATGAATGTAAAGCTTGTGGTATGTCAGTCAATGCAACTTGCGCTAAATGCAATGAACCACTTGAAAATGATATCTTAAAAAAAGATGATGGATCTGAGGTACAAATTTCTAAATGCACTAATGGACATGGAAAAATTAAATCACCATTATGTTGTGGTTCAGATATGACATGTTCTATTGATTAGAATAAAAATTTATTAATTTTTTTATTAACAATATCAGCTTGTTCTATTGTTGCTCCATGTTTTGTATTTTTAATAATATATAAATCACTATTATTGATCTCTCTACTCATTCTCTCACTCATAAGAGGTGTTGAACCAACTTCATTTTCCCCCGTCATAATTAAAGTTGGCATTTTAAAGTTTCTATAATTTATTGGATATCTATCAGAATCAACAAATATTTTATAAGCAGGTAAAAAATTTTGATCATTTTTCTTTTCTAAGAGATTATAAAAAAAATTATAAACCTGAGGGTTTTTTTTTAAATAATTTTCTGAAAACCATCTGTTGATTGAGTCAATAGTTATGTTAGAACCTTTAAGAGCTTGATTATATCTTTTTTGAACAATTTCAATTTGCTCATATGATCTTTTAAATACACTACCAATCAAAACTAACTTATTTATTTTTTTATAAAACTTTTCAGTAAAATGTTGTGCAATAAGTGCGCCAATTGAAAATCCTACAAGATTTATTTTTTCTAATTGCAATTCATTAATTAAATTTAATAATTGATTACTGTAAATTTCAAAACTTAGCTCCTTAAAACCTCCAATTGATTGGCCATGATTTATTAGATCATAAAACAAAACTGGTTTATCGGAAAAAAATTTCTTTTGAGGATACCACATTGTATTATCCAAACCCACTCCATGGACAAAAATAGTAATTGGCGATCCTTTTGCCTCACTTAATTGATAATAATTTCCAGATGAGTCTGTATATTCTTTAAAACTCATTTTGATCTATGTGTAAAAGAATCTTTTCTAAAACTATATAGTTCATTAGGATCAACTTCTACATTTATAATAGCTGGTTTATTGCAAACTAAGGCATCAGAAACAGCTTCTTTTAAATTTTTTAGATGAGTTATGTGATATCCTTTAGCGCCATATATATCAGCAAGCTCGTGAAAAGGAGGGTTACTAATATCGACAGCAATATATCTCTTATCATAAAAATCTCTTTGATAAGCTTTTTCCGCTCCCCATGATTTATTATTCATTATAATTGTAATGGTGTTAATTTTATGATGAACAGCAGTAGATAATTCTGATACGGTCATTCCAAAACCGCCATCACCCATCAAACTAAATACTGGAGAATCTGGTTTTGCTAGTTTAACACCCAGACCTGCAGCAAATGAAAAACCGACTAAACCAAAATCTAAAGGGGTGAATAACGATCTTGTTTCAAAAAAATTAAACTGATCAGTAGCTTGCAGACATAATGTACCTGCATCTAGAGTTACTGAAGCATTTTTTGGCATTATATCTCTTAATTCTTTAAACAATCCAGAAGGTTGAATTATTTTTGAGTCTACATCAGCATTCTCATCTCTTTTTTTATAGTAAATAGCTTTTTCTTTTAAAAATTTTTTTATCCATATTTCACTATTATTTTTAAAATCTTTTCTACTCATAAATGAAATAAAATTTTCTAAAAATATTTTTGCATCATTGTTTATACCAACTTCAATGGGAAAATATCTACCTAGAGCAATTGGATCAATATCCACTTGAACAATTTTAGCAAATTTAGAAATATTATCATAAGAGTAAAAAGTTGAATTGAAGCCAAGTCTCGTTCCAATAGCTAATATCAAATCAGCATTCTTTACAAGAGATGAGGCAATTTTATTACCTCTAGGACCCATTTGCCCAGCATATAACTCATAATCAGAAGGAATTACATCTCCGTGTCCAGCGGAAGATACAATAGGTATATTTAGTTTTTTTGATAGAGAAATTATTTCATTTTGAGAATTAGAGTTCTTAATTCCCGCCCCACAAATAATTACTGGTTTTGAAGAGCTGTCAATTAATAGACTAATTTTTTCTATATCTTTTTCATCAACATTTTTATTTTCAATAGTGTCTTTAATTATATATGATTTAAAACTTTCAACACCAGCTAGAATATCACGAGGTATATTCACATGAACTGGACCCCATTTTTCTTGCATGGCAAGATATAAAGCTTTGTTCAAATCTTCTACAATGGATTTAGTGTGATTTATTGAAAAAGTTTTTTTTGTAATTGGTTCAAATATTTTTTGTTGATCAATGTCTTGAAAAGCATCTTTGCCTTGATGATCTGTTGATATTGCTCCAGCTATTGATAAAAGAGGAGAAAAAGCAGCTTTTGCTTGCGCTACACCTGTTACAAGATTTGTAGCACCTGGACCGTTTTGACCTGCAATGATAACTCCATGATTGCCTGAAGCTCTAGCAAATGCATCAGCCATGTGTGCTCCTGTACGCTCATCTCGCACATCAATAAACCTTATACTCTCTTCGTCGTATAGTGCATCAAAAATTTCCATTGTGGCAGAACCAATTAAGCCAAATACATACTTAATGTTGTGTGCCTTCAGACATTCTATAACAGCCTTACCTCCCGTAATAGGGCGGTTTATTTCTTTTTTCATTATGAGGCAGCTTTAATTTTGCTTTTAGCTTTATTCTTAAAATGAGGTAAAATTTTTTCAGTAAATAACTTTATACTGTTCATACAATCATTATGTTTAACACCAGGAAAATTAGACCAAACTTGTAAATTTTTTAAATTTAGCACCGACTCCATTTCTTCAATTTTATTTATAATATAATCAACAGTTCCAAAAAGCATATTTCTTTCATGTAAAAATTCATATGATAATAAATCTAACTTATGATCTGTTTTAGGAAGTTCTTCTCCAGGATTCATATGAGTTCCTAATCCTCTCCAGTGACATACCCATCTCATATAATTAACCATTTGTTCACCAGCCTTCTCTTTTGCTTCTTCCATAGTATTAGCGACGAACATATCTCTTACAACACTAATCCCTTCACCTAATTCAACATGACGATTTTCTTTTTCTGCTTTTGCTTTTTGATAGATTTCAAAACGTTTTTTTAAAGATTGCACAGGGGGTATCCACATAATAACATTTATATCTTGTTTAGCTGCCCACTCGATCGAACTTGGACTATCTACTACTTGCCACAAAGGTGGGTGTGGTTTTTGAACTGGTTGTGGTACAATTCTTAATTTTTCCAATATTCTTTTCTCTATATTCATAAAATCAGAGCTTGGAGGACTCATATCATGTTGCCATTCAAAATTTGGCGCTGGATAAGTATAAAATTCACCTTTATGATTAAAAAATTTTTCAGTCCAAGCTTTTTTCATTATTGTTAATGTTTCTTCAAAAAGCCTAAAATTTTTAGCCTGATCTTTCATATCGGCATCAGCATTCATGTTTAATGCTTCTCTACCATAAATTCCTCTACCAATACCCGCTTCAACTCTGCCATTAGATAGTTGATCTAAAAGTGCAATATCTTCAGCGACTCTTATAGGGTTCCAGAATGTTATAATGCTAGCAGCCTGACCAATTCTTATTTTTTTAGTTCTTGCAGCAATATCAGAACTTAGAAGTAGTGGATTAGGGCAGATTTCCATTCCTTCATGACTAAAGTGATGTTCTGTAAACCAAATAGAATCCCATTCATTTTCATCGCAGTATGTAGCTATTTCTCTTACTTCCTGTAATATTTGATCGTAACTCTTATTATTTTCCCAGTTAGTTGCATTACAGAAATAGCCAATTTTCATTTAACTCCCTCAATTTGAAGGCGACCTATCCCACTTCCGTATGATCACGACGAGTTATGTATCGCTTAATTATTATTATTATATATTAATAATATTTAATAAAAAATAAAACAAAATTAGTTAAAATTCTTTAAAAGACACTTAATATTTAATGATAAATAACATTATTTTTGATTTTGATGGTGTCTTAGTAGATAGCGAAATTCTTGTAGCCAGGGCCTTTACTAAATATATGAATAATTTTGGTTTTCCGTTTGAGGAAAAAGAATTTTCTAAATTTGCAGGTTTTAAAACAGTACAAGTAATTTCTATTTTAGCTGATAGATTTACAATAAAAAATGAAAAAAAATTTTATGATGAAATAATGAATATAGCGACAAATATATACTTAAATGAATTAGAAACAGTAAAAGGAGCATATAAATTTGTGCAAGATTCAAATCTTAATTTATTTATTGGCTCAAATAGTTTGAAAATTAGAATTTTAGATGGTTTGAAAAAAGTGAAATTAGATGAGTTTTTTAAACCTTCTCAAATATATTCATATGATATGGTAAAAATGCCAAAACCTAATCCTGATATATATTTAAAAGCTATTTATGAAAATGGATTGAACAAGAAGGAAACAGTTATAATTGAAGATAGTATTGTAGGGGTGAAAGCTGGTGTTGCTGCAGATATTAAAGTTATCGGAATAACAGCCGGAGGTCATTGGTATAAAGAGAGAAGCAATAAGGAATTATATGAGGCGGGTGCAAGTGAAGTTATAGATACTTATAGTAAACTAATGCCGTTAATAGAAAGATATTGATAATGAGACCTAACGTCATTGGTAATCCTTTATATATCTCTGTTTATTTATTAATCTTTTCATATTTTTTTGGAGAATTTATTTTGCCAAAATATAGTTTATTCTACTTATTAAATCTATTTGGTTTGTTAGGAATAATAATAAGTTTTATATTTTTCTTTTCAGCATTTAACTTATTTTCAATATATAATGAAAACCCAAGACCAAAAACTGAATCGCAACGTTTAATTAAAACAGGAATTTTTGCTTATGCTAGAAACCCAATGTACATAGCTTTCGTCTTATTTCATTTGAGTATGTTTTTGACTTTTGAAAATGTATTATATTTTCTGAGTTCTTTAGGGTTATTTTTTTGGATGAATAATTACGTAATACCAGCTGAAGAAGATTATTTGAATAATAAGTTTGAGGATGAATATAAAAGATACTGTCAAGCTGTTAAAAGATGGTTATTTTTTTAACTTATTTACTTAATACTAAATGAAGTAATATTTTGTTTTTTATCAACTTTAATAACCATATTTGCTTGATTAGGTAATTCTTTAAGCATGTACTTAGTTATTTTTTCATAATGTTCTATGAAATTAATAAGATTTTTTTTATTCATTTTTTTATGTATTTTTGCATTTGATTTATTCATTTTTTCTTGCTTAATTCTCCAATTTAATATGTATTTAAATGAAGGAGCTTTTAGAAATATAGTTTTATCAAAAATATTGAATAATTTACTATATTCATTTTTTAATTTACTATTATAATATTTTCTCCAAATAGTATTTTTATCTCTATTTTTTTCTAATTTATTTATATTTTTTAATAAATAGCTGCTTTTTATATCTGACGCTCCACAACACCAGCCTTCTAAAATTAAAATATCAGCTTTTGAAATTTCTTTTTTTATTCTAGATGATCGATCATCAATTAATTTATCAAATATGGGAATTAGAATAGGGAATTTGGAATTGTTAAATCTTTTAATATCATTTATTAACTTATCAATATCATGTGTGCCAGGCACACCTCTAGTTATTAGCAGAGGATGGACATTTTTCGAAAGAAAAACCCTTTCTTTTTTTGTTAAATAATAATCATCTAAGCATAATACTAATACTTTTTTTTTATAAAAAATTTGTAAATTTTTTTTTAAGATATTTACCAAGGTGGATTTTCCTATTCCCTGAGAACCTCCTATTAAAAATTTATTTTTTTTTGAAAAAGCTATATATTCAATGATAGGTAAAATATTATTATTTATATATGTTTTAGACAATCTTTTATTAGTTGAGCTAAGGAATTGCTTTTGTATATTTAAAATTATTTCTTTGTTCATAATTCAATTTAATCTTTATTTCCAAAAACTATTCTATAAATTATAAATACATTTTATGAAATTTCTTTTTGATTTAGGTGGAGTATTTTTTGACTGGGATCCCAATCATTTTTTTAAGGATATAATTTTGGATACTAAAGAAAGAGAGTATTTTTTATCAAATATATGTAACGATGAATGGAATATAAAGCAAGATTCAGGCAGAGCAATAATTGAAGCTGAAAATGAGTTAATTCATATTTATCCTCAATACATTAATGAAATAAGAATGTATTACAAAAATCATCGTAAAATGATTAAAGGAATATTTAATATATCAATAGATTTATTAAGGGATTTGAAAAGTAAAGAATTTGAATGCTATGTTTTATCAAATTGGTCTGCTGAAACGTTTGAAGGAATGATAGAAGATTATCCTTTTTTAAAAAATTTTGACGGTATATTGATTTCAGGAGCATGTAATCTCATAAAACCTGATAAAAAAATATATGAATTAGCAATTAAAAAATTTAATCTTAGGCCTAATCAAACTGTTTTTATTGATGATAAATTGGAAAATATTAAAGCAGCTAAAGATTTAGGATTTAAAACAATTCATTTGCTTAATCCAAAAAAAATAAAAGATGCAGTAGGAATTTACTTAAACTAATTTTTTATATATTTTTTAAGAAAATTAATTAAAATATTCCCATCTTATTTTCATTTTTTTATTTTCTACAATTGATTCCATCATTGATAGCAATAAAGGTATTTGTTTTATAGTAAAATGTTTTTTTACCAATTCAAATATTACAAACGATAATTCTGCACCCTCCACTGTAATATTTTTCATTTTTTTTTCTTTAACTTCAGAGTATAAATAACCTTCACCTAAAAATGATCCCATTAAACTATTTCTACCACCTGCAGCACTAACATGAAGATCCCCAATACCTGCAAGTCCTCTAACACTTTCTTTTTTACCTTTTAAAAAAGAAACAAATATCTCCATTTCATAAATACATTGACTAAATAATGCTGCAGAAGTATTTAAGTATTCATTTGTATTGTTATTTAATCCTTTAGCAGAACCAATGACCATAGAAAATATATTTTTAATTGCAGCACATACCTCAACACCTTTTACATCATTTGACATATAAACGTGGTAATAATTTGTGCTTATTAATTTTTTTATCCATTCAGTAGTTTTTAAGTCTTTATTTGTCACCACAACACTACTGTGATTTTTTGTGGCTAATTCATTTGCTAAGCAAGGTCCGGCTATAGCAGAAACATTAATGTTATCAAATTTTTTAGATAGCAAAATCCTTTCTAGTTTATCGATAAGTAATTCAAATTTATTATTATAAACATTTAAACCTTTGGTTAATAATAATATAGGAGGTAATTTTTTTTCATCACATATTTTTTCTAATACTTCAGCGCTCCACTCAATTCCCTTTGAATTAGTTCCTATTACCAAAAGGTCAGTTTTGTTAAATTTTGCATTTAATATATTTTTATATTTTATAAATTTAATAGTGTTTGGTAAGTTAATATTAATTCTTGGATGATAATTATTTTTTTCATTGATTTGGTTAATTAAATTATCATCAAATTTTGAGCCAACAATTAATACCTGATGATTATTTTCTATACAAGGCAAAGAAAAAGCACTACTCATAGCACCTGCGCCAACTATAATAATATTTGCCATTTTAGATTTATTTTCATATTAGTTATATTGCCTAATATTTTATTTCCACATGAAAATAAACAATAACAAAATTTTTTTCTTTAATTGAGCAGAGTAGTTAACAAGAGGAATACTTCTTATTAGGAGGAAATAATATGAAAAC
>CEVA01081526.1_pt1 | contig 15160 bp, 14 predicted proteins | sample 361521 | NCBI WGS metagenome assembly CEVA01 (sample SAMEA2622823, study PRJEB7988) | marine metagenome | isolation source: saline water (ENVO:00002010), including
GGGCGTAGTGGTCGGCCTGCAAACCTATCCGTCCCTGCGCGAATCACACGGAGATCTCCTCACCGGACTGGACAAGGCCATCCTTGGAATATTTATAATTGAAATTATTATAAAAATGGGCGCACATGGTCGCCTGCCGTGGAAGTATTTCTCCGATCCATGGAACGTGTTCGATTTTGCCATTGTTGCGGTGTGCCTAATTCCCTCTGAGTCGGGCAGCTTCGCGGCAGTTTTACGATTGGCCCGCGTGCTCCGTGTGTTGAGGCTCGTCACGGCCTTGCCCAAGCTTCAAATTCTGGTGGGGGCCGTTTTGCGCAGTATTCCGTCCATCGGCTACGTTTTTCTTCTGGCTGTTCTCCTTTTCTACATCTACGGGTGTATGGGAACATTCCTGTATTCGGAAAATGATCCCCTCCATTTCCGCAATCTCCAAACTTCCATGCTTTCACTTTACCGGATTGTGACCTTCGAAGCATGGACTGATATTCTCTACATCAACATGTACGGGAGCAACCATTTTGGCTATGACGAACAAGTTTATAAAACCCTCCAATCAGTCGGGATCACACGCGACATGATACGCTCCGAGGCTTCTCCATATGGGGCGGTCTTGTATTTCGTTAGTTTCACCATTGCGGGTGCAATGATTCTGTTCAATCTGTTTGTAGGCGTGATGATTAATGGGATGGAAGAAGCAAAAAGAGAACAGGAAAAATTCGCAGGCCCTGAGACCAACGAAACCGTCACCCGGAAAGATTTCGTGAAAATAGAAAAAAATCTAACGAAGTTGAGCGAAAAAATTGATGCTCTGTCTAACAAAAAACATTGAACTGTTTCTTGTTGTTTTTACTATATCGTTATAGGTTGTTTTTTGTGGCTCTTTGTTCTTTTCCTCGCTTCATATGGACCAAAACGAGACTCAGATCGGAAGGGGAAATCCCGGAAATCCTGGACGCTTGGCCAACGGTTGCTGGCTTGTGCTTGGCCAATTTGGATCGCGCTTCATTTCTTAGACCTGTAATTGCTTCGTAGTTCAGCCAATCAGGAATTTTCTTTTCCTCCATTGACTTGAGGCGAGCCACCTCCTGCTCTTGGCGCTCAACATATCCCGCATACTTGATGGTAATTTCCACCTGCTCAACCTCTTCGCTGGTCAGCGATTTATCGTGATCCGCCAAATCTGAATAGGAGATTTCCGGCCGCCGAAGAATCTGGGCCATGGACACTGCCCCAACATGGGTGGATTCAAGCCGACTGATTTCCAAATTGACGGTCTTTCTTTTTTCCTGAAATCTTTTAAATAATTCCGATTTAATCAAACCTATATCGTTACCGATATCACATAATCTCATATCAGCATTGTCTTGGCGAAGCATTAGTCTATATTCCGCTCTGCTTGTGAACATACGGTATGGCTCGTTAGTTCCCTTGGTGATCAAATCGTCGATCAGTACTCCGATGTATGCCTGATCCCTCTGGAGCACCACCTCGCCCTTTTTGAACACTTTACGAACGGCATTTATCCCTGCCATCAGCCCCTGTGCTCCGGCTTCTTCATATCCGGACGTTCCATTGATCTGACCTGCCAAGAATAGATTTTCGCACTGCTTGGATTCCAAGGTCGGATTCAGTTGATGCGGAAAGGCAAAATCATATTCCACAGCATAAGCAGGCCTCAGAATTTCAGCCTTTTCACAGCCGGTTATTGTTTGAATTAAGGCAATCTGGACCTCAAAGGGAAGGCACGTCGACAATCCGTTAACATAGATTTCGTCTGTCGCAACCCCCTCAGGCTCAAGAAAGATTTGATGCCGTGGCTTGTCCTGAAACCTAACGATTTTATCCTCTATAGATGGGCAGTATCTTGGTCCGACCCCTTCGATTTCACCCGAATACATCGGCGATTTATGGAGATTCTCCCAGATGATCTCGGCCGTTCTATCATTCGTCCACGTAATCCAGCACTTCAATTGCCCATTGATTTGATCCAGTATTGACCCAGGAAGAAATTCAGAAGCATTTTCACCAAGCTGGACTCTCGAGAAATTCTCTTGTTCCACGTGGAACAAATCCTCCTTCCAAAATGAAAATGATGGGGGAGGGGAATCTCCAAGTTGATCCTCGGTTTTCGAAAAATCAATGGACCGCTTCAACAAGCGAGGGGGAGTTCCTGTTTTCAGGCGGCCAAGCTCAATTCCCAATGCTTTGAGAGATCCAGACAATCCGGTAACTGCAGCCTCGCCCGAGCGGCCTCCTTTTTGCTTGGCATCCCCAACATGCATCAATCCCTGTAGAAATGTGCCCGTTGTCAAAATAACGGTTTTCCCGTGATATCGAACACCCAAATTGGTTTCGATTCCGAAGGCCTTTTGATTTTTGTGCAAAACCGATTCAGCTTGGCCTTGCTGTATGGTTAGATTTTTCTCCCGCTCACACACCCATTTCATCCGAAATTGATATGCCTTCTTGTCGCACTGTGCTCTTGGCGCCCATACAGCCGGCCCTTTGGCCCTATTTAACATGCGAAACTGAAGTCCCGTCATATCCGTGCATTTCCCCATCTCACCTCCCAGAGCATCCATTTCCCGGGCGAGGTGCCCCTTCGCCAATCCGCCTATCGCTGGGTTGCAGCTCATCTGGCCGATCGTGTCCACGTTGGTTGTCAGCATAAGCGTTTGGCAACCCATCCGCGCCGCAGCCAAAGCAGCCTCAATGCCTGCGTGACCGGCCCCAACGACAATTACATCAAATTCCTTGGGGTAAATGAACATTAGGCCATCCCCGGAATCATCTCATCGTTTGCGGTTGGAAGTGCATATTCCGCGTCATAGGAACCGCTTCCATCCTCTTTAACCAGTCTCCCATTTGCAGACAAATGTTCACAGATCTTATAAATGGTCTCAATTTCCTCAACATTCTGAGTTTCCATTGCCAAGTCATCAACGGTCATTGCGTGCCCGCCTCGCCGCATCAAACAATCAATGACCTGTTTTTGAATCCCAAGCACCGTTTCCGCCGCCTTTTTGCCAGCCTCAACCCCGGGCTGATGGTAGGCATTGACCCCGATTAGACTCGCATAAAGTCCAACCGCTCTCTCATAAAGAGCTATCAGGACACCCACGTGGAACGGTGTAACTTCATCCACAGTGATTGTAATGGATTCCCTGCCATTTTCAAAAAGCGCTTTTCTGGTTCCCTGAAAAAATCCACTCAAATAATCTCCGGACGTTATCCAAGGATCCTCGACATAAACCTCCTCCCCCGAGCGATCTCTCAAAACCTCAATAAAAGTGACAAAAAAATTGGGAACACCTTCGCGCAATTGCTGAATATACGCGTGTTGATCCGTAGATCCCTTGTTTCCGTACACGGCAATCCCCTGATTAACCACATTTCCCTCCAAATCCTTCTCCTTGCCCAACGACTCCATAATCAACTGCTGAAAGTATCGTGAGAGCAACTCCAGACGATCTTTGTACGGCAAAATAACCATATCCTTCTCCCCCCGCCCATGGGTTGCATGGTGCCAACCCACGGCCAAAAGTGCCGCCGGATTGGACTCCAAATCTTCCGTACGGGTAAGCGAGTCGCACCTTGATGCACCCTCCAAAATTCCGCCAATTTCAATCCCCTGTAGCGCAGCCGGCAACAATCCCACTACCGCAGTCTCACTCGTCCGGCCGCCCACCCAGTCCCACATTGGGAATCGCTTTAACCAGCCTTCATCAATAGCAACTTTATCCAGTTGACTCCCTTCGCCCGTCACGGCCACTGAATGTTTCCCGAAATCCAACCCGGCTGCGTCATAAGCATGTTTTGCCTCCAGCATTCCATTTCTCGTTTCCTTGGTCCCCCCAGATTTTGAAATAACGATAACAATTGTTTTTGACAATCCATTTCCAATTTTATTTAAAACTATATCGTTACCGTCTGGGTCTGTATTGTCAAAACAGTATAATTCAAGCTTTTTCGTTCCGATATCACCCAGGGCGTGGCTGACGAATTGGGGCCCAAGTGCGGACCCGCCAATTCCGATTAAGAGCATGTTCTCAAACTCTCCGCCTTCTCCCTGTATTTCCCCCGCGTGAACTGATTCCGCAAATGCTTTTATATCCTCCAGAGATGCGTCGATAGAGTTTTGAATTTCCTTATTGGGAGCCAATTTGCTGTTGCGCAACCAGTAGTGTCCCACCATTCGGTTCTCATCCGGATTCGATATGGCTCCCTCCTCCAACTCGCGCATGTCCACAAACGCCTTTTGCATGGGCTTCGCCATGGATTCAAAATAGTCGTCGGCAAAGTTCAGCCGGCTCAAGTCCAGTGCCAGACCAATTTCAGGATGGGTGGAGCGCCGGCGCTTGAAGCGCTCCCACAATTCAAGTGGATCCTTTGTCATGGGTTGGCGAGACCATAAGGGAGTCCCGTTCCTCAACAAAAGCTTTTTGCGAAACACCACAAGAAGGTAATATTAATTTAGTTTGTTTCTATCTTATTTCATGGGCTGCATTCGGTTTGACCCAGACGTCATGAACTGTTAGCATGCGCACATGGCGAATCTGGAACTGCGACTTGGGCTGTTGGCGCTGCTTTTGCGTGGCGCGGCGGTCGGGGCTCGGCGGTAGTCGCCAGTGACTTTTGAAACCCCACCGTCGGCGCCGCCACGGTGGGGTTTTTTGTTTAACATCCAACAAACGGCGGGCCGGGAAAGTACAGACCATGAGCAAGAAACGCGTGGTTATTTTTGACACAACGTTGCGCGACGGCGAGCAATGCCCGGGCGCCTCCATGAATCTTCGCGAGAAGCTCGCTGTGGCGCGCCAACTGGGCCACCTCAAGGTGGACGTGATTGAGGCCGGCTTTCCAGTCATCAGCGAGGGGGATTTTACTGCCGTACAAACCATTGCCCGCCAAGTCAAGGGGCCGCAAATTGCCGGCTTGGCCCGGTGCGTGCCCAAGGATATCGATGCCGCCGGGGCTGCCGTGAAACCTGCCGGCAAGCGCGGCCGCATTCATGTGTTTCTGGCCACCTCAAAGATTCACCGCGAGCACAAGCTCGGCAAGGCGCAGGACGAGATTTTAAGGCTCGCCGTTGAGGGCGTGAAACGCGCGCGTAAGTACGTGAAGGACATTGAGTTTTCCCCGGAGGATGCCTCCCGGACAGAGCCGGATTTTCTCGTGGAGATTTGCCGCGCTGCCGTCCAGGCGGGTGCCACCACGGTGAACATTCCTGACACCGTGGGCTGGGCTGTGCCCAACCAGTTTGGCGGACTCATTGCCCACCTGCATGATTCGGTGGAGGAGTTTCAAAGCGGCAAGGCGGTCATCAGTGTACACTGCCACAATGACTTAGGGTTGGCGGTGGCCAACTCATTGGCGGCCGTGCAGGCAGGCGCCCGTCAGGTGGAGTGCACGGTCAATGGCATCGGCGAACGGGCAGGCAACGCCGCCATGGAGGAGGTGGTCATGGCGCTGAAAACGCGCAAGGATTTCTTCGGCCGCCTCACCTGCGGCGTGAAGACCAACGAAATTGTCAAGGCCAGCCGCATTGTGTCCGGCATGAGCGGGCTGAATGTGCAAAGGAGCAAGGCCATTGTCGGGGAGAACGCCTTTGCCCACTCCAGCGGCATTCACCAGGATGGCATTTTAAAGAAACGCGAGACGTATGAGATCATGGACCCGCGTGATGTCGGCTGGGGCCAGACAGAACTGCCACTAACCAAGCACAGCGGCCGGGCTGCGGTAGCGGCACGCCTGAAACATCTGGGTTTTAAAATGGACGACGCGGACGTAACGGCGATCTTCGCGCACTTTAAGGAAATCGGCGACAAGAAGAAGTTTGTCTATGACGATGATCTGGTAGCACTGGTTGAGGGGCATATCGCGGAGGTTCCGGAAACGTGGAGCCTGGATTATCTCAATGTCACCAGCGGCAATCAAACCGTGCCCACCGCCACGGTACGCCTCACGAAACAGGCACGACGCAGGACTGATATCGCTGAGGACGCGGGCATTGGGGACGGCCCGGTGGACGCCGCACTGAAAGCGATTGATCGCATCACGGAAACTCGCGGCAAGTTGATGGATTACTCCCTGCGCGCCGTTTCACAAGGCAAGGACGCGCTGGGTGAAGTGACAGTAAAGGTGGATTTTGGCGACGGGGAACTGATTGCCGGACGCGGTGCCAGCACGGACATTTTCGAGGCGAGCGCGCGTGCTTACCTGAACGCGGTCAACCGCCACCTGAATAATTCAAAGGCCCAGCCGCGCAAGCGCAGGCGTCAGCCGTAATCCGCCTAGACCAGCGAGCTCAAGCTGGAGCTATCCATCAGGGCACCGGTGTTGCTGGCAGCAAACTCGAAGGCCGTTTGCAGCGAGCCGATGCGGGCAAAGGCTTCAGCGTTGTTTCCCCCCGTGGCATTCAATTCACTGGAGAGATTGCTGGCGATCTTGTTGAAGGAGCCGGAAACCGCTTCATTCGTGGGTCGAGCCTGCATGGCCCTTTGGGTTTCGTGATGCCAAGATACCTCGGGCGTGGAAGGAGCGGACGGACGAATCGCGGCGGGCTGCTGTTTTTGATAGGCATCAGCAGCGGCATGGCGCACAGCCTTTCGCGGCGGCGCGCTAATTTGCCGAAGCTGCAGATCCTGCGGTCGCAGCGCGCCATTTATGCCCATTTCACTCATAGCCAAGGACGGTTTGCGATTCGCTGGCCGGAGTGCGATCCGCCTTTTGCGGCCCGCGGGTGAGAGAGTTTTGTTCCTGCCAGACTTCGCTTACCTGCGATCAATATTGCACCGTGGCTCCCGTTCCGCAAAGGGAAGCATGTAGGGGAATCCCCTATCGCTGAAAAGCCGCTGAAACAAAAAAATCCGGCGCATATACACCGGAAATAGGCCCACACTTTTTTCGTTGCCAATCTTCACATCCGGCAGCGATTCTGCAGGGAGCACCTGTGATGGCCGGGCCAGTTGTGGTGCGGCGTTTTCCCATTCTCCTTCATTCTTCGAATCTGCCACTTTTCCAAACGTTCCGCCGTCCCAGCAAGGACGATGGTAAACGACATAAAAAATAGAATCGTAATGAACATGGTATCGGAATCGTGAGCTTAAATTTGATCTTCCAACACGATGCTGAGAATGAATGTTGCCACGCTGATAACCGAGAGAACGGTCATCATGACAAGTAGTGTGTTGAGGACTTTATCCGTCTTGTTGGTCTCGTTCTGAATATTCATGTTTCCTTTGTTTGCAGCCTTTTGGGCCCAATGTTCATCTGTTCTGCGCTAACACGGGTGCATTATTCATCCAGCAAACGACTTCCCCCACTTTATCCAGCTGCGGGAATTGCTTATTCGCCCTCATGAATGCCTGCATTTAAATCTTTCCGTTCGCCGGGCCCAAAGTCAGGCCACATCTTGGAGGTGGAGACTTGTCCGTATAAAGAGAGTCGACGAATGGGCACTCTTGAACGCAGTCTGTAGCGTGCCCATGTGAGCCAGCGCTCCATAGGAATCACTCTTGCGGGAGCTGAGATCCACTTTCAAACCCTTGACGAATGTTTCCATTCTGCCCGAAAAATTTGGGTCTGCTCCTCGTGCGGAGAACGCCTGCGCGGTGTCCCAAGGAATTGATGTCACTCCCTTGAATGATGGGGCAGAAGCATCCGAAGCTCTCCTGGGGGCTCGATCCAAGGCGACACCCATCGAGTTGATGGAAACCGTACTTGTGGCCGCTGAGATATTCATTTGGTTAACCTGTTTCGTTGAGTCCCCCGCAGCGGCAGCATTCCAATGCGAGACACCGCGGGGGACATCTGCCAGCCATTGGGTCACCCGCATTCAATATGCCGCCGCGAATTCATTTCGGCAAAGTGACAATCATAAGGGAATTTCCTATTCCGCATGAGAATTTCGCCTAAAAAATGAGGCTACGATCCCCGCTTTAAATTCATCCCGCCTTCATAAACCCACCGATAAGCGGCATGACTCAGTTCCGCGGAATTTTTAACCGCGAGCTTGCGCCGGATGTTGGTGCGATGGGCCTCCGCTGTTTTCGCGCTGATGGACAACTGCAGCGCAACTTCCTTCGTGCTGTTGCCATGCCCCAGAAGCTCGAACACCTCCAGTTCCCGGTCCGTCAGAAACTCGACGCCCTCCACGGTTCCTGATTTTTCGCGTTCAGGAAGATTGGGGGGCCGATGCGTCAGTTGCTCCGGGCGAAAGATCATTTGGCCTTCAAAAACTCTCCGGATCGCGTCGGCAATTTCCTCTCCACTGGAATCCTTGTTCAAATAACCATGCCCACCAGCCTGAATGACACGCATCGCATAAACCGAATCCTCATGCATCGACATCACCAAGATCCGCACTTTCGGCATCATGCTCTTCAGGTCCTTGATCAATTCCAGCCCGCTGCGCCCGGGCATGGAAATATCCGTGATGACCAAGTCCGCGTCTGAACCCATGATCCCTTCCAATGCCTCCCGCGCATTGGCGGCTTCTCCACAGACGACTATGCCCTCAACACTCTCCAATATGGCCTTCAGTCCCATTTGGAACGCCGGGTGATCATCCACCAGAAAGATCTTTTTCCGTGTTTCCACGGGAATTTTCGCGACAGATTTTCGCGTACTTCTTTTTCTTTTCACTGTGCCCACCATGGTTCTACTGCCTTTCGCTGACTGCATTATCCCGCAGTCGCCGCGATTGAACAAAGCGGGACCGCTACGGGTTTTGCCTATCCTGCATCGTGCAGGCGATTAGCTTGAGAAGAGAAGAAGTTGGCCTGCGCGGGCGGATTTACCCTCGCTCATGAATCCAACGGTATGCAGCGTGAATCAGTTCCGCACTGCTTCCACACCCCAATTTCCGCCGAATGCGGGATCGATGGACTTCCGCGGTTTTCACCCCCATGCCCAGTTCGTCGGCCGTCTCCCGCGTGCTCCGGCCATGACCAAGCAGTTCAAAAACCTCCAGCTCACGGTGGGTTAAAAATTCAATCCCATCCACAACACCCGAGGCTTCCCGATCTGGCAAACCACGCCGCCGAGTTTCAATCAGATCCCGCTGTTGAAAAACCATCCGTCCCGCCAAGACTCCGTGAATCGCGGCCACGATTTCCTCCGCAGGCGTCTCCTTATTGACATAGCCATGCCCTCCCGCCTGGCGCACGGGCAGCGCATACTTCGCATCATCATGCACAGACATTGCCAACACCTTAGTGTCGGCGGAGGCCGCTTTCATTCGCCGGATCAAGTCCAGCCCATTGGTGCCGGGCATGGAAATGTCGGTGACCACCAAGTCCGGCCGGGTGTCCGCAATCGCCAACAACGCCTCATCCACGGAAGACGCCTCCCCGCAAATTTCCAAGTCAAACTCCGTGCTCAAGATCACTCCGAGCCCCATTCGGAACGCTGGATGGTCATCCACCAGAAAAATCCTCTTGCGGGTAATCCCCTCGCTGGAGACTCCACATTTGCCCGCTTCCTTGCCCATGCGCACCTTCAAGAGGCGCGATGTCCGGTTTGTTTGCCTTACATTGCTCATCATTACATTGGGTCGACGTTTCAGCCATTCACGCTGCCCAACCACGAGGGAACGCGTGTTTTTAAAGTTGCCTTGGAATCTGCCAGCCAATAACAACCGTCCGCATTGTAACCTGTTGCCGCCGAAAAAGGTGATTAAATGGGTAGGGGTTTCCCTTAGAAGAGGCCGCAAAATACCTTATCTTGCAACACGGCCAAGACCAACTGTTAGGCCTTGTTCACCTGCTGATAAACCCATTGATAAGCCGCATGTGTCAGTTCCGCGGCATTACTGAAATCCAACTTGCGCTTGATGTTGGCACGATGCACCTCCGCCGTGCGATTGCTCATCCCAAGGGTCGCCGCCACCTCACGCGTACTTCTGCCGTGCCCCAGCAACTCAAAGACCTCCAGTTCGCGATCCGTTAAAAACTCAATACCATCCACCGCTCCCGAAGCTTCCCGCTCCGGCAAGCCCGGCGGGCGCGTGGCGAGCTGCTCGGGCTTGAACATGCGTTGCCCCTCAAAAATCCGCCGGATGGCCTCCACGATCTCTTCCGCTGGCGTTTCCTTGTTCAAGTAGCCATCCCCTCCCGCCTGCAGAACCCGCAGCGCATAAACTGAATCTTCATGCATCGATAACGCCAGCACCCGCACCGTCGGTACAACCGCCCGCAAATCCTTGATCAACTCCAAGCCACTGCGTCCCGGCATGGAGATGTCCGTCATTACCAAGTCCGGCGCTGCCGTCTCAATCGCCGTCAACGCCTCTCGCGCATTGCCCGCTTCCCCGCAGACCTCCCAGCCCGGTTCCAGACCCAAGATCGCCTTCATCCCCGCGCGAAACGCCGGATGGTCGTCCACCAAAAAAATCTTCTTATCCGATGTTGTCTTCTTCCGTGGCATCCTCAAAAAACTGTGGCACGGGCGCTTTCGCCGCTTCGTCATCCGGCGTGGGAATCACCAGATGCACCTGCGTCACTCGGCCACGCACCGGCTTGTCCTCCGCTGCCCCGCCCAAGGGCACCGTCAAATGCACCGCCGTTCCCGTTCCCCGTTCCGAATCCAATCGCAAATCCCCCTTCAACAAATCCGCCCGCCGCCGCATACTGCCCAAGCCCAAACCCTCACGCCTGCGGCGATCCATGCCCCGGCCGTCATCACGCACCTCCATCTGGATACTCTTCCCCGAGCCAAACAACTTCACCAGCGCATGCCGCGCCTGCCCATGCTTCACCGCGTTGTGCAACGCCTCCTGCGCAATGCGGCACACATGCGTCTGCAACGTCCGCGGCAAATCCTCGTGCACATACTGCACGAACATCCGGCAGCCACCCGGGAACCCATGCGTCATCGATTTCACCAATTGTGTCAAATTGTCCGCCAACGTCCGGTCCTCATCCACCGTGCTCCCGTGCGAAATGGCTCGCGCCTGTGTCAGCCCCTCCTTGACCATCACCCGCACTTGTCCCGCCAAGTCCGACGCCCCATTCCCCTCCAACCGCCGCAACAAAGCCTGACACACTAAATCCGCCCCCGCCAACTGCTGGCAAACACTGTCATGCAATTCCTGTCCCAACCGTCGCACCGCCTGTTCCGCCAACGCCTCCTGCTCCTCCACCCGCGCCCGCGCCGCCTCCATGTCATGCAACGCCACCAACCAAACCCGGCGCCTCCCAACAACCGCCTCCGAGATATGGCACCCGATGCGCTTGGCCCTCCTTTTCCCACGTGACGGTAAAACCAACTCATTCAGCGCCGCATCCGGCGGCACCCGAAACCCCGGCAAACACTCCCCCAACGCCTTCCCCAACAACCCCTTGGCCCGCCGTCCCAACAACCGCGCCCCCGCCGCATCCACCGACACCACACGCCCCTTACGATCCAACGACAACAACCCCACACCGCTCTCCGGGGAACCGGCCATGCCCAAACTGTTCCCCACATCCCCAGATGCATCAAGAGTGAATGGGAATCCCCCGCCTGTTTGACTTTCAGCACGGCATGCCTATGGTGGGCGGGTGACGTATCATTATTCGGAGAATGGGGCGGCGCGGGGGCCGGTTTCGGTGGATGAATTGGTGGGGTTGGTGAAGAGTGGCCATCTGCCGGAGGGTGTGATGGTCTGCGAGGCGGGGGGGACACAGTGGCGGCGGATGGGAGATTTTCCCGAGTTGCGGTTCAGCCTGAACTCAAAGCCGGGGGATCGGGGTGAGCTGGAGGCTCCGGTGGGATTGGGCAACCGGGAGGTGCTGGACAGCCGGGAGTCGCCTTCCTCCACGGTGGAGGTGTTGGCTTATCAAAAGTTGTCGGGGAGTGATGATGTGGAGGTGGCGCGGAACATTTACGCAGCGTATCGGGCGGGGATGCGGCTTAAACAGGTGCGGGCGACCTTGCGAGAGGGAGAAGTTGTGGTTGAAGCGGGGTGTTTGCATTACATGCGAGGGCAGTTTGAGGTGGAGGCATCCTCGGGAGGCGCGGGCAAGTGGCTGAAGAGCAAGATGTCCGGGGAAAGCACGGTGAAGCCGCGCTACCGTGGCACGGGGGTGATTCATCTGGAGCCATCGTTCGGGCATTTTCTTTTAATCGACTTGAACGACGAGGAGTGGGTCGTGGATCAGGGGGCATTTTATGCGTCGGAAGGGGCGGTGGATGTGGATGCGGTGATTCAAAGCAACATCTCGTCGGCGTTGTTTGGCGGGGAGGGTTTGTTCCAGACACGCATTTCTGGGAGTGGTTGGGCGATCTTGTCGAGCCCGGTGCCGATGGATGAAATTGTGGTGGTGGAGTTGAACAACGAGAAGCTGCAGGTGGACGGGAGCTTTGCGTTGGCGCGCAAAGGGCGGATTGATTTTAGCGTGGAGAAGTCTGGGAAGTCGCTTTGGAAATCGGTGCGGGGCGGAGAGGGTTTGTTGCAGACGTTTCAGGGCTCGGGTGAAGTTTGGCTGGCGCCGACGCAATCGGTTTATGAGGCGGTGCGCATGGGCGGCGCGGCGGGAATCCGGGAGTTGGCGGGCACGGAAGGGAAGAGCGATAACAGTTGATCCAAGCGCGATTAACAAAAGATCGGAGGAATTTTAAATGGATTTAAAGGGCAAAGCGGCGTTGGTAACGGGAGGTTCGCGGGGCGTGGGAGCGGCGACGGCGCGGATGTTGGCGGGGGCGGGATGTGATGTGGCGGTGAACTATAACGCCTCCGCGGAGGCGGCGGGCCAGGTGGTGGATGATTGTCAGGAAGCGGGCGCACGGGCGATCTCGATACAGGGGGATGTGGCCAGCGACGTGGTGTGCCGACACTTGGTGGCGGAGTCGGTGAACGTGTTCGGGCGCCTGGATGTGCTGGTGAACAATGCCGGGACAACGCGGTTTGTGGGTTTCGGAAATTTGGATGATGTACGGGAGGAGGATTGGGACCGCATTCTCGCAGTCAATTTGAAAGGGCCGTTCCAATGCGCGAGGGCGGCCCGACCACACTTGGCGACGGAAGGCGGCGTGATCGTAAACACCGCGAGCGTGGCAGGCATCCGGGGCGCCGGCAGCAGCATCCCATACGCGGCCTCGAAGGCGGCCTTGATCAACTTGACCCTGGCCTTGGCGCGCTCCCTGGGGCCGGAGATCCGGGTGAATGCGGTGGCGCCGGGATTCATCGAGGGCGACTGGCTGCAGGAAGGGCTGGGGGAGAATTACGAAGCCATCCGCCAAGCCAAGATGAAGGAGAGCCTGCTGGATGCGGTCAGCACGCCGGAGGATATTGCGCAGGGTATTCTATCTCTGGCGATGGCGGACAAGGTGACGGGCCACACGCTGGTGATTGACGGCGGCCACTCCGTGGGGCCGCCCTTGGGCGGCGGCATTTAGTAATCGGAGGGGTTCTATTGAAAAAGCAACTCGTGCCCGGCCGTCTTTCGCGAACTGGGGCACTGGAGCCACAATGGAATGGGGCCGGACCGGTGACGCAGGGGCCGAAGGTCGAAGATCAAGTTTTCTTCATAGGGATCCGTTCGGGTTTCTCCATTGGCATTGTGGGAAAGATAAACGACGGGCCGATGGCGCGGGGGCCAGGGATGTTTGCGCCAAAAAATCTCGCGCTTGGCTAGAAGCCTGAATTCGTGGTGCCGTCTGCCGCCCGGATAACAAACGCGCAGGTGCAGTTCGTGTCCCTTCACGCGCACATTTTTAATGGTAGCCGTGTCGCGATGATAAAGCCGGTTGAACGTGCGGCTGTCGACAACCTCCACGGTGCCCCGCCATGTGCGAGGGTGGGATACGCGGTCTGTCGCCGTGAGGGATAGGGCCGAAACCAAGAGGATGAATGCTGTCTTCATCGTGCCCTTGTAGCCTGACACCCGGGCGGGGTCAACCATCCGGTGGGGCCAATGGAGGAGGCGTGGGAGGCGGATCAACTTGAAGGCCATTCTCGTCAAACCACACCTGTTTCGAGGGCGACAAAATATTGCCCTCATAGGTTTCCTCCAATTTCTTGTTCCCGTTGGGGTGATAGTAGATGAGTGTGCCCATGTCGTTTTCCACACGGCCGCTTTCCGTCCCATCAGGCGCATAGGTGATCTTGCTCGCGGGAAAACTGTCCTGCCATGTGTAGACGTATTCCCGCGTACCATCCTCGCGCCATGCCTCCACACGTCCGTCAGGGAGGCCGCGTTGATAGGTTGCGCTGTACCAGGGCTTGCCGTTGGCGTGCCACCACTTGAGAGGACCGTGGTGTTCGCCTTCCTCAAAGGTTTCGCGCTTCTTTAAAGTGCCGTCGGTCCATAGCTCCACGGCGGTGCCCGTGAAGGGAAAAATCATTTCATCCACGTGATAAATCAGCGCTCCACGCATCTCCAAGAGAGACAACCGGATATCATTTGTGCCAGGAGGCTGGGGCGGGCCGTTTGTGGACGCGATATTCGTCACTCCCGGGCTTTCGGGATACTCAACCATCAGCGTCCCGTTTTGGTCGTATTCCTTAAACGCCTCAATGCGGCCAGACCTATAGTCGATCATCCATTGCTCCCGTTCATTCTCCGCAAACCAAACAATGCTCTCCCCATCCAGACGGCCTTCCTTGACGTAGGCCAGCAGCCGTTTGTTTCCATTTGTGTAACTGGCCTCGATGGGACCGGTATAAGGAGTGGTGGAATCCGTTTCGTGATAATAGAGCGCCGTTTCCCAACCCGCATCGCCGACATTCACGGGTTGGCCTTGGTCATTCAACAGTTGTAACTCCGCAGCGGGAATGGCGGGCTTGGGTGGCGTGCCGCAGGCGAAGGCAAACAACAACGCGCCCATGGGCGTCAGCCAATAAAGCCATGCGGGCAGGGTTAGACTGGATGGTTTCCTTGTCACTTTGTCCGTCGCGTTTCCGTTCCAAGTCGGCGGCAGTCGTTCCCTGACCGCGCCGACACCACTCCCAGAGGAAAGCCGCTCGACGTGGGAAAAAATACGGGAAAAGAGGCTGAAAATCAATCTTATTCACAGCTTGTTCACATGGCGCCCTGTCTTTTTTCTGCGTGGTTCTCTTTTTGGTGCTATATTGGTTCGCTGCGCGGGCGTTCTGTGCACGCGCGCGCTGACTAGCCGGTTTAGTCAACTTGGCGGTGGCCGGGCGCACTAAGGAATAACGGCGGGAGAGGCCCGC
>CEVA01514486.1_pt1 | contig 15132 bp, 7 predicted proteins | sample 361521 | NCBI WGS metagenome assembly CEVA01 (sample SAMEA2622823, study PRJEB7988) | marine metagenome | isolation source: saline water (ENVO:00002010), including
TTGAGCAAAACAATCCGGATAAATTTCACTACATTCAACACAATACGAACAAACCTTTGAAAATGCAAAGTAAGTTCGATGTGAACGGTGCACGCCTAAACGCACCAAGCCTCAAGCCGAAAACGAAAATCGCTTAATATTTATGCATAAAACCTCCTGAAGTCCAGTTTCATCTTTCCACAACATATTAAACACTAAGCTTGTATATTTGATCAGTAGTATGGATAATTGGAATAACAGTGTGATCATTGATCACTCATTTGACCCAGAGTATAGAAATGACGGATAAATCAGATTTAGAACTTATACATCAGCTTCTGGAAATATATGACCAAAAAGCGATTGCAGAGTTTTTAAACAAAGTGTCACCTGACCGCTGGTGCAGAGAAACCCTGAATAGATGGTTAAAGGGCAAAGCAACACCTAAACTAACCCATAGCGAGTACCTTACTTTAAAGGAGCTAATACCAACCCCTAAAGTTACAGAGGAAAACTGTGAGTTTAGATTTATCGATTTATTTGCCGGTATTGGCGGGATTAGAAAAGGTTTTGAGGATGCTGGCGGCCTATGTGTTTTAACCAGTGAGTGGAACAAGTACGCAGTCAAAACTTATAAAGCCAACCACGGTAGCGACGAGAGTATTCATAAATTTAACGAAGATATTCGTCAGATTACCCTGTCTGAAGATGAAAGCATTTCAGACGAAGAAGCATATAAAAATATAGAAAGAGAAATTCCGGAATATGATGTGCTTCTTGCGGGCTTTCCTTGTCAGCCATTCTCAATAGCCGGAGTATCGAAGAAAAACGCCATGGGCCGCGAACATGGTTTTGAATGTAAGACTCAGGGAACACTGTTTTTTGACGTTGCACGAATTATTGCCGCGACTAAACCTAAAGCCTTTGTTCTTGAAAATGTGAAAAACCTGAAAAGCCATGACAAAGGTAAAACTTTTCGTGTCATTATGGAGACTTTGAAAGAACTTGGTTACGAAGTTGCTGACGAAGTATACGAAGGAACGCAGGATCCAAAGATTATTGACGGTAAGCATTTTCTCCCCCAACACAGGGAACGGATAGTGCTTGTTGGTTTCCGCAAAGATCTCAATGTTCATGAAAACTTTTCTTTGAAAGACGTACTTCAACATAAGCCAGAACAATCTGTAACCCTCGGTCAAATCCTTGATAGAGACGTAGATGAAAAATACATACTTACTCCGAAGCTCTGGCAGTATCTATATGACTATGCTGCCAAGCACAAAGCAAAGGGGAATGGTTTTGGTTTCGGGTTGGTAAACGAAAACTCTGTTGCCAGAACGTTATCTGCGAGGTATTACAAAGATGGCTCCGAAATACTCGTTGACAGGGGGTGGGACTTTGAAAAAGGTTTCGATGACCCGAAAAATCTTGAGAGACGGCCAAGACGTCTTACACCTTTGGAATGCGCACGTTTAATGGGGTTCAGCACGCCAGGTTCCAATGACTTTAAAATTCCGGTATCAGACACACAGGCCTACAAGCAATTCGGTAACTCGGTTGTAGTACCTGTCTTTACTGCTGTTGCAAAGCTGATGAAACCGCGGATACTCCAAGCAATCATTAAAGATAGTCAAAAGAAAGTAGATGATGCTGCCTAGTAGATGACTGACGTTCATTCGCCTAAAGTCCGCTCTAAAAATATGCGCGCCATTAAGGCGCGCAACACCAAACCTGAAATAAAAATAAGAAAAGGCCTTCACCGACTGGGCTTCAGATACACCTGTAATAAAACAAACCTTCCCGGCAAACCCGACCTTTATTTTAAAAAGTACGAATCCGTGATTCTTATTAACGGCTGTTTTTGGCACGGCCATAATTGCGACTTGTTTCACTGGCCTTCTTCAAAAAGAGAATTCTGGATAAAAAAAATTACTGATACACAAAAGAGAGATATTAAGAAAATCAATGAACTACTGGATCAAAACATCAAAGTACTGCTAATTTGGGAATGTGCGTTGAAGCGCAAGGAGCAGTTGGCTAATGCAATAGAAATTTCTGCTAACTGGCTTAAAAATCAAAACAATATATTTTCAGTCATTGATAAGGAAGGACTCCACGATGTACGAGAAATTGACAGATATTTTCGATGCAGTCGCAGTAAAGTACCTGACGGCTGTTGATGTAAAGCGTAAGAACAGTAAATCTTCAGGTTCAAATCAGCATGAATTGGGAGGGCTTGTTAGCGCAGGAATAGGAAAGTATCTGGATCTAACACAAAACCAGAATCACCTGAAATATAAAGCTACTATGGTCTATATAGGGTCTCAAGATGAAGAGCCTATTGTTTGCAGAGACACGGTTACATGGTATGACACCAGATATATGGCTCACGGCAGGGGTCCAGAATTCAGGCTTTACTATAAAACCAATGAAGTTTCTGAGCTATTTGAAGAGTCTGACTTTCTTCTTATAGCTGTCACCAAAGACAAGGAACTACTGCTGGTATTCACCCCCAATGAATCAACCGTGGAAAATCAGTTAAGAACAATTTTCGGTGCCGGCAATATCTTCGCTAATACTTCATTCAAAGAAGTGAAGATCCATCAGTCAGAATTGGCCTTGCCAATACAGACAATGCTAAGCCAGCTCGGCATTGAACTATATACTGAAGCTGATGAATCAACAGAACTGCTTAACTCAATATTAAAAACTTTTGGAGAAAGATTCCCGAAAACCAGAGAGTTTTCTAATTTCACTCGTGCTCTTTTTTCAGACTCGAATCCTATGGATGATCCGGATGAAAGTCTCTTACGGTGGATGAACGGAGAAGAGAAGCTATTTCGAATTCTCGAGCGCCATATTGTTGCCGAACGTTTAAAAAAGGGCTTTGGTGAGCATGGTGATGACGTCGATGAATTTATTAGCTTTTCATTAAGCGTACAAAATCGTAGAAAGTCGCGCGTGGGTCACGCCTTAGAAAACCACATTGAAGAGATCCTATTACGAAATTCAGTGATATTTGAACGAGGCAAAAAAACTGAAGAAAAGCAAACTCCAGACTTTTTATTTCCCGGCCAAAAACAATATCTATCACCAGATTTTGACTCTTCACTGTTAAGAATGCTAGGAGCAAAAACCACCTGTAAGGAACGCTGGAGACAAGTGCTTGCAGAGGCCGAAAGGATTAAGCTAAAACATCTCTTAACACTCGAGCCTGCGATCTCTGAAGATCAAACCAATCAAATGTCTAAAATGAATTTGCAGTTAATCGTTCCAGAAAATATTCAATTAACTTATACAAGTCATCAAAGGTCCGGACTCCAATCATTTAAAGAATTCATAGAAGAGGTTAAATATACCCAAAAAAATAAATAACTAGGCCCGTCAAGTAGCTAGCTTAGATGACTTAGCTAAGAGGCATTACTCAAATGTCAGTGAGATCTAGTTACCAGAATTTATTCATTCTCTCGCATTTAGGATATACAACTGGGCTGGTGAAAGCTTCCGTGCTCCTATAGCTATTCTACCTTGTGAATAACGATGTATGTTTCACCATTTCCCTCACGTACTCGTAGACCAGAATTAGAATAATTCTCGCCCTCTGCCCTAGGGTTATCAAAATCAAAACGACTTCGATTATATAATGTTCTGTAGCTCCAATGTCCCATGCCTTGATCGAATAATATTCGGAAGGTTCCATTCTTTTTTGTGTACACAGTGAGTGCTCTACCATGTGGAAGATCACGTTTATCTATAAAGTCATGGAAAACAGGTACGTTAGTTACGCCCTCTACCCCGTCAACAAATTCAATCCATTGATCAGTCGTTTCGAAGTCATCAGCGAAGCAAATAGGCTTTCTGGGCTTAGCAACAGGATAAGTAGTTTCAATTTCTGCATTAAAGCTACCAAATTTCTTATTTAGAGCAGCCATAATTTCCAGCACCAGAAGCACAGAAACAGGGGACATTAAATAGCGATCCTGGTAAATAACTCGGTCAATTCCTTCACCAAACTCTTTTTCTAACAAAGGGGTAGTTTCCAGTACTAGTTCAACAAACGACTTCCCAAACGAACTAACATCCACACTTAACGGCGCAACATCAGTAATTATTCCAATATTATCCGCTAGTGACGACTTAATTGCTTTATCGGACAAATCAATCGGTAAAATGTCGATACCTAAATTACTATCAGTATTTGTAATAAGAGACTCTTTCTCTGTATTTCCCCAATTATCATTCAGTGATAGGCTTCCAATATCATCCGTCACATACCAATATTCGGTGCCCTTTATGAGGAGGCGGAGAACAGGAAACACCCCTTTTGGAAGCTTGGAAACATCGCTATAAACTCCAACTTGTACATCAGCATCAATATTCCGCTGTAGTTGCCAGGCAAGCTCTGGATCTATCCCTTCCACAACATTACCAGCGAGTAATAAACGAACTTTTGATCCTGAAAAAGATTTTAATTTCTTGAGAGTTGGGTTACTTGCAAGTTCCCAGTTTGTATCAGAAATAAATACATCAATCTCCGTCGCTCTTGGTCCTTTCAAACTTAATAACGATTCAGCGTTCAGTAACTCACTTTGTGAATCATTCCCTAAGAAACGGCGAGCCTCAGGTACGTCAAGCCTTTCAATTAAACGGGTTTCATCAAAAAAAGTGATGATTGCGTGGCGGTTTAAGTAAGCGAGATGATGTTGGGTCTCAAAATCTAATAAGCACCCATGACACGCTTTATCACATTTGCCAGTGCAATTCAGAGCAAAATCATAGGCAGCAGCAAGAACTTCAGGCAGCTTCTCTGCAAGTTGAGTCGCATAGCCAGCCCCTTGGGAGGCTTTGTCGAAAATAAAGATACTGGTTGCAGATTGCCCTTCTGGAGAGGTACGAGTTTGAACAGAAATACCCAGCTCTGAATCTGCAATACCTTCCTTTTCAGAAAAAGCGAAACGCATAGCCGTCGCAAGGCTAGTGCCAAGCTCCTTATCGGAAATCCATTGATTGGTCTCCGGGTTTCTTAACTGTAACTCCAGCATTGTTGTTACGGTGCCAAACCCCAAAACTAAGGGTGTTATTATCTCCTGAGTTTCTCTACTGATCTGACCTGCCTTCATACTCCAGGGTTCATTCGGACAATTAGCGCTCCCCTGTTTATTAGTCCCCTGAAGGCGTCGATGAACTTTTGTTATTCTCGCGCGTTCTGAATCTGATATAGCAAGGTTTCCATCTTGATTCGACCAAGCCTCGATTGTATGAGTACGTCCACAATGCCAACAGAATGCGAACCCAGCTCCTCTTCCGTTATTATAATGGAACAAATTACCAGATTGCGTAGCTCTGAAACGCCCATAATCTATTTTTCCTAGTGCCTGCCAATCTGACTCATCTATCGTAACCAAGGGAGTTCTAAATTTTGCGTATTCTGGTTGCGTATAGTCATTGTGTAGTGGTGCATGATAATCCACTTGAAAGCCAGCAGGCACAATATATTCCATTCTTTTCAATTTTCTTGTGCACTCTGGACAATTATAGGGAAGTGAATGCACAGAATCGTGATGTGCTGTGTGGTAGCCACATTCACAATGGGCGATATAAGAGAGAGACTGAAGTTTTGACACTTCTTTTTCAGATTTTGGAATCTTCCATGACAGCTGTAGTCCAGCGGAACGATAAACAGCACCATTTAGAACTACATCCTTACCCGGCTCATATTCTCGTATTGCCACATCAAGTGAACGAGATGGGTAATCAGGGTTGCTCCAATCTGACTTGCGACTTTTCTTACGGTCTTCATTTTTATTATTTGTGATAAGTTCCACGACATTTGTAGGGAATCCATATCCGGGTAAAAACCCCCTATTCGCCAGAACGCTAAGCAAGTATTCTTTCTTCATTCCTTCCAGTTGATTTTCAAGACGCTTATACGCACTATCTTTTATCTTAGTACCACTATCGTCGAGTTCGACACGGGCTTCTGACTCCTCCAATAGTTGTGCAATAGCTTCGTAGCGCCCGTTCCAATGCTCGGTAACATCAGCAAGCTGCTCACGAACACTTTGGATTATGCTAACTTCAGATAAGCTCTCCAGCGCAGTGCCTCTTATTAGATTTTTAAGACCCGAAGCGAGAGTCTGTTGATTCAAAGCATATTCAGCAAGCCAGCGGTTGAATAAATCAGATTTGGTATACTCATAATCACTAAGGAAGAACTCACCGGCTTTAGACAAAATCAAATTGTCTTTCTTAAAAGTTGTAGTCAGAAAGTGGGCTAACAGATAGGCATTGACATGACGCCTTACTATGACCGAACTATCCAATGCAACTTTAGGCACTGGTGTGGGAGAAAATGGCCAGGTTGGGTCGGCAAAAATACGCTCACCGTGAGGATTGGCTTTACAAAAAGTCAACACAATTGAAGTTGACTGATTTCTTCGGCCTGCTCGACCAGCCCTTTGTAAATAGTTGGCTGTAGAAGGAGGTGCATTGTTCATCGCAACCATGGATAATGAACCAATATCGACCCCCATTTCCATAGTGGTGGAACAGTTTAGAACATTGAGAGCGTTACTTTTAAATGCTTTTTCAAATGTTTTGAGATTACCGGCGGCTTGCTGTGCAGAATGCTCTCTTGAGCGTATTAAAGCCGGGGGCTTCATTGCTGCATCATTTAAATCCCGCCACAACCCCTCAGATCTTAGAGACTGAATATCCGGGTCTGTTTGTAACCACTTTAATAAGTTAGCTATTACGTCGGTTTCTAGTCCTAAATACGCCTTATCCAGATGTGGAATTTCAACAGGAATATGCTCTATTCGAATATCTGCCAGTTGGAGGTTGCCAGTTGTTATTGGTGTGACACCAAAAGAACCCTCTAGAGCGGGCCCCATCATAGGAGTATCCAACCAGCGCTGCGTAAGTGGGCAAAGGTAAGCAGTATCTATTAACTTGAAAGCTATTGACTCAAATTTTAACTGATATCCCTCACGCTTGAATGAAAATGTTTCATCACCAGCACGTACTTCTCTTTCTTCAAATTCGACCCATTCAAGAATACCCAACTCTTTGAGTGTGACAAAGGCACCATCGAGAATCAAATCAAAGGAACCTGGTTCACGTTCTATGGTAAGTTTCGAAGCAACTTCTAACAGACGTACCAACCTGTGAGGACGAGAGTCACGGGCACGAGGGACCACTTTATAAGCTGCTTTTTGCTGAGCCTCAACTACAGGATTAGAACTGTAAATAAAATTTTGAGGTTGTAAAAGTCGCGCAAATAACCGAGCCCCCAACCAGTTTTTTTCGTCTGGTTTTAGATCTACGATTGCTTCTTCACGAACATAGAAATCGAGAAAGATTTTCAGAAATATCTTCCACTGCTCAAATGTAAATCCGGACTTAAACCATACAGGTAGCTTTTCGCGCACAGAATCTTCGCTGATATGCTCGATTTTAGGGTATACAACTTGCACCAATCCCAAGCTCTCGAGGTTGTTTGAGTTTTGGGGTCGCCGGGCAAACTCTCTCATAAGAAACAAACGTCCCAGTTGCTTGGCACTTTCAAACTTTTCTTCCCGTTTTGCATATTCTCCGGGCAACTGGTCTTCATGAAAATTCCCATTCCCGGTAAGCAAGCGAATTTCTTCCCGCTCTGCAAATATTTCAACCATTTCAGACCATGTCACTGGTTTCGATGGAGTATTACTCTTCTCTCTAATTCTGGCTATTTGCTCAGAAGCAACATCTGCAAATGTAGGGTCCTGCAGAAGTTCTTCGAATTTTTCAATATCACTTAAATCCTTTTCAGATAACTCAGAATTATCAGGCAACTGACTAAGTAAATGGCGGTATACGACTGAACGGGCCCATCGACGTTCCGAATCCAATTGTAGCCGTGCAGAAAAGCGAGCCGTACCCTGCCTACTATCTGTAAAGGTTATTAAACGACGACCAGCCATATCTTTTAGAGGGATTCCAGGAATGTGCCGAAGCATTTCTGGAACAATATTCCCCATTAAAAATGGCGAGCCCAAGATAGCTCTCTTGAATACTTTCCCCTCTTCGTTTTCAACTGAGTTGCAGCACGCACACCTTAATCCCGAATTATCATGTGACATCGTATAAAGAATTTTAACTCCCTCTAACTCAGTCTTTGAATGCGATAATTCACCATTGAATACTTTAATAAATGCATGAGTTGCGCCACCCAATTCAATGTGGCGAGCGTCAGTTTCACTCATGCTCGTGTAGACTTGGACTATTTGATCGCGAACTTCATTTTCGCTAGACATTAATTCATCGGTTAAATTAGCACCATCGATATGCTCTACCTCATCGGAAAATTCATCAACCTCTGGCAATTCCCGCGGCTTCAAACTAGTCCGCCCATCCTCAGATATATATCTAACAGCGCTTAGCGAAGGCTCATTACACCTAGCGCAATGTGTTAATTCGAAAACAGGGTAATCACAACATTCGCATAGCTGGCGTTCATCGAGGTACACCTTACCAAATGGCCATTCGTTATCGAGTGAGGATACTGCCTTACCTGAACATTCAGGATTAACGCAAGCCCAGAGGCCACGCTGAGCCCGATGAAACAAATGAGCTCTAATGGGTAAAAAAGCATCACTATTTGAGTCACCATCCAAATAAGCATCAGTTGCAATATCAATGAGTTGAAGAGTATCTCTAAGTTGCTTAGCCACGGAGTCATTTTCATCCAGCTCAGGATGCATATGAAAGCATATGTCTCTCAATGTCATCGGTCCCTGAACTAGTTTTTCGCGAAGAGAACGCATAAGCGGCTGTTGTGATAGATTTTGAAAAACCTCCGCAGAACCTAACGAAGACAAGGTTTCTAATGATGTATCAGATGGCAGGGAGTTAAACGCAGGTAACTCGGGAACGTACCGGTGCCCGCGAACAACTGAAATCTGTGTAATATCAATGCCAGCAAGGTCCGATAAAAATGCTTTTAACTTTTCATCAGTTTTACGTTGTTCTTTAGCATTACCAATAGTTGCAGACGTTGCAACAAATCGAACATCCCGGGGCTGAACACCAAATGCCTGCATGGTACGACGCAATAGCAATGATGTTTCGGCAGCAGCAGAACCTATTAAAGTGTGTGCTTCATCGAGAATAATCCATTTTAATTTACCCTGGCTTTTATCAATAATAGGCCTGTCTTCAGGGCGTACAAGCATGTATTCAAGCATTGTTGCGTTTGTAACAAGTATAGGTGGAGGGCTTTCACGAATACTTTTACGATCCCGGATTTCTTCTGGCTTTTCGGGACCATACCAGGCATCTTGATTTTTAGTACGTTCAGAAATAGCTCTTTTAGGAGTTTCACCATTATATAAGGCAAACCGAACTTTACCTTCAAAGCCTCGGGTCCACCCAATAAGGCGATCCCTTTGTGAATTAATCAAGGCATTCAGCGGGTAAAGCATAATAGCCTGCACCCCGACTAGTTGCTCATTGCACGCATCAACCTGTTTAGCCATATCATTGAGCATCGGAACCATAAAACATTCAGACTTACCAGAGCCTGTTCCTGCAGTCACAATAACTGACTGAGGGTTTTCTTGCCCTAAGACTTTCCATGCTTCAAGTTGATGGGTGTATGGTGCACGATTCAATGGCCATCTAGGGTCTTCTCCTTTTGGAAGGTTTTCATCATACTCGATACGTTTTATGCCTTTAGCAATATCTTCATCACGTTCACTTGGATTAACAGGAGCATGTTCCATTACGTCAACCAGCTTCGGAGATAAAAAGCCCCGCTGAGCAAGATCAGACATTGTATTTTTACCGTCATCTCCACCAGCACTAGCCCACCCGAACGTACTTTCAATAAGTGGGTCAGAAAGAAAGCCTGCGCCTTGTCCATACCCTTCATTAAAACTAGTCTGCAGATAGCTTCTTAATCCGGGATTTTTGACTTGCAACTGGTTGAGTACTGCTTCAGTGGAAACTCTGCTTATTGAATGATAGAGATTACTTAGTGATATACTTTTCATAATGTGCCCTCGGGGTATTTAATAGAGCTATTATCAGACTCATCAAGACTTAAGATCTCACATGCCATGTGTGAGACGATCAGGGCATTCTGAAACCATTCGCGATCAAATTCGTCAATGCGTGAGATTACTTGGCTTAACTGAATTGCAACCCTTTTGTAGCGAGGCATTTGGTAATATTTTGATAAACAGAAGCCTAGTTTAAGCGGTACAGCCATTGTTATTGTCCACGCATCTTGTTTAGTGCGGTACTTGGCCGTTTCTGTTTCCGTAAACTTTATAAAACCATACAGTTCAGGAGGAAGATCAGAGGTAGGCCAAAATTGCTCAAGTGCATCCAGAAAATTTTCTGTTGTTCTTCTGGTACCAACACGGCTAAGTAGCTTCCCTTCATGTCTGTCCATCAAAAATTTTCTTTCTTGTTTAAAAAACGCTCCCACCGTTTGGTCATCAAGCCCTTCAGCTTTTAACAAAGGGTCATCCCAAATAGCGACAGGTTCAAACGCTGGTCTGTCAGTAGCTAAATATGCAAGATACTTAAAATAAGGCCCCTTCGCTTCAAATGGTAAGAATCTCCGAAAAACGAAATCCCAATAGGCGTCCACAGAAATCTCTCTCAGAGGCTCGGCATCTCTTTTAAATTTATCATAATATTGTTTGATAACATCAATCCAAACCCTGGGTTCAATTGAGTACCAAGACACCCCTAGCCTCTCTGCTAACTCCCAACCTTCATTAAATCTATCTTTGTATCTAAACAATAGCACTACAAGGGCTCTAAGATTACGCTGCATTGAAGTCATTGCGTAAAGAGATAATGGCTCTATTGAATCGATATGCTCCATTACTCCATCAATATAACACCACCCGGGATGATCAATATCGAAGCCCATATTTCTAATTGATTTGTTGAGACTAGCTAGTGATTCGTTATCTCTCGGGTCTAAATATTTCACCTTATATTGCAATGAATTAGGGTTTAGTTTTTCTTCGTAAATATTTGCTTCAATGTTGTTTTCACTTAATGCATTCAATAGCTTTGAGCCTAGGTCACCAAGTGCTGATGGGGGTTGTTCATTAAAAGGAATTGCATACTCTTTAATTCTGGGATGAATACTTAACGTTGATTCAGCCCAGATTAACCAAGCTCCATAATCAATATCTTTGGGAGCTGGCAACTCAAAGCGCCACGTCGAAGCATTTATATCAACTGGTGAAAGCTCCAGAGGTTCTTGCTCTAAGTCCCAAATAGGTGACAGATAAAGGATCGGACAATCACTGTATTGAAGTGTCGGTGTTGGGCTGATGGTAAAGGCAGCCCGATTATCGACAAACTGGAGGTCGTGCTTGTACCGCGTTATTTTCGGAACTGTGCTGTTGATTTGAACACCATCGGCAAAGAATTCTACTCGCAGATAGCTGTCTAGTTTGTCAGTCAAACTAAAAAGCTTGCCAGCAAGCCGTGAGAGCTCCGTTCCAGGAATTAAACTAACGCCATTCCTACACTTTACCTTTACAGATCTCTGATCAGCCATTAGAAAATTTTCTCGGCCATCGACGTCAACAGGCCCGTAGAGGTTGATGGCTAATTGTACAAACTGGATCTCTGACTCAGTTCTAATCATTACCTGAAGATTAGCTAAATCATTTAATGTCAGCTTTCCACGTTCCAGCTCATGATAATAAGCTCCTTTCCGGTCCGTAATGGCTGCTATGTTGAAAGATATAGGTAAAGTAAATTCACTTTCCGTCGCAAGATCTTTGTTCCATTTTATAGCAATACCAACGTTCTCCGCTCCGGGGTTTTTCGGTTCTAAAATGAGATGAGTTTCATCATTTATTTGAACCGGAGCGCGTTCAAGCCAATTTTCAAAGCCTGGCAACATCCCAATCATCGGAAGCCGGACATCCCGAATAGTCAATTTAAATTTTGAACCATCCACAGGAGCCAATCTATATTCGAAATCTTTCGGTAGCAGGATGCAAACGAACTCCCACAATACAACATTCTCTTTTTTCCAAACTAAGACGCCTCTCCCAATCGAGCTTGACGGGTCAGAAAGTTGAAAAGTTTCTTCAGAACCTTTTTGATGCCAAAAAAGTTCGCTTTGGGGTATTGGCTTCGAATCATCCAATTGACTAAAGTTAATAGTGGGCAAACCTTTATATACCGGATAATTCGCACTAACCTCAGTAAACTCGGGAGTTTCAATTGTTATTTTGAAACGCTCATTTTCTCCCGAACTACAACTAATAAAATAATCACCAGTCATTCCTTCTACTTTGACATGCCCTGATACTTCATAGACACATAAGTCTGTGCCAATCAATTTACCTTCGCTTTTTACGCAGGCATTTGGATTAACCTCTCTAGGCTCAACAGAGGAAACAACTATCAAACTGTCTGATCTTGTTTTGATACTTCCCTGGCCAATATAGTTTAAAACCGTCCCAGTAGGCTCAAATATCCAGGGTGTTTTATCATTCAAAGACTCCCCTTTGTAGTAGGTATATTCAAGGAGGTGGCGGCCATCACTATCAATTGAGAAAATCAAATCACCAGCTGCAACTGAATTATTTATAGATGTTTGATATGAGGAAACTTGCCAGCCACCATTAGCCCCATTGCGTAGAGTAAAACTTGCGGTTCGAAATCGATTACCATCACAAGTTTTTGTGGAGAGTAAAAACATAGAAGGTAGCTGCGTATCAGCTAACTGACGATTCAAGTCGTCTGGGTGGATTTCTTTTGAAATATAAACGTCAGCAACTAAACGATAGTCTTCACCTACGGGAATAAGCTTGCGCTTTACCCTTATAGGGTTTAATTCTCTCCTCCTAAACTTTGATGCTCTGTTTAGTAATTTATTGATTAACGTTCTGGCTTCTTCATCGAGAACCAAAAACGGCAATTCGTCTCTCCATGTCGGATGTTCATTATCTAGTACTTTTACCGGATCTGAGTATAGCCCCAAATTGTAATGGGATTTCCAGTCAAGCAGGCAATCTATAAGTTGAGTAACTAAATCAGCGAATGTTATTTGTTGCAGTGTAATTGGGAGGTAACTAAGGGACTCTACTGCAATGTTTACTAAAGAATCTGAATGTTGATATCGCTCAAATTTACTCAACACACTTTCAAAATACTCCATAATATGAGATTCAGATTGCTGTAGTAAATCAGAACGGGGAAATCCACCTTGAGACGCTAAACTGTCAAGGTAACGAGCACTATTGCCAGTGTTATGTACACAACACCCCCATTGCCTTAACCCGTTATTGACAAGCTCAATCCTATCCGTATGTGTTAAATCACTAGCTTTTATAACAGATAAAAGGGGCTCCCATTTGGGCCGTCCCTGGCTATTTCTCTGGAGCCAAGTGGCTGCATATAATACAAAAGCTTTGGAAAAGGCATGCCAATATAACTTTAGAACTCTATTTAATGTTCGCTCACTGATAATTCGGACCAATACATATTGTAATTCCTGAAACTCTGCATCTGTGACTTTATAAGCCCAAAGAGGGCTACCAAGAGTGATAAATTTTCGACTTTTTCTTATCTTCTCTAAACACGAGTCTATGCTAACTTTGTCTGCCATAGTCCAAACCTCCATGTCCTAATACCTCGACAACTGGTAGTTATATAAACATACCGAAATGAACTATAACGCTTTTAATAGATGTATGCAGCAAATGCACTGTATTGAGTTTAGCTCCTAATAATATCTAGCGTCTTTCATCCTCTCAAACGAGTTACCTAAAAACATAGAAAGAGAAATACCTGCGAAAGCAGGTTTGGGGCTATGGTTTTGGCAGGATAAAAGCTGAAGAGAGTTCGACAGGTGTAAAGCTCTATTAATAATTAATAGAGCTATCAACACAATCTAAGCGTGCGTAATATGCCAACTTTCTTGCAAGATCCACAGGCCGAAAGTGAGTATACCTTTTTAAAGATGCAAGATCTTTGTGGCCAGTAATTGCCGAGACTTCCATTAGTTGTAAACCCTTCTCGAAAAATCGGCTGGTTGCCTCGTGTCGCAAGTCATGAAATCTTAGATCGTTAAGACCAGCACGACTGGTTACCCGTCTGAATGTCTGTCCTACCGAGTCCCCCCGAATGTCGAATATTTTTCAGGAAAAGTGTCTCTCCTGACTCAGAATAAGATCTCGGGCTTTAGGTGATAAAGGAACTGTTCTGCTCTCTCCATTTTTAGTATCAAGCAAAAATACCGTTGAATCCTTCAGATCAAAATGCATCCATTCCGATAATCTCACTACGTCGCATTCCTGTTTCTATAGATAAAAGCACGATATCGTGAATTTTCCCGCCATAAGCTTTTGCTGCATTCAAAAGTTTAGCTTCTTCGCCAAACTTCAGACGACGATCTCTCGCTTTACCTTTCACTGGCAGTGCAACTGAAGACAGAGGGTTTCCTCTGGGTAACTGGATCTGCCATTCACGCATGGCATAACCCACAAACCTTCTAAGTAGGTTAATTTCCTTCGAACAGAATCCCCTGAGACTTGTTCAAGAAGATAGGCTTTGTACTCTCGAACTGACTCTACAGATAAATCTAAAAGGCGATGTTATTTAAAGACCTTTTTCAGGCGATCCACCATGTAATGTAAGTTATCAGCAGACTTTTTCGGACAGAACTTCCGTCCAGTAACGCACCAAACGTTCAGGCATTGATAAAGATTCGGTTGCTGAAGTAGATTGAACCATAGCTCTTTCAATGTCACGAGCCCACTTCACAGCATCCGATTTCTTATCAAACGTTTTGTTTTGAGTCTGATAATCTTTTCGCCGACATTTTGCCTGACATTTGCCATTTTCTCTTTTGGTAATAGTTGCCAAATAACCTCTCTTTGTATGCCAAAACGACGAATACAATTATCGCCAAACCAGAGAAAGGAAACTCAGACAAAAACAGACTGATTGTTGTCTTGAATAGTGAAGTAGCTCTTATTATCTGAGCAATATTTAACGAGAAACATTTGATGCCTCTCAGTGCCAGAAAAGACGCTCAAAAAATCTGAGTGTCCCGGTTTTGTCCCTAGGGCTATTTGAGAGAATGGCGCACCCGATAGGATTCGAACCTATGACCTTTGCCTCCGG
>CEVA01242338.1_pt1 | contig 15130 bp, 14 predicted proteins | sample 361521 | NCBI WGS metagenome assembly CEVA01 (sample SAMEA2622823, study PRJEB7988) | marine metagenome | isolation source: saline water (ENVO:00002010), including
GCAAACATATCTACAGCTGAGGCGGCACAAGCCGCATCAACAATTGATTCGATCACACTTTCACCTATCGGTCCAGCAAATAGAACTAATGGGATCTTAGACATCATTCTCCTCTACCAAATACCATCGCTTCAAACATATCCAATACATTCTATGGTTAATTTGTCAATTGAAAAGGCTCCGCTCCACAAACACAATCTTTAATAAGATGTTATAGCTAGATTGACTACTTGTTTCGTACGTGGTACAAAGTCAATGTAAATACGTAAAACTAGTATCTGGAAGAAGAAAAAATAATGCGGGATTTAATCAGATCGTCCCTCCACTTGGGGCGATTTTTTTTCAAAAACGAGGAAACCAAATAAAAACGGCCCTGAAAGACTGCAAGTAGTACGGGAGAATCCGATGAGATTAACTGGTGGTGAAATTCTTTGTAAAGCGCTTCTAGCAGAGGGAGTAGACCTCGTTTTCGGGTACCCCGGCGGAGCAATATTACCTTTTTATGACGACCTCGTACGTAACCCTGGATTAAAGCACATCCTCATCAGGCATGAGCAAGGAGCAGCTCATGCAGCAGATGGCTATGCACGAGCTACAGGGAAGGTTGGAGTTTGTTTAGCCACTTCGGGTCCAGGCGCAATAAACCTTGCAACCGGATTGGCAACAGCGAATATGGATTCAACTCCAATTGTCGCGATAACTGGGCAAGTCGCCCGGGCTGCAATTGGTAAAGATGCTTTCCAAGAAACTGACATTACAGGAATTACCCTTCCCATCACAAAACATAATTACCTTGTCATGACTGCGGAAGAGATCCCAAACGTAGTGAAAGAGGCATTCCATATTGCCCGAACCGGTCGTCCCGGCCCAGTATTAATTGATATTCCGAAAGATGTCTTTGTTGAGGAAGCTGAATACGTGAGCGCTCTTGACACGAATTTACCAGGATACAAACCTACGGTAAAAGGCAACAATTCTCAAATCAAACGCGCGGCAACCTTAATTAATGAATCCTCCAAGCCAGTCATTCTCGCTGGGCGTGGTGTGATGATATCTGAAGCCGAAAACGAACTTAAAAATTTAGCAGAACAAGCGCAGATTCCAGTCGTCCCAACGCTTCTTGGGATAGGCGGATTTCCGGGTACCCATTACTTGAACTTAGGCTTGATGGGAATGCATGGCTCAGCATATGCGAATCTTGCCGTAGATCAATCAGATCTAATTATCGGTATCGGATGTAGATTCGATGATCGCATTGTAGGACGTGTAAGTGATTTCGCCACTGGAGCCCAAATCATCCATATCGATATTGATCCAGCTGCAATTGGCCAAAATGTCCCTGCTCACGTACCAATAGTTGGAGATGCAAAAAGCATTCTCACTGATTTAGTGCCGCGAATTGACGGGAAAAACCGCAGCGATTGGTTACAACACGTAGATAACCTGAGACATGACCATCCACTTTTTATTCCAGAAAGTGAGAAACTCCTACCACAACACGTTATCCAAAGAATATTTGAGGAAACCAGTGGCAACGCGGTTGTTATCACAGGGGTCGGCCAACACCAAATGTGGGCTGCCCAATTCTACCTTATTGATAAACCGATGAATTGGATAACATCTGGCGGGTTAGGCACAATGGGCTACGAAGTTCCCGCAGCACTCGGTGCAGCATTGGGACGACCGGATGATCAGATTTGGTCGATATGTGGAGACGGTGGATTCCAAATGACTCTCAACGAACTCGCAACCATTCGTGATGAAAAAATACCAGTTAAGTTTGCGATCATCAACAACGGAAACCTTGGTATGGTACGACAATGGCAAGAGCTTTTTTATGACAAACGCTACTCACAAATAGATGTCAAAGGACCGGATTTTATTAAACTAGCTGATGCCTACGGTATGCATGGAATTAGAGTGACACGCAAAGATGACGTTAATGAAGCAATTCTTGAGGCGAATGCCCATCCTGGTCCCGTAATTGTCGACTTTGTTGTTGAAGCAGAGGAAAATGTATATCCAATGATTCCTGCGGGGCAATCAGTGAAAGAAATGGTGGAAGCACCGCGCCCGGTATCGGAGGCGCAGAGATGAAACGCCTGATCAGTGCTCTCGTCCAAGACAAACCAGGTGTAATGAACCGTATATCAAGCTTGTTCCGAAGACGTGGCTTTAACATTGAAAGTATTGCCGTTGGTCCAAGTGAACAAGAAGGGTTTTCTCGGATGACCATAGTAGCAGAGAATGCACCGACCGGCGCGGTAGATCAGCTTACCAAACAATTGTACAAAGTTGTTGAAGTCGTTAGGGCAACCGACATAACTGAGCAAGAAACAGTCGCGAAAGAAACAATTTTCGTTAAAGTTCGTGCGAATTCCGAAGCTCGGGCTGATGTAATACGCATAGCCGAAGTGTTAAAGGCGGAAGTCGCAGACATCGCGACAGAAAGTATGATATTGGAGTTAACAGGTGATACGGGTCAAATTGCACGCTTACTAGATTTATTGACCCCCTTCGGCATTAAAGAAATTGTACGCACCGGACAAATCGCTATCACAAGAGGAGAATAACCAAACTATGGCAGAAATCTATTACGACAAGGATGCTGATTTAGAAACTCTTAAAGGTAAAACTGTGGCCGTAATGGGCTACGGCAGTCAAGGGCATGCCCACGCCTTGAATTTGAAGGATAGTGGCCTTGATGTGATCGTTGGGCTATACGAAGGTAGTTCAAGCTGGGCTAAAGCAGAAACCGATGGTCTAAAAGTGGCGACGGTCGAGGAAGCAGCTAAAGCTGCTGATGTCGTGATGATTCTCGTACCAGATACCATCCAGCGCGATATTTATTATCGCTCCATTGCGCAACATCTTGAATCAAATCAAATGCTGATGTTCGCACATGGTTTTAACATTCACTACAGTCAAATTGTTCCACCACAAAATGTCGATGTGACAATGATCGCACCGAAAGGACCAGGACATCTGGTTAGACGTACGTACGCTGAGGGTGGAGGTACCCCCGCGCTCTTAGCAGTTGAGCAAGACATTTCTGAACAAGCCAAGGAAAAAGCTTTAGCTTATGCAAAAGCCCTCGGAGCAACCCGAGCTGGCGTTTTAGAAACCACGTTCAAAGAAGAGACTGAAACTGACCTGTTTGGCGAACAAACGATACTGTGTGGTGGATTAAGTTCATTAATCAAGACTTCATATGAAACACTTGTCGCCGCAGGGTATCAACCTGAAGTAGCCTACTTTGAATGTGTCCATGAGTTGAAATTAATTATCGATTTGATCTACCAAGGTGGTTTGAGCTATATGCGATACTCCGTCAGTGATACCGCTGAGTGGGGAGATTATCAAACTGGGCCGAAAGTAGTGACCAACGATACTCGTAATGCGATGGAAACCGCATTAGCTTCAATTCAGGATGGAACTTTTGCAAAGAATTGGATTCTTGAAAATCAAGCGGGACGGCCTTCATTTAACGCTCTCCGCCAAAAGGATTTTGAACATCCCGTGGAGGAAATCGGAAAAAACTTGCGCTCAATGATGCCATTCGTAGAACCGAAAGAACGTGGACGCGATTATTGAAGCTTTCAAAAAATAACCGATTGTTCAGACTTAATGATTATAGACGCGCACACACATTTTGTACCTAACACGTTCCCTGCTGTTGAAGATCGCTCGTCTGGAACAGATTGGCCTTTCATGCAGCAGATTTCGGAAGACACTTCCGACGTAATCATCGGGGGAGTGAATTTCCGCAGAGTTCTGAGCCGCTGCTGGAATGTCTCCCGTCGCATCGCGGAAATGCCAGATCAGGGCATTGATAAACAAGTTCTGTCTCCAATGCCGCGACTCCTAGCTTACGAACTTAATCCCATAGACGGGCTTGATCTCTCACGCTATCTCAACAAATTCGTATCACAAATGATCGCAAGCGCACCTGATAGGTTCTACGGATTGGGGTCCGTCCCACTTCAAGATGTCAATATAGCCACCAAAGAGCTAACCCAAATCCAAGATATGGGCCTTAACGGAGTTGAGGTTTTAACAAACATCAACGGAAACAATCTTGGTGATAAAGAATTCAGGCCATTCCTAAAAGAAGCTGAACGGCTTGGAATGGCCATTTTTTCCCATGCCCAGCATCCCACCTTTCCAGAACGGATGGTGGGACCTGATCCAATACAAAATGCGATTGGCTTCCCAATCGAAAATGGGCTAGCTGCCTCCGCAGTTATAACGAGTGGTGCCCTTGAAGAATTTCCTCAACTGCGGATCTTGTTTAGCCATGGCGGCGGAGTCTTATCCACTATATTGCCTCGATTGGAAAATGCATGGCAAAGACAAGAATCCCTACAAAAAGTGTTGCCTAAATCTCCACTCGAGTATGCACGCATGTGTTACTTTGACGACGTCGTTTTTGACGAGCGCGCGTTAAGATATCTCATCGAGCTAATTGGATCCGAGCAAATCGTCATCGGATCTGATTATCCCTTTGCCTTCCGCAATGAAATCCCTGAAAAGATTTTCACCAATTTAGATATGTCAAAAGAGCAACGAACAGGCATTAGTAGCAAAAACGTAATGCGCTTTCTAGGCATAAAATCCATCTAGACTCATATGCTACAAATTATTGGACCAAACGTCACCTAGCAAAATTGCCTATTGTATACTTAGACTGCAACGAAGTAGAGTATGCTTAGACGCAGCATTAGAAACGTACCTAGGCACTTAAATAATTTGGAGTATCATTCGAGAATGAATGCACTTACCGATCAGAGTGATATTCGCTCGTTAGCGAATGGTGTTAACCACAATTGTGGTGGCATAGTCCAGCTTAGCGTGTTAATAACCGAAAAGGTTTAAACCGCGAAAGCTGGGAGTCATTCATGTTCCCAATGGAGGTGCAAAGATTATGGATAAAGAAAAGGTCGTCATATTTGACACAACCTTGCGCGATGGTGAGCAAGCGGCTGGTGCAGGCTTAAATTGGGATGAAAAACTTGAGATAGCACGCCAGCTCGAAAGTCTCGGTGTTGATGTAATTGAAGCCGGTTTCCCAGCGAGTTCGCCAGGAAATCTCCGTAGTGTCCAAGAAATCGCGCAAGAAGTTCGTACCCCAATCATAGCTGCCCTTGCCCGTTGCATCCCTAGCGATGTAGATACGGCATGGGAAGCCGTGAAAAACGCATCGCAACCGCGCATTCACGTCTTCATATCCAGTTCAGATATCCACATGCAGCATGCGTTGCGTAAGTCCGCAGATGAAGTGCTAGAACAAGCTGTTGATAACGTTAAGCGGGCAAAAAAATATGTTGAAGACGTAGAATTTTCTCCAATGGACGCAACCCGAACAGATCCCGAATTCCTCTATCGCCTCTTAGAGGCCGCAATAGATGCGGGTGCGACAACCGTTAATATTCCCGATACAGTTGGATACGCAATACCCGAGGAATTTGGGGAATATATTCAATCAATCAGGGAAAACGTTCCAAACATTGACAAAGCAGTAATCAGTGTCCACTGCCACAATGATTTGGGGCTTGCTTCGGCTAATACTTTATCAGCTATACAAGCTGGAGCCCGTCAGGCAGAAGTATGCATCAATGGCATTGGTGAACGAGCAGGAAATGCTTCGTTAGAAGAAGTGGTCATGGCATTACTCACTCGCCAAGACTTCCTTAACATTGATATCAACATCGATGCAACTCAAATTTATCCTGCGAGCCGGCTAGTAAGCGAATATACTGGTTTCCCAGTCCAACCAAATAAAGCTGTTGTTGGAAGCAATGCATTTCGCCATGAGTCAGGCATCCACCAAGCGGGCATAATTAATGCACCTATAACTTTCGAAATAATGGATCCTCATGCGGTCGGTGTTCCAGACCGTATTTTACCTTTAGGCCGACAAAGTGGCCGTCATGCTTTAGAAAGCCGTCTAAGTGAGCTTGGATATGAGGTGGGGGACGAAGAATTGGGCGCTTTGTATACAGCATTCAAAGATCTTGCCGACAAAAAATCAAGTATCACAAGTAAAGATCTTGAAGCATTGATGGGTGATGAGAGGCGCGGCAGCATACAAGGAATTTACAGAATCGACCAGATTCAAGTATCCGCGGGCTCCCCTTCCCTACCGACGGCAACTGTTCGCATAATTGACCCCGAGGATCAAATTCACGTGGATTCAGCAATAGGCACTGGTCCGATTGATGCAGTGTACCAAGTAATAAGCAAGGTCGTAGGCATTCCAAACACCCTAGTCGAATACCGGGTGGAAGCGATTACAGAAGGGCTAGATGCCCTTGGTGAGGTTGTATTACGAATCGAGCATGATGGGGTAAATTTCACTGGGCGAGGCTCTGACACAGACATTATCGTCGCAAGTGCCAAAGCATACGTTCATGCGTTGAATCGGACCCTCACCGCGAAACAGCAAGAGTCATATCCTGCTGTAAATTGAACTACCACGTAATCCGCAGGTCGTAGAAACCGGTAACGACTCATCCATTGATCTAGAGCCATATCTCTCAACGGCTTGTTAAGTCTTTAACGTTGCCAAGAATGAATTCGACGAGCCAACCAAAGGCACTCTTCAAAGTCGGCGCTAGTATTGATTCTGCCGCCAGTTCGTTGCTCAACACACCCAATATTAAGATGATTCCGGTTCCAATAGCAGCGCCTACAAACGCCCCAACAACCGTACCTGCAATATTGTCGATCCAACCCAACAATAGGAAAGATAAAACTCCTTTGAAAAGCTTCGATGCCGCCCAAGAAGTGACTACAGAAACCGTGATAACGATCGTGAAAGCACCAAGAGTTTGGAACGACTCGTTATCAATAAAGCGTGCTAGAAAAGACGCCACAGGCTCATTAAACATACGCGCAAGTAATAAGCCACCCACTACCCCACCCAAAACAAAAATGGTCCCAATCAAGCCTTTTCGAAAACCAAATGCAGCAGGAAGCAAAAGTAACAAGATTATCGCGATATCAAGTCCATTCATTAACCGAAATCCTATTTTGAAGTTCGTTTCAAAAAAAATTGTACCTAAATTAAATCATAATCAGTACCGCAAAACACACGGCAACACATTCTACATCAAAAAATTGGCCGCTAATCCCTTAATTACAAACTGTTACGTATATTTGGTCGCCCCAAAAGCATGCGATCTACTTAATGATGAAGAGTTCCCAACCTATTTTTCGTGCCAATCAAATGGGAAGTTATCGACACACGGCTAAGCAAAAATTTGATTGCTACAACTGGACATATGAAAAAATATCCTATTCAATGTTAATGTAGAATAAATAAGTGTTGGAAATTTATAATTTCTATTTATTAATTGGGGGGGCTGCATGACAATTGAAGAGACAAACAAGAAACCTCGTCGCAACGTAACGGCGAACCTACCAAAAGCGACAATTGTCCGAAAGCAAAACGTCACTCATGATTTATGGCTAATCTGGCTTAAACCAGATGTCTCTTTCGGTTTTAAGCCGGGGCAGTACTGTACCATTGGTGTCGATGAAATTGAACGTCCCTACTCGATAGCCTCTTCTCCAGACGAAGACTTAATCGAATTATTTATAGAACTAGTCCCCAAACCAGACGGTGTATTGACTCCCCTTCTATACGATTTAAATGAGGGAGATCAAGTCACTATCAGACCGCGTGCGAAAGGCATCTTCACACTTGATCAGAACTATACCAATCACTTGATGGTTTCCACTGTCACGGGTGTCGCACCATATGTGAGTATGCTACGCGACCTCGAACATAATAATAATCTCAGTGATGCCAAAATATATGTGATCGAAGGCGCAAGTTTTAGCGAGGAATTTGTTTACGATAAAGAGCTTGAGTCATTTGATTCTCGCTATCCAAATGTGACATTCGTACCAACAGTAAGCAGACCTGAAGACCCAAAGAATAAAGAGTGGACAGGTACAACAGGAAGAGCTAACGAAATAGTTGAACGCTACCTTCAAGAATTCGGACTGCTACGAGAAGACACGCTTGTATATGCGTGTGGCCACCCGGGGATGATAGAAGACGTCAAGGAAAGAATGGATCGTCTCGATTTCCCCTTTAAGGAAGAACGCTTCTGGAAAGATTAGAGAAACTTCTCAAAACGGCTATACCACAAACCAAGAAAACACTCACAGCAGCAAACCATTCCCAAGTACTATCAACGTGGTTGATTTTGTTTAAAAGTCTCCCAGACAAAATGAACGTGTATAAGAAAAAAGGTATGGGAGATGGAAAAAGAAATCTACTCCAAACTAGCACCTCGATTTGAAGCATTTCGGTTATACGAGGACACCACACATACCGTAACATACATGGCCCGTGATATAACCGCCGACAAAATATACCTCATAAAATCTCCTCGCACTGCATCGATCGATTCGCAAGATATTATTAATCACTACAAAGAGATTAATGACATCATCAGCGAAATCGACCACCCCAACATTGAACATATTGACGAGATTCAGAATCATGATGGGAATCTATTCGCCATCAGTCTCCATCAAGAAAAAACAAGTTTAGCAGACCAAACCCAAGCTGGATTAACCCTTAAGGACGCGCTTAATATCATGATTCAAGCAGCACATGGGCTAAGCGCGGCACACAACTCGAAAATCATACATGGTTCTTTGGATCCAAATTCCATCTCCACTCTCCAAAATGGTGAAACAGTCGTATCTAATTTCGGAGCATATGTTTTAGCGAAAGGCGTTCCTCCTCAAATACAAAACCTTCAAAAACTTCAATATGCGAATTACCTAGCACCAGAATTGTCAGACGGAAGAGAACCCACCATAGCGAGTGATATTTATAGTCTTGGCGCTACAATCTATGAAACTGTAACTGGTCGAGCCCCTTTCAGCGGTGACAATGCCCAAACTGTCTTCGTCCAGCAGCGTGAAAAGGGAATACTTTTACCAACCGTTCTAAATAAGAATCTTCCAGATGATATTGAGACTCTGCTCATCAAAACATTGCAACTAGAGCCTGAAAATCGGTATCATACTGCAGCGGAATTGGCTTCCGACGTCACACGGGTGCGAAATATAATTGGTCCAGAGGTATTAATTAGACGTGTACCATCAAACAAAACTCCTCCTCCAGATAAAACCCACCAAAACCCACCGAAGAAAGCTCCAATGACAGAGTTATCAACAGATTTGCCCGATGATCGTAGTGATTGGATAGAATGCCCAGCCTGCCATACAATCATGGCAGCTGTATCGACCAAGTGTGAAAAATGCTGGCACCCTTTATCTAAAGAAACGCTAGTAACAACCACCCAGGCAGAAAGAATCCAACGTATTTATAATCAGAAAGTCATAATACGCAAAATACTTCGCTACGTTCTACCAATTACTGCATCTATTGCCGCAATATATTTTGTTTCCCGACCTGAGCCTCCTCCTGGATTGAACTTAGATCCACCGACGACTGATATTACAGCGATTTCCCAACCGGGAGAATGGGTGAGTTTCGGCTATGATACTGCTGGAACAAGCTATGTCATCACAGATGATTCCAAATTGACCGGCACGTTAAAGTGGGTGGCAGAAATTGGCGAACCTATATCAGGTGGAGCAGTATCGTACAAAAAGAAGCTTTTTGTTGTAGCAGCAGACAAATTTCTCGTTTCACTTGATCAAGAAACAGGCAAAACACTTTGGCGCACTGAATTACCAACACCCTCATCGGCAACACCACTAGTCGCCAATGACCTCGTTTTTATCGGGACTGCCGGATCAAGTGTTCTCGCATTTGATACACAAAATGGCGAAGTAGTATGGGACGTTCCTCTTGGTGAAGGAATCCTACGCTCTGGAGTGCTTTCTAATGGAGTCCTTTATGTAGCAGGGATTAATGGATTCCTGTTTGCGTTAGACGCAAACTCCGGTGAAGTACGATGGAAACGAGAGATGGGAAGCGGTATAAGAGGAACACCTGCAATACATGAAGGGAAATTGCTCGTAGCAACCACTGATCGCCACCTCTTTGTCCTTGACGAAGTAACAGGAGAAATCACGCTCGACTACTTATTGCCACGTGGCGCAGAACAATCGCCGGTTATTGATCCACAACGCTCAATTGTATATATCGGATCGAACTACCGAACTTTCCACGCCATCAATATTAATGCGACCAATATTCTCCTCGAAAAGGGAATCAACCGTTGGTGGGCGCAATTATACATTTGGGAAGTAGTCCCAAGGGGCCCGATTCAAAGTGGCGCCATATGGAATCAACGACTCCCATCCAAAGTCACTACTGATGCAGCAATAGGGGGCGGAAAAGTTTTTGTTGGAACCGAGCAGGGAGCCCTATATGCTTTAAATGATCAAGATGGTAGCGTCATCTGGATGTTCCAAACTGACGAACGACTTAATGCACCGATCACAGCCGTTAATCAAACCATCTTTGCAGGGTCTAATGACGATACACTGTATGCAGTAGATGCTCAAACAGGAACCGAAATTTGGCGCATTAACACCGAAGGCAATGTTCAAGGAGCACCTAGTTACTCCAATGGTGTTCTATTTGTGACTTCAAGAGACGGAAAAGTTTACGCAATTCGTTAGCCCCTAACCAACTGTATCTCCGGACGCAAAAAATGGGATGAATTCAAACCCTAACCAAGAATTGCTTATCACTACTTAGAACATCTCATCTGCCTCACAACGAATAAAGAAATACAGGAAAACACATAATGGAAATCGGGATTATAGTGCTTCCAGAAAGTGGTAAAACTACTCTACTTAACGCATTAACAACATCTCCTCTTGAAACAGGAAATCCACTTAAAACCATTAAGATCTCTACTGAAGACAACAAAGCAATCGCTGTCTACGCTTTTCTGGTATTCTTATGCGTGTTTTTTTTACAGCCGTTTTCTTCGCCACAAACCAACAGCTAAAGGAGTTATTTTAAAAATGGGATTCACCTGCGGACTTGTAGGCCTCCCCAATACGGGGAAATCAACTCTCTTTGGCGCGTTGACACGTACCAAAGCTCAGTCAGGAAATTATGCGTTCACCACCATCGAACCGAATAACGGCATAGTAGCCGTTCCTGATAAGCGCATGGATACGATCACCCATTACATCAAAACAAAAAATGTTGTTCTCACAACCATGGAGTTTATCGACATTGCCGGACTAATTAAGGGTGCTTCCAAGGGAGAAGGGCTTGGCAATAAATTCCTCGGTCACATCCGCGAGGTCGATGCCATCGCCCATGTCGTGCGCTGTTTCGAGGATGATAATGTCCCTCACGTCAGCGACATCATCGATCCAGCTTCCGATATCAACACCATCAACACCGAATTGATGATCTCCGACATAGAATCCCTCGACCGCAGAAAAACCAAAATTGAAAAACTGGCTAGATCCGGTGACAAAGAGGCCCTCATGCAGGTGGAAGTGCTCACCAAACTGTCCGAGACTCTTGATCAAAACCGACCCGTACGAAGTATCATCGATTTCAATGACGAACAGAAAGAGTACGTAAAAAGCTTGACTCTTTTGAGTGCGAAACCGGTTCTTTATGTCTGCAATGTGATGGACCCTAGCGACACCGAAAATGGACTGGTACAAAAGGTCAAAGAAATTGCCAAAGAAGATGGTTCATCTGTGGTTGCTCTAGCAGGAAAAATTGAAGGCGAAATTATGGAGATAGAAGATCATGATGAACGGAAAATGTTTATGGAAGAAATGGGGCTGACCGAAACTGGACTCGACCTCATGATCTCTGCCGGATATGGAATGCTTGACCTCGCCACTTACTTCACCGCCGGAGAAGAAGAAACACGAGCCTGGACGATTCCCAAAAATGCCAAGGCCCCACAAGCGGCAGGAGTAATCCATACCGATTTTGAAAAAGGATTCATCCGTGCCGAAGTTTATAGGCTCGAAGACCTAGTCAGGTATGAATCCGAAGCAGCCATTAAAGACGCGGGTAAACTAAGAGTGGAAGGAAAAGAATATGTCGTCAAAGATGGTGACATCATGCATTTCCGTTTCAACGTATAAGTATCAAAAAAATGCCTTTGAACACGCTGATTTTAAATCAAGAAGAAAATTCCATTCAGATCTAACAACGTCTCTGTGCTACCCTATGAGATGCTGGCAAACATGAATATTTTGGAAGATTGCACCTCGTAAACAAGGGGCAATAACCATGCACAAGATTGCTAGTCAAAGAAAACATCAGTTCCACCAATTAATTCAGTCTACAGACAAGACTTGATAAGAAGAAACTTGCTACAAGGAGGAGAAAATGAGTGGTTACGAGTTTGTACTTTATGAAAAGCAGCGTGGTGGCGTTCTAATCACACTTAATAGACCGGAACGTATGAACTCCTTTAATGAAGGGATGCGACGAGATCTCCATGCCGCACTAGAAGAGGCAGATGCTGATCCCGAAATTCGAGCGATCGTCTTAACGGGGGCAGGAAGAGCATTTTCTGCTGGCGCAGACATGAGTACAGGAATTGAAGGAGAAACTGTATGGCCTTATGGCCTACCCAAAGAAACTTCGATCGCAGACTTTATTGACGGCTGGCGCAATAGAGACCGGACGGGAATTCGTCGACTACAGCACATGTGGGAATTGCGAACGCCCGTGATAGGAGCCATTAACGGATGGGCTATGGGATGGGGTAGTTGGTATGCCATTTGCACTCACATGACATATGCATCAGAAGATGCCGTGTTCGCCCAACCCGAAGTCCGCCACATCTCAAATACTAACTTCATGTGGACACTACTTGCCGGATACAAAAATGCTCTACGCTATGGATTAACCGGAGACCATATTGACGCAAAAGAAGCGGAAAGAATTGGGATTGTAAACCAATCTGTTCCAAGAGATCAACTCTTGGAAACTTGCTTCGATTTGGTCGAGCGAATTGCAAAAGTCTCACCCGAAACAGTTGGCGTTAATTTAATGGTATCAACCCAAGGATTAAACATGATGGGACTCTCACAAGCATGGAATTTGAATGCCGAGCTATCTGCTATTGCACACACCTCTAACCGAGAAGATTTCAAACGTCACATCGATGAAGCTGGTGAAAAGGGCGGCATGAGAGGGTACCTGCAAGAACGCGATGCACCATTCCAGCCGGAACCCTTCGGACCTCGATCCGAGAAATCCACAGACTAAACACGCCACGTATAGCCCAAAACACAATTTGGCACATGGAGGAAGATATCATGGCAAATTACGAGCACATTTTATATGAAAAGCAAAGAGGTGGCGTTCTTATAACATTAAACGCCCCTGAACGCATGAATTCCATCAATCCGGATATGGAAAACGAACTGCATGAAGCGCTTGATGAGGCAGACAAAGATCCTGATGTACGAGCGATTATCTTGACAGGTGCTGGGAGAGCATTTTCGTCTGGGTATCAGATGGGACGAGCAGATAACAGTCGTTCGAGCACAGTTTGGCCCTACGGATTACCTGAAGGTACAAGCATTGCAGAACAACTTGATGCAACAAGACGAAGAGACAGAGTCGGGATGGAAAAATTTATGCATCTATGGGAACTATCGACTCCCGTAATCGCAGCGGTAAATGGTTGGGCCGTCGGAGGTGGATCATGGTATGCAGTTGCATGCCACATGACAATTGCATCAGAAGAAGCAGTATTTGCGCAGCCTGAAGTAAGACATATATCCAATACTTCGTTCTTCTGGACACTTGCCGCTGGATATAAACATGCACTTCGTTACTCCTTAACAGGCGATCATATTGACGCAACCGAGGCCTTAAGAATCGGGATCGTTAACAAAGTGGTCTCATCTGATGATTTGTTGGACGAATGTTTCAACATTGTGGAACGTATCGCAAAAATCTCACCAGAGACTATCAAAGTAAATCTTTTTGTCACCACACAGGGACTAGAAATGATGGGATTGCGAAATGCCCTCTCACTTGGAGCAGAATTCTCGTCTATTGTTCACGTATCCCAAAGAGAAGACTTCAAGGGGCACTTGAACGAAGCTCAATCGACCGGTGGCGTTAGAGCATTTTTGCAGGAGCGAGATGGACCATTCCAACCGGAGCCCTTTGGTCCACGATCAAAACCGCGAAAATGACCTGCATCTATAAGTGAGGTTACACAATGTCTGAATATGAAAACATTCTCTACGAGAAGCAACGAAATGGAGTACTAATTACTCTGAACCGCCCAGAATCCCTCAATGCTATTTCCCCTGACCTCGAAAGCGAATTGCATCATGCTTTAGATCTCGCAGAGAGCGACAATGATATTCGAGCGATTGTCCTAACGGGAGCAGGCCGCGCATTCTCTGCAGGGTATGACATGGCAAGACCCGGCAGCCCAATGAGTAAATTTGTATGGCCATATGGTGTACCAGAAAATGAAAGTGCAGCAGGAGCAATTGATCTCTGGCACAAAAATGATGACGCTGGCATACAAAAGTTACTTCATTTATGGCAATTAGGTAAGCCAGTGATCGCAGCAGTAAACGGATGGTGCATGGGAGGGGGATCATGGTACGCACTGACGTCTCACCTCACCATAGCGTCCGAACGCGCGGTTTTCGGACAGCCTGAAGTGCGACATATATCCAACACCAACTTTATGTGGACCTTGTTAGCAGGATACAAAAATGCTCTTCGATATGGGCTAACTGGTGACCATGTAGATGCGCTAGAAGCAGAACGCATTGGTCTCATTAATGAAGTCGTCTCCCACGACCTTCTGCTGGATAAATGTTTCGAACTTGTTGAGCGCATAGCTAAGATTTCACCAGAAACTGTCAAAACGAACCTCTTTATTTCAACTCAAGGATTAGAAATGATGGGACTCAACAAAGCATGGATTCTGAATGGAAAGCTTTCGGCATTGGCACATTCTTCGAGCAGAGAAGATTATAGAAAAAAGATGTTTGATGATCTTGAATCAGGTGGCATGCGAGCATTCCTGCAAACCCGTGACGGACCATTTCAACCGGAACCATTTGGCCCACGATCTCACAGAAAAGAGTAACGCTACCCCCCATGTTAGATTTGGCTTGCTACTTTCGCAGGGTATAATGTCCATCATCCGATAGGAGA
>CEVA01059283.1_pt1 | contig 15121 bp, 18 predicted proteins | sample 361521 | NCBI WGS metagenome assembly CEVA01 (sample SAMEA2622823, study PRJEB7988) | marine metagenome | isolation source: saline water (ENVO:00002010), including
CGAAACTAGGCATTAGCGGTTTTTGGGAATAGCTCCCGCATAGGGGCATCCATGTTTTCGGTAATCCGAAACTAGGCATTAGCGGTTTTTGGGAATAGCTCCCAATATGGTAAGAAAAAAAATAGCAAGACGGAAAGGCGAAACAACATGAAGACCATAAAAACACTGAAGGAAACCACCGACTACTGGAAGGCATTACCCATTGGCACTGTCATTGCGATGCCGAGGGACGAGGACGTTGGGGCCATTATCAAAAACGGGGATGGCGAGCTTGTGGGCCATCCTGATTCAGCGACGGCCACCGAGCAGCACCACCGCACACTCGATAAGAGACGGAAGGGGAGTTAGTCCTTCTTGTAGGTGTGGTTGATTTTACACTTGGGCAACGCCTTCTTTAATTCAGCCGCACCCGCGTCGGTGATTTTGGTTTGATCCATCGGAAATGGACAGGTTTATGCGGCAAAAATCAAGGGAGGCATTCGTCTAGGAATAATCCGAATGACAAGCCGAGGTGGCCTTGATAGGCTTCCAATATGCGAGTTAGGGTGCTCAAGAAAAAGCTGGGCCGCTCAAAGGCTTGCGGCGTTGCCCTGTGTGGCGACCGCACAATAGTTCTTGATCCACGACTCCGCAAACATGGCGGCCCTAAAGGCTACCTCGGAACCGTTATCCACGAAGTTATCCACTTGCTAGACCCGCATCTGCCGGAAGAGGAAGTGGTTAGGCGGGAAAAAACACTGGCCACTGTACTGTGGGGAGAGGGCTACCGTAAGGTTGAGGAGTAAAAAAACTACGGAGTGGCTTCCACTATCACTGGCATTTCGGCCTCTTGCGGTTCGGAAGCAGTTGCACTACCCGAAACTTCAACCGCCCCCGCCTCCGAAGGCTTTGGCAATTGCGCCATCACGTTAATGTTCACCAACGGCTTCTCCCCATTGCCTTCAACCCCGTGAACCTTGCGCATCTGGTTGTCCAGTTCCACCCAAGCCGAAATCGCCTGCCTCATCGTTCGCAAGTCTCCCTGCTGCATCGCCGTCACCGCTGACTCAAACAACAGATACAACTGATCCCCAGTGCGTACAGATCGCTTCAAATGCTCCTGAACACTCATAGGCTCCATCGAGCGAGACTTATCGGCTGAACTCACCAACTCCTCCGCGATCTGCTCTGTGACGCGCCTCCGCGCCCCAGCCTGTAGCTCGTTGCGCTGCGCATACCACTTCTCACGCGCTGCCACTTGGTTCAGATAATTGCGGCTGCACCCATGCTTTGCCGCCAATTCCTTGATGTTGAGGTCAGAGGCGAAGAAGTCGTCCCTGATCTTTGCCCAGTTCAATCTAGCCATTAGTAAAGATGGTAATACGGTTTAGATTGAGCAGCAAATCTAATAGCTTCAAAACCCCAAAAAATCCCACACACCCATATAGATATGGAGGGGTCGGAAAAGGGGGATACGGGTTGAAAACCTGATAATTCCCCACAAAAACAGGCTTTTCCCGCCCCGTCGCCCACCGTCGCCACGTCCCCCCACTATCTAACTGCCAACGTCAAACCGCCCTTTTTTGAAATCCCGCGCCGAATTTCTGGGGTTGATTAGATGAACGTGAGAAGCAGACCAGTACAAACCAACGGGTTGGAAAGTCACTTAGTTCGACCGGTTGATAACCGGCGGGGCGGCTGAAAGAGGTCGCCGACTGAATAAATGCAGTATCGAGTTTGCGGCGGAGGGTAATGCCCCGCAAATGGAAGGCTACAAGGTTTCCTTGACCAAAGAACAGGGTTGGACAGCGACGATACCGTCCGCGCAGGTAACAGAGTGCGGCTAGACGGGACTGAGGCAAATCTGAGGGGCTGAAATAACGCCCCTTGGACTCACGGCGGGGCTGTACTGTAAAACGGGGGAAAGAAAATGCAACCCGTTAAAATAGGGCGCGGGGAGTATGTGGCGATACCTTCGCGCCCCAACCCCTTCGGGGGTTGCTTCAAATTGTTACGAACGTAACAAATTGAAGCAGCCTCCGGTGAGGCTGCGATAATTAACCCTGAACAGGAGACTAGCAATGAGTATGTTAAGCACAATTATCGCTTCGATTGAGAATCTGGATGAAAACCTTATCACTGCGACCCAGATTGTGAATGAAGAAACCCGCACAATGGCCAACAAGGTTTGCATTGCGGCACGGTTCGCTGGCAAGGTTCAATCTGAGGTTGATCGAATTGCACACGGTTCTGTGACGGCTACGTGTCGTGAGGCTTGTGAGGCTGGGTTCAGAAAGGATGAGGTTCGCGATTGGGTAAAGGAATACGAACCCGAAGCGTACACGCGTTCTTTTCAAGTTCGGCTTTGCGAGGTCTACAAAGCAGCGGAAAAGGCTGCTGCGGCGGCGAAAGCTGCGGAGGCTTCTGAGAAATCGGGCGAGGAAACCCCTGCCCCGACATCCGATGAGCAAGCTGTTACGAACGTAACTCAGCAACTTGACGCTCAATCCACCGGACGACCAGTCGAGAATGCGGAGGCGGTAGGAGCCGAAGCCGCAAGGCTGATCGAGAAGTATGGCCTTGAGGATGCCGCCAAGATTGCGGGTTCCGTTGGCCGCAAGCTGAGGGAGCAAGTGGAAGCCCTCAAGAATAGCTAAATCGTCGGAGCATGGCGGCATTGTTACGAACGTAACAGTGCCGCCTTCCCCGCCGATTGCAACGCAATCAATGCACGCGCCCCGCAGCGAGCCGTGTTCCCACAAAAAACGGCATCTAATCGCTGCGGTGGAATTTCAACTGTTACGAACGTAACAATGAAAAACAACCAACAGGAGACTAACAATGGACAAGAAACACGCATTCATATTGGCGTATATCAAGAAAGTGCAAGCCCTCAGTGCCGAAAAGGCCGAGGGCAAGGATGGCAAAGGCTACAAAGGGGCGCATTCGGTATGGTCGGGACTCAATACTGAGTTCAAGACTGTATTCCCTGATGCTGACCCTGTGGAGACTACAAAGGCGATGCAGGAGCAGAGCCTTATTGTCATCCGCCCGTGGCGAGGTGGGGCTAAGCTGTATCTCACTGAGGATCAGCCCCAATCCCAAATCACGCGGGAAATCTTGGCCGAATTGGCCGCGTAGTCAGAGCATGATGGCATTGTTACGAACGTAACAGTGCCATCATCTCTGGCGGCAAACTTCAACTGTTACGTTCGTAACACCGCAGCAAGACCTATGATGCAAGCGACATTGAGGAGGATTAAATTATGACCAACAAAAAAGCAATGGAGCGAGTGTTGAAGCTCGCAGAGTCTGGGGCGCAAGTAGCAGAAGATGAAGGCGTTCAGAGTGATGTGGAAGGCATGAATAATTATGAGGCTATTTATCAACTGCAAGACTACGTGCAGGCCAGTGGGCCTTTTATCCTCCCTGAAATGGATGACCCTGCCGATGGGGCGGAGTTCGATGCGTTCAAGTATGTCACGCCTGATGCGCCTACTAAGTCAGGTCTTTATTGGCCTCAGATGAGGCAGCATATATGGAGCTACTGCTATTATTTAGGTAGCTGGGCCGGTTTCGGGAGAGGAAGGTACGACTTGGGAGTCAAACCCGCGAGAAGCAGGGTGAATCCAAGGGGAGTCTCAGACGCCACGGTAAGCGGCCCCGATTCATGGGACAGCGGGGAGCTTATCGTATCCACATATAGATTGTTTGGGGGGGCGGCCCACTACCAAGAGGTGCTTGTTCGAGCATTGAAGCACGGGTTTAAGGTGCGGGCATGGCCTGAAGGCCCGCTAGTACAGCAGCGGCGTGCCAACTAGGTAAGGCAAATTTCAACTGTTACGTTCGTAACAGTTAACCAAAGGAGGAACCAATGAGGAGACTAACCATCGCGCTGTGCTTTGCTGGCGTGACTCTTTCGGCTGCGCCGTCTGAGTCATTCTGGAAAGCACTTCACTGGGAGGAGACACGCGGTCGCACTGGAGCCATCTATGGCGACGGTGGCCGTTCATTCGGGCCGTTACAGATAAGCCGTGCGTATTGGCAGGACAGTCGTGTTAAGGGCAAGTGGGCAGATTGCGCCTCGCTCGCCTACTCACGGCGCGTTGTCGCTGCGTATATGCAGAGGTACGCCCCTGTGGCGTGGAGTACCGGCGATTATCAAAAGCTGGCACGGATACATAACGGTGGCCCAACAGGACACCGCAAGCGTGCCACGGTGGCGTACTGGCATCGTGTCCGTGCGCTGATACAGCGTTACGAACGTAACAACTAAATAACTAAATGAACGAAAGGAGAAGTGAGCTATGCCAAGTGAATATAACGATTACTTTAGTGACGCGGAGGACACTGAACATAAAATGAGGACGATTGAAATAGGTGGTGAGGATGAAAAGTATTGCTCACCACTGTTTGAGCATAGGGCTGAGTACCTTACCGATAGGTCACAAGAAGGGAACTTCATAGCAGCAGTGGCAATCCATGCTAAAGAGGTGACTGAGGCATTAAGGTCGGAAAGTAAAGTGCTGCGAGAACTGGTGCTGCTAAACATAGAGAGGACAAGTGATAAGTTCCGGTTCGCTGAAATCGACGCACATCGGGAGCACTGCGGGCCAAAGGAGGAGTGAGTGACAAGCTAAGCCGTTACGAACGTAACAACTAACCAACAACAACAACCAAAAAACAGGAGACTAACCAAATGAACTACACAATATGCTCTGGCTGCTCTGCCGAGTACCCAGACGGGGTGTTTGATTTCAAGCAGCTAACATCAATCCACTCGCCACTGCTCTGCCCTAAGTGCCTGTCTATGTCTGTTCACTTACCAGAGAGCAAGCGAGTGGAGTTTCTTAACCAACTTGTTACGAACGTAACAACTAACCAGCGTAACAACTAACCAACAACCAACAGGAGACTAACAATGAGTACATTCATACTAAATGAAAGCGAGCAAGTTGCGGTCGGCAGAAAGCACGCCGTCATGGATAGATTCAGGAACTCTCTTGGCCGCTTCCGGCCAACGCATAGGGAGCTTATTGAATCCATAAGAGGGAGCAGTCAGCCGACACAATACAAATACGCCGTCAGGATGTTGCGAGCCGATGACGACGCTTTAAAGAAGCCAGAGCCTCCAGTCCAAGATCGGGTTGAGGTTCGCAAGAATCGCAAAATCCGATTCGACCAACTGTTTTCTAGCCCAAACCGGAACCGCTTCGTGAAAAAAGGAGAGGGGATTGGCGTGGAGCTAGAGTTCTATTGCCCCGCAGGCAACCACAGTCTGCTGAGGGAGTTGGCAGGCAACCGGAACTCCGAGTCAAGCATCGGGGGGCTTCGCCTGAAATATGACAGCAGTGTAAGTGCGGATATTGACATCTCCGACTTTCGGGAGGCGGTGCTGTTCCTGAAATACGGGCAGTACAGCAGGCTCTATAAGACGTGCCACAAGCTCCGTGAGTTGGGGGCAGAGGTGAACGCTAGTTGTGGGCTTCATGTACACATTGACTGCCGAGATTGCAGGAGCACTCCGGCGGCAATGACTAGGGCAGCACGGTTAAGGGCAGCGTTGCCTTGGCTGAAGCGGATGGTTCCTCAAAGTCGAAACAATGGGCGGTATTCCTCTGCGACACGAGGCCGTTACCAGCCCATCAATTCGGAGGCTTGGGGTGTACACAATACCATTGAGGTGAGACTCCATAGCGGCACGCTGAATCCTGACAAAGTTAAGAACTGGATTGAGCTTGTTAGGTTCATTGCGCTTCGGAACGGCAGGGGTTCACGCCCCACGTACATCGAGACGCTGGACAATCTTCTGTCGTCCGATGCCCCTGACTACCTCAAGCACTGGGTTGTCAGCCGCACGAACACATTCAACCCAGTTCTGGGGAATGAGGCAGAGGATTCTGAATCCGTTCCTCTCCCCACACCAGAGGCTGCTCAGATCGCGGCAGCGTCCCTTCCTCCGTTGGGCAGGGTTTCCAGCGAGGGGCAGCGGGATGAGTCGTCTGTTACGTTCGTAACACGATAGACTTCGCAGATTCGACGAAGCCAGCCCACACCAGCCTTCACCGCGTCCCGCCCGATACAACTGTGACCGTGATGCAAGGCAACATAATTACGAACGTAACACTACCAACAACCAATAACCAACAATAGGAGACTAACAATGTGTAAATTATTCGGAGTGACATCCACTGAAGGATGGAACCGCAAGACGCTGAACGCCACGCTGAATGCAGCGCGGGCCTCGTTCAGCGGTGAACGCCACGGCTTTGGGTTTGCCGTAAAAACGGGCCAAGGTATTTACCGTGAGCGATACGTAGACCCCCAAAGTTTTGCGGGCATTGGCACAGCAAAGGAGGTCAGCAACGCTCTTCGACACATCAAGGAGGCTATCGACTTTGATGCTGACACGAGGGGCAAGCTCGGTCGCCTTGGCGGCGGGCTGATCGTCCACGGACGCACATCAACCAACGAACTCGACACTGAGAACACGCATCCGTTTGTCCGCAAGGGCTGGGCGTTGGCTCACAATGGATGTGTGGACTACGACGGCCCAGAAAGATACAAGCGAGGCACCTGTGACTCTGAGGACTTGCTTAACTCCTTTGTGTATGGGGAAGGATTGAGTGAACTTCCCTCTCACTACAGCGGGTACGCCGCAATCCTTGCGATGACCCCATCCGGCGGGTTCATCGCTTACCGTGACGACACTGCCGAGCTATGCGTCAGCAAGCTGCTGTCGCAAGATGGGTACGCCTTTGCAACAAAGGCTGCGCACATGAAGGCCATCCTCAAGAAAGCAGCAATCTCACACACGGAGCCTATGCTGATCCGCAAAGAGCGGGCCATCATTTTTGATGGCGACAACCCTGAACCCGAAGTGAAACGCTTCGACGGCCCTAATTACCGATTCGCAACCCAAAAGGAACGGGAAGCAACGGGAGTAGGGTTTGGCCGAGCAGTAACATACAAGGAGCCAGCAACATACACCACTCCGTCGAAGCCTTCAAAATGGAGCGGCGGGCGGAAGGTTGTAGAGTACAGCAACGGAAGCAAGAATGTGGTTAGCGGGACAAATGGTAACGGCAATCATGCCAGCAGCGAGAGGGATATGTTCCCAGACTATAACGGGAACGGGAACAGCATACTCCCTCCGTTCTAGGCGTCTCTGGCCGTTACGTTCGTAACACTCCTGCCCAGCGCAAGGGCTACCCCAAGCGTTGGGCAGGAGACTAACCCAAAATCCCAACGCTGCTGCGAGTAACCAAACACGCAGTGGGGTAGCGGGACGAGGCTAACGGGACAACGACCCCATAATCAACACTAAATCCAACCCGATGTTACGTTAGTAACATCACAACAAAACCAAAAACCAAAAAACAGGAGACAAACATGACAACACAAAGCAAAACCGGCAGCCCTATCAAGGTCAACACGTCGCAAATGAGTGACGAAATTTGGCCGCTTGTCGCCCTTGAACGACGCAGCGACAACTCACCCGTCTTTGCCAGCAAGAACGCCCTGAAAAGCCACATCGCTTACGCCTTCCACAATCGGCGCATTAAGGGATCGCAGTCAGGGCGCGGCAACGCAATCAGCGTGGACAGAGAGGAGTTGCTGGAATACATCACGAAGTATGTTGAGTTGGCAAAGAGTTGTGACAAGGTGTATTGGCCTAAGCGCAGCGCATCTCGCCGCAACAGCAGCAGCAGCAGCAGCAACGGCAACGGCAACGGCAACTCGGCCGCATCCGAAGGCTCTCAGTGGCTCGTTATGGGTGGCGATGGAGCTCCCTACGCCTTACCAAAACGCTACGCCACCGCTGGGGAGGCAGCACTAGCCCTGCTAAGGGATGTGCTCGGGGCGAGGGTCTATAAGTGCCGAGGAAACACCCTAGAGGAAGTCAAGTGATGCACAAACTGTTTACCTACGGAGCACTGCAACGTGGGTATCCACTTCATGGCTGGCTAACTGGTGCTAGGTTTATTGGCACAGCCGAGACAGTTCGGTCAATGGCGATGTATGCCACTGGCATACCGTTCGTCACTGACAAGGAGCAAGTGTCGCCCATCCACGGTGAATTATTCGCCGTGGATGAGGCGGTGCTTGCCGCAACTGACAGAGTGGAGGGACACCCAAACGCTTACACAAGAAGGTTGACCAATGTTCGCACGAGTGACGGTGAAACGCATGAAGCATGGCTTTATTTTTATGACCATGATATGACGCATCGCACACTTGTTCCGAACGGAAGGTACTGAAATGAAAAAACACACTGACCACGGGAAAAGAGTAACACTGAGATCAGGCATTACAGTGTCAATCGAGTTCCTTTACGACAACTTAATTACTGGCGTCGAGGGAGGGGTTAACTACTGGGCCGAGATAAAGGACTACAATACAATCACTTGCGATTCGTGCAGGCTGATTATGGCCAAGGCAAAATTGCGCGAGATCAGTTTGGATACAGTTTGCGCTGGCAATTGGTGGGAGGTGGACGCCGAGACTGTAAAGAACGGAATCGACTCGCTAATGGAGCCAACCGCAAAGATAAATCAAGCCATGAAAAACGAGATAGCGGCAGCGTGTGTCGCGGATGACGCAGGGATGCTTGATGCGTCTCACGCCGATGTGATTATCCAGTTCGCGCTGCTTAAAGAGATCGTGTATGGATGAGCCAAGAAAAGGAGACTAGCAATGTTAATAAATAAAAAACACGTAAGGCAGCTTGCACTAGACTTGTCCAAGCTGGAGAACAACGGTCGCAGCAGGGTGGGCAGCACCTTCTTCGATGCTGTCGAGGCGGCGGTACGGGAGGCTGTTACCCACCGCATCGCGCACCACGACAATAAGGCAGGGCGACGGAGGACATTGGTATGAAGGAAAACAAAAGAGAAGGCGACAGCATGAAAAAATTCAGAATCTATAATTCATTCGCGATGTTTGGCGATGAATGCCCCATGTACGCAGCAACCGAGGAGGATGCCCGTGTGGCTGCCCGTGAGTTCGCGGACGAGCTTGCGGGGTGCTTCTGGCCGCGCGTGGGTGAGACTGTAACTATCGAGGACAGCGGCGACAAGTCCGGTGGCTTCATTCACGAATCCGAGTGGTGGAGCCGAGTCCTAGACACAACCAATGGCGAGGAATACGCCGCCGAGAAGGAGATGCCCGCCAGTGGGCAGATTTCGGTGGCCGAACTCATTGAAATGATGGTGGCCGATGATGGCCCTATAAAAATTGAGGAGGTAGAGAAATGAGCAAGCAACACTACGGAAACGAGTTCAGCATTCCCGATCACTGGGATACGGGAGGAGAAATCACGGCAGAATCGGACGCCAAAGCGGAGTACCGACTATGGAAGAAAGCCGCCAAGGAACAGCCTGATATGGGCTGGAGCGGCGGGGAGTTCGAGCTTGTCGATTTTGAAATGTACATTGAGAAGCTACAAAAAGAGGAGGAAACGGCATGAGTGAAATCATAATCACAAGCAGTGAATCCCCTTATGCACTATCCACAACCACAGCGGAAGTTCTGGAAGATGGGCGGGTAATTGTCACGGAGAGCTTCGCCCCCCATAACTGGCAGGAGGGTCACAATTATCGGGAACGTAGGCGTTACTTCAAGAGTCGAGCAAACGCCGCAAGGAAACTACGCGCCGAAATGGCTGATGTCCTAGCCTCTGAAATGGAGGGCGGGGAAATGGTGGAGGCTGGAGACGCAAGCTGGCGCGGCGAGCCTTACCCGATTGATTCAGCAATTAGAAAACTAGAAGATCCACAAATAAGGAGTGTATTATGAACTGGAACGAAAACGACTGGCCCCAATTCCTTATTGGTGACAGCCCCGATGAACGGACATTTGTTGTCCACCTCCACCATCCCCGATTCGTTGGGGAGGTGGAGGAGAATGACGACGGCACGGAGTCCATTCGCCCGACATTCATTGACGACATCGACGGCATGGACGCAGCCGCAATAGCTCGGCTAATGAGGGAGGCGGGCGACTTTTATGTGGAGGAGATTGAGAGGGAGCTTTAGAAGCCAGCGGCTGCTTCCCTCCGCATCCGGCTCTTTATCTTGGTGCGTATCTCTGACGTTTTGGAATTGAGGAACTTTTGCAGCCGCTCCTTGTCCAGTCTCTCCATGATCCGAATGACGTTTTCCCTGCGGAAGTACCTCCCCAACTCTGCACCGGCTCGCTTGACGAACTCGTATCGCTCATCATCCGTCATAACCCTGTCACCAATCGGAACAGAGCGTGACAGCCCCGGCAGGAACGCGCCCTTTCTCTTGAGCAAATCAAAGAACTCATCCTCCTTGTCATGCACCCAGAAAGATCGGCCAAGGCTGAACCTCTCCATGCCGGGGTGAATCATGGGTTCGCCTAGCGCGTTCAGTGCGGGCTTGCCGTAGGCGCGTGCGATAGGCATACCGCTTACGGCTGTGCCGAATACGCTGTCAGTCTCGCCAATAGCTGGGTCTATCGCCTTCGACAAGTCCTTGAATCCACGAGGAACAAAGCCAGTGGCAAACCGGACTCCAAACTTTTGCAGCCCCGCCTCGTTGCCGAACGATATGTCTCGCCAGACTTTGCCTATCGTGGACAGGAACCCTTGGTTCAGGGGTGCTCTCATCTGCTCCATCACCATCGCAGTAACCATTTCCGACTTCTCCGTGAAGCCCTTGCCGTATCGCTGCTCATCCGAGACAACTCCCATCATGGCAAAGATTTGACCAAGGGGATGCTCAGAGTAGTTGATCCTCTTGCCGAACAGCTTAATCGTGTAACGCTTGTAGCCGCCCGCCTCTAGCTGCCTGCGCTTGTTCTTGTCTGTCGGGCCAAGCGCGGTGACTTCAAACTCATCATCGTCCTCGTCCAAGGCTTTCGCCATTAGGCTTATCAAGAGCATACTCCCAACAAGTTGCTGGTAATGAACCAGCGACCTCTGCTCCTCGTTCAAGTCCCAACGCTTGCTCCACGGCATGGTTCTGCTCATGCCAACGCCGGGGACGTACATCATCTTTTCGTTCACGACGTTGGCGACAATCTTGGTGAACGGGATCAGGGCAGCCTTAATCCACTTTGGAGCCTTGTCGCCCTGCGCCTCACGTCGGGCAACACCTTGGTCAATCCAATTGGCCAAGGCTCCGAGCAACCCCTTCGGCTTTTGCGTATATGTTGTTTCAAGTCCGAACTCAGTTGACTGTTCATCAAGCTCGGCATCGCGGGACTGCTCAAGTATCTCGATCTGCCTGCGCTTAATCTCCCTTTTCTCTGCTAGGGACAGCCTGTTGTTGGGCGTGTCTGCCAGCTTCAAGTCTTGCTTGGCCTTGTCGTATGCCTTAACGCGGGCATCCTCAGTCAAGAATAGCTCGTCCTCGACTTCGGCTAAGACTTCCTTGTGAGACTTGCCCCCCTCCTTGGCCTTCTTGATAGCTAGGACGGCTGCTTTCATCTCCTTGCCAGACTTAAACATCATCAAGTCGACGCCAACCATGAGCCTCTGAACATACTTCATGTGCGAAACAGTGCGGAGCCACTTGGAGTCGCTGTCAGAAATCATCTCCAATGTGGCTGGAGCTTGGGCAAGCACTCCCCCTAAGTTCACGCCCTTCTCAGCAATCGCATAAGGGTCGTAGCTTCTGCGCCCACTGAAGTCTCCCTGTAGTGCGGCCCTGAACTCAAGCCAACCGGCCTTTGTCATGCCCCTCACGGCTGCACCAAGAATGACAGCAGTGTAAGCTGGGTGCTTGGCGATGGCGTGGGAAATGCGGAGCATCAAATTTGAAAGACTGCTAACTGTATTGACGGTCTGCGTTCCGACGCCGGACAGGATGGAGGAGTAGTAGAAGGCAAGGGCTATGTCTCCCGCGTCCACCCCTTTATGCTTGGCGAGATACTTCATCATCTCGGCGGCCTTCTTATTTTTCAGGTTCCCATCCGGCTCCGCGTCAATTGCGTCGGCGTACTCCTTTAGCCTGCGAGACATCTCCTCAGTGATCTCTGGCAGCTTGAACTTTTTGATTAACTTGCCCCAAGCGGCCCGCTTTGATCGGCTTCCCTTATTGAAATCCTTGATAAGCTCATCTGCTGCGATCTTCAAATCTGGGGTGTTGATGTTGCTTGCGGCACTTGCCTTGGAAATAATCTTGTCCACCGCCTTCTTCTTTGCCGCCCTTGTTCGCTTGCCGACCGACTTGGTTACTGCCGCCTCAACCTTCTCTGCTTCTTTGGGATTTATGCCTGCCCCTTTAGTCAGCTTTTTTGCCAGCGGCTGGTCGGAGGTTTCTGCCTCTGTGTAGTGGCCGCGTATGATTTCCTTGGCCTTCTTTTTCTGGTCAATAGCAACCCCCTGCGGTGCGCCTGACCCAGCCTCGGCTCCTCCCGACTTGGCAACAGCGTTGTCGATTGCTGCCGACTCGCCCTCGATAACATCGTCAATGACCTTCTCGTTTTCGATGTTGAGGGCGTCAACCATCTGGTCTGTGTGTGGGCGTATATCCTTTTCTTTGCTCGTCTGCACGTTGCGGATAGTGCGCTCGGCAAGTTTCCTCAGCCTGACGCCAGCAGTGTAGAAGTTGCGGAGGAATGAGATGGCTCTGCCTGCGCTCAATTCAGCCTCCTCCTGCCTTGAGAAAGCCTCAAGCTCATCAGAAACAAGTCGGTCAATCTCGTCCTTAGATGCGCCCTCCCGCTTCCTCTGCTCTATCCTGTCCGACATATTTTTTAGCAGCAGTCGGCCAGCAGCTATTTTTTCATGGCTGTCTAGGGTGGATGAGTCGGTTCCATGAACCTGAGCATTAAGCTCAGAGATGGATAGCCCCTTCACTTTGGCATCCAGCTTGCCCAAGAACTCATCTGAAGTCTCAGGTGTGTAGCTAATCATCGCGGGAGTAATTCCCTCTATTACTTCTGGCGGAGTCTTTGCATCCTCGATAAATCTGGGCGCGAGCTTATGGAACTTCACATTCCTGTCAGCCGAGCCTCCCTTATCGACTGCCATCATCCATTTCTCCAACTCATTGACAGCCTTACGAGTGGAGGAATCACCGTCTGGGGCGATGGGTGCTCCGAAAAATTGGGCGGCAGCCTCGCGCGGAGAGGTTCCCGTGTCTTCAATCATCTCCGCAAACATCCTCTGCATTTCTTTCTTAAAAGCATCGACGTGCTGCTTCGCCTTGTAGGGAGAAACCCCAGCCGCACGCGCTATTGCGCTCATGCTGGGGTCTACATCTCCGCCCCCAACTAAAACAATATACTCATCCACGACAGCCCCAGCCTCCTTGTCGCCTTTGCCTTCGAGAGAATCCAAGTACCGATCCTTCATCTCCCTCACTGCCGCCGCCGACTCATTCTCTGTTGAGGCTGTGTCCGGTGAGGTGACGCTTTTGTCGCCCAACTTTTCCACCAAGTCCACGCTACCCTCGTCACTTTGAGCCTGCGCTAAATCACCCTTAAAGCCAGCCGTCACGCCGCCTGCGCTTGGGGCGGCGTCCAGTGGGGAGACGGATTGCGGGACGTGCCGCTCCCTCCCGCTGAACTCGTCCTTCACCTTCTTGCCTCCACGCTTTTCAGCCCCCTTGTGTTTGGCGAGCCTTTGCTTGAGGCGATCTCCCCTGATACTTAACTTGGCCGCAGCCTCGGCGGGGTTCTCCCCTTTTCTTATGCTAGCCCGTAAGTCGTCAGCAGCATAAACCAGTGCGAAGTTTATGTAGAAATCCTTATCATCATCTGATACTTTATCCGCAGAGGCTGCCGCCTCAGCTTGCCTTTGAGCATACTCATAAAGGGTAACATCCTTCCCTTTCACCTTCCTTGTGTGGCTCACAAGCAAGTCTAAGTCTTCATTATCTGGCGTAACCCTTGGCCCAGAGGTGACGCCTGAGTCGGCCTCGGCCTCAGCGTCGGCCTGCTGACGCATCTCCACCATCAAATCTCCTGCCCCGTCAACCAGTGCCTTTAAGCGTGGGCCTGCGTCCACGCCACGCAGGAAATCTGATATTGACCGCATTAACGCAACCAGCCGCTGGCCCAGAGAGGTGTACTGCTCCGGCAGCATCTCGCCCTTCTGCTGTTTTTCGATAATAAAGCTGGCGAACTCAGCCGCCCCCTCGGCCCCGCTTACCTCCTTGCCATAAGCCTCCCGAACGGCAGTCTTCTGCTCGTCGGTCATCTCGTTCCAGATAGCTTCAAGCTCCACAACAGGGTCATGCCCTGCATTTATTAGCGCAGCGAATTTTGCGAGGTGAGATAACTCATGGGACACGACTCCCTCCAAGCTGAACTCAGACTTGCTGCTCTCCTTGGCCAGCATGGCCGGATCAACGAAGATCACATTCGGCTCAGACGGACTTGTGGCCAACGCCCACGCCCCGCCAGAGTCTGCCACTTTCACCTTAATCCTTCTCAGCCCGTACCATGCCCCCCCTTTTTCAGTTTGCTTAACCAGTTCCCCTTTTACTGTCTTGATTGCCTTGATGTCGCCCTGACGCTTGGCTCCCAATGCCTCTTGGGCTGCATCAAATAACGCCTGCTTCGACTCAGGCGGGCCGGAGAGGCGACCAAATCTATCCTCGTGCAACTGCCTCTTCTCCTCCAGCCTTGCGAGTTCCTCAGCGATTCTTGTGGCGTCTTCTCTTGTGAAGACTACGGAGGTGTCCCCGTCCGTGGCGCGTTTCAGCTTGTTGTTAAGCTCTGGGTTAAGTTTCGATTTCTCCATCGCCCCGTCCCTTGCGACTTGCGCATTAGACAGTCGGGCCTCCGCTTCCTCTATCGCGGTCAAATCCCCTTCGGCCTGCGCAAGCCCAAGCTCAAGCATTGCGTCATCGACTTCCTTTTGGGCGGCCTCAACAGAGATGTCGGGTTCTTGCCCCGCTGCTCTAGCCTCCTCGGACTGGATTTCCACAACATCATTCAACTCATCAATTTTATTCGCCGCCTCCCTCGCGTCATTCACTGTGAACGCCGAGCCATCCTTCAGTGCATTAACTACGTCCGGTTCCCTGATGATCCCATCGGTGTTTGACGGCGAAACAAAAGAAATGTCGATGCCCTCACTCTTAGCTCGATCAAGTGCTCTCCTCGTCGCGCTGACCTTCGGTGCAGTGGTAGCCTCCTGTTCAGTGGTAGCCTCCTGTTCAGT
>CEVA01235665.1_pt1 | contig 15121 bp, 10 predicted proteins | sample 361521 | NCBI WGS metagenome assembly CEVA01 (sample SAMEA2622823, study PRJEB7988) | marine metagenome | isolation source: saline water (ENVO:00002010), including
CGGTAGTGGGGGAGACATGAGGTTTGGGTAGGGATATTACTACTCAAAAGGCCTTCTTCTCGAGATTCTAAGTGTCAAAACTACGATCATAGAGAGCAGGGAAAGGGCACCTGCTGAGAAGACCCAGAGCATGGTCCCCGATGATTGGGCATCGTCAATTGCCCAGTCTATCCAATCGTGCTTGAGTACCTCGATTTGGTATGAATTTGTGTTCTTCGCCTGATCCATTGAGAAGCCGTCGATAGTGTGCTGCCCCGCTATCGCTGGTACCGTGATGTTGACTGAGAACTGCCCGCCCTCTGGGCAAATGATGTCCTTGGATTGCACTTGGCTGCTGATTCTCACCAGCAGGCCCTCCTCGCATTGCCCCGAGACCTCCCTTAGTGTCGTTAGCGTCGAACCTCGGTAAGTCTCCTCGTCGAACTCCAATACAGGGGGGGTGGAGTCCCGGTCTATGGAGACGGAGTAGGAGTCTGTGCTATCCAGAGAGTCGATCTGGATTACGAAGTCGTTGGTTCCTTCCACTAGTTCCAATGAAAGGAAAGACGTCTCTTCTCCCGGCCCAATAACGCCTGTCTCCCCAGTGGTCAGGCTGGTCCATCGTACTTCTTGCGAGGGGTGCCTGTCGAGTAGTATCTCAACGCTGTCCAGTGATACTAGGGGTTGGTTGTCCCCCGATATCGAGGTGTCGTAGCTGCTCTCGGGTAGTTCGAGAATCCTGCACTCGTGGAATGAGTTTCGATTCTCCTGCTCGATGGTCCTGTCAGTGGCGTGGATGCAGAAGTTTTGCGTCCCTGTGTTGTTCAGGATGATTGACTGCACCCCCTCGGAGCCGAATTGCGAGGTTAGACTCTCCCCATTGACTGAGATCCGTAGGGAGACATCCTCGGATGCCCACCAAGACAGGTTCTGGAAGTGGTCTCCGAGGACGTTGCCATTCGATGGCGAGAGCGCCCATGAGACATCAGGAGGTGTCGAGTCCATCACTAGTGACCAATTTTGCTGGTGGGTATTCCCTGCCCAGTCCTCCAGTGTGATCGTGATTCCGATTTCTCCCTCTCCCAGGCCGGATAGTTCCAGCGGCACTGAGACTGTGCTGGTGGACGGATATTCGGTATTCCCGGGCATGGGGAAACCCGTGCTTTCGTTCAGTACGGGAGGTGCCTCTTCCGATATTGTGCATTCGGATGTCTGGACCCATGAGAAGTATAGGATGAAAACGCACCACTCCATTGCATCTGCAGGTATCTCAAGGAATAGTTCTCCGCTTGTGATGTTGATCGGGTGTTGAAGGTCATCCGGGGCGTATGAGTAGGAGGCTTGGTCCTGAAGAGAAATCAGGGATACGTCCGATGGCGGATTTGGATCGTGTACGACTTGGAATGACCTGTTCGCCGAGTTGCCAGCGTTATCGGTGGACGTAATCGAGAATTCGTTTTGGCCGCCGATGTGGTAGAAGAAGTACTCATCGTCGGAGTCTTGGTGTAGGCCCGAAGAAGAAACCGCCAGTTCCGTGGTGATATTCGCGAAACCGGATGAGTTCGTAGGGATGACCTCTCCATCCATGACCAAGAGCGCCCCGGGCTCGGTTTGTATCTGGAATTCCAGAGTCGAGGTTTCAGATATCCACGGGACCCCATGGACTGCCAGCATCGGGGAAGTTGCGTCGTAGGAGACTGCGAGGTTGGATTCAGCATGACGACCGGAGGCATCCGAAACAGAGGCTTGGAAATGGAACCACTGCTCCGTTGTTGGAAGCGTCGAGTTTACCCATGCCTCCCTTAGAAGCAGGGGTTCGGTTTCATTCTCCATCCCGTTCCAAACTTGCGTTAGGTCGTGTAGACTGCCGTTGGTGGATAGCCCCCATGCAGATTCAGCTGGGAATGTGGTGTTGTTTTCTGGCCACGTCCAGGACAGTTCGGAGATGTTGAATCCGATGCCTATGTCCATGGCATGGAGGTTGATGGGGATCTGGGAGTTGGCCTCTGTTTGGTTCTCTGGGGCAGTGAACGAAATCTCGGGGTCCAATTCGATTAGCTCGTATTCGTAGGGGAGTCTGATCATCGCCCCTCCTTCCAGAACGATGTCGATGAATCCAGTCCAGTTTCCTTCTTCAGGTGGCCTCTGGAAGCTTAGGTTCAGCTCGAGGGCCCCCTCGGGAACCATCCCCGCGAGAGACTCGGATCCGGATGGCCAAGTGCTCGCTATGCTGGATTCGTTCAGGTTATGGAATGATGGAACCTCCAGAGATGACCCTGCGACCACCTCTATGTCGATCCAGAATGTTGACGACTCGCCGTCCACCGACCAGCCGTGCACAGCGACGCCATACAGGCCATCCTGCGGATTGGTCTGTGAGATGGACTCCGAGGATGTCCCGCTCCACGACCTCGCTACCTCCTCCCCTGAGGAGAAGACTCCGTCTCCGTCATCGTCTCTGAATAGGAAGAGGTCCAAGTCGCTACTGTCGTACGAGTCCATCGATATGCTGAGCTCGGTAGCTTCCTCGATGGAGAAGTTGTGCCACCAAGAGGCAGTCATCTTGTCATTGGGCTCGTCCTGGTATGCTGACTGGTTGTCGAGGCTTATCGGCCTCACCCATCCTTGTGCGGAAACCGAATCGACGGGCAGTGGCATTGTGGATACGACTAGGGCGCTGTCGTTGCCCTCTGATTCTGACCAGTCGGTTACTGTCCTGCTGAACCCGGATGACTCTGCAGAGATGTATCCCACGGAGATGTTTAGCGGGTTGTCGTTAGTCTCGACTCCGTGTAAGGCCGTATGCAACACCATTTGGTGAATTCCAGGTGTTGCTGGAACTGCGAATGTCTCCCTGGAGGTGCCCGTGTACGTCCCCCAGTTGTGCTGCCCGCTGGTAGCATGGTTGTTCACTGATCTTTCCTCTATGAAGAAGGTGCTTGGGCCATATGCTTCTGGGTCGTCGTCGGCGTACTCATGTGGGGTCTCGGTCAGCCAAAGGACGTCTATGTCAGTGAATGGGTTATCATCCCAGTCGACATCCAGGATGACGACGCCCTCCTCATCAAGCTCTTCTGGCCAATCGACAGTGAGGAATCTCCAATCGCCGCTTTCTGGCCTCCAGCCCCATCGCATAGCGCCACTTATCCATGACTCGGAGTACAGCGTCTGGTTGTCTGGGTTCCCATCCAGGGGCTTCGGGAGAAGGGTGAAGGGACCATCCCATGGAACATTTGTAACGATTGGCAGAGTCCAATCCCTAGATGAGTTTTCCACGCCTAAATCCGACTCCACCCTGATGCCATGCTGGTGGAGTCCAGGGGTGGCGTCAACGGGTACGGAAACGGCAACTGGGACTGATGTCTCCGTCCCGCCTTCGATCTGGATGGAGTCGCTCAATGAAATCCATTCGTCCTCGGCAACCCCGAAGGACGTCCAGTCGACTTCTATCCGGACGGGGTCGAGTCCTGATGGGGAGTCATCGTACCTCCAAACCCCCAGTAAGAGGCCGTCCCTTGCATCCTCGAATGGCAAACCGACTCTGACCTCTGCCTGGGGGCCATGAGACCACCAGTAAGTCACCTCCTCAAGCTCCTCCGAGTCTTCCCACTCCCACTCGTCTACCATTCCATCGGAGTCGGTATCGTTGTGGTACTGTCCGTCACCATCGAAGTCGCTCCACCGGAATACTTCCAGGTACACCCTCTCCATCGACGACCTGTCCAGGTCGTGATCGAATGCATCGTACTGGATCGTCGCCCTAGCCCTGAACTGAACTGTGTCAGGAGGTAACTGATAGGCAGAGTCGTTGGTAATGTGTATGGGGATTAGTAAGTCGGGCCGGTCTCCCTGATGGCCGTCCCATGTGTCATTCTCTCCCCCGCCTGTCCCATTACCAGTGCTATTCCAAACCAGAACATCGTGTGTAAGGGGTTGGAATGAGACTGGAGTGAGATTGAGTTGAATTTCTGAGTCACTGGGATTGCTGAAAATCACGTCGAATGTCTGAGACTCTCCGGGCAGGATTGAGTTCAGGTTCGCATCCCTGTGCTCCCCATGGAACCACCCAGTGTTCCATTGCGCGGGGGACGCGGACCATGTGCCATTTTGGCCCTCCAGAGTCTTGACCGCCCTGGATGCATTCATCCAACCTCCGCCTTGGACAAAGGGCTCGTAGCCACGGTCGTCGGCAGTTGAGAGGACGAAGTCACGGAGCTCCTGGGAATCTGGATGCTCTCCCCTTTCTTCGAGCCAAGCCTCCTCGACGAGGGCAAGAAGGCCCGCGACTACAGGGGTCGCCAGACTCGTCCCCCCCCATGTGGTCCATGCCTGGTTTGCGTTGTCATAGCTGTTGAGTGGCATGTCGCCAGTTGCAGACCACCCAACGGATACGATATCGGGATCCATCCGTCCGACTACATTGGGACCCCTGTTCGACCATGGTGCGCTCTGACCCCAAGAATCCGAGGATCGGCTGCTGAATGCACCTACGGAGAAAACACCATGTGCGGCCCCGGGAACCTTGGTCGTCCCGAATCCGTGGCCCCCGTTTCCTATGGCAACGGCGTAGGATGCGTTGGAGTTGTAGACCCGGGTGAGCCAGTCTAGATACAGGGAGTAGCCATCGGAGCCAGAGTCGTCTACGGATGAGTAGCCGAATGAGAACGAGCCGATGTGGGGCTGGTCGGGAGTGGATGGATCCCCGTCGTAGCCCTCGGCGATGAATCTCCATCCATCCAGTGAATGTCCTCCTGAGTAGTGGTTCCCGATAGAAGAGATGGTGGCGTTGGGAGCCATGCCCAGAACCCTGCCATCGTCAATTACCCCTTGCGCGGAAATCGCACTGGCGCACAGTGTGCCATGACTCCCCGACTCTAGCATGAAGAGTGTGAGGTTTCCTGGTCCTGCTATTCTGTTCGAGTAACCGTGCCTGGCAGAGTACGTCTCACCGTAGGGAACCCCGTTAACCCCGTCGGAGACCCAGTATACCAGTCCTGCTGAGATGTCCCAGAGTCCGTCCCCATCAGTATCCCTGCCGGATGTCTCCTCACCGGGCCTCATTGGCGTCTCGTTTCCGAACCAGTCGTCCCTGTCGGTATCGGGCCAGACTGTCTCGTAGAGGCCTGAGACTCTGTCATCAACAACCAGTATGGGGACATCTCCTCCTGCCTTGTCCTGAAGCCTCCGGTCAGGGTGTTCGCCAAGGTGGTACTCGCCAGATAGCGACTCATTGACTCCCGAGATGTTGAATCCCGACTCGTCCAGTATACCGTCACTGTCATTGTCGAAATCTATGATTGAGGTGTCTGCATACCATGTACTTGACTCCGGATATGCATTTCCGTCCACCATCCATGTGTACATGCTGTTGTGATCGAACATCAGTGGCCAGCCATGGTATGTGGAATTGCTGTATTCCACTCTAGCTTGGGTCCCATTCAGGTCAGGGTGCCCGAAGTCAACCCCGGTGTCGGCAACTGCGACGACCAGCCCCTCGCCGGAGTAACCCATCTCCCATGCATCGTTGGCACCGTGGATCTCTCCTGATCTTACGGTGTTCGGACTTGGTCCGTCCGGAATGGTGTCGTATGGCTCAGGAGACCTCTCGGCATCCAGGAGTGCGATGATTCCAGGAACAGAGTTGAGTTTCTGCAGCAAGGAAGAGTTGACCCAGAAGGTCCGGTGATCGATGCCAATGGAAATGTGGTCGTTTTCAGTCATCAACTCTCCAGGACCCGGGGGGGCTTGCCTCTCAATTGAACCGGTCTTCCGCTGCCATGAGTCCAGATGTGCGAGAGAACTGGTGATTGCAGTAACCCATACCGACTCTTGGCCCGATTCCACTCTAGTCAGCAAGGAGTCGTCGACCCAGGGATTAGAAAATGAGGACGCTGAGTTTGATTCTAGGGTTCTGGTTTCTCCCGAAGAGGAGCCATTGTCAGAGTAGGCATAGGATGCCACAGACGTAAGTGAAGAGGAGATGAGCAAAGCCAGAACTACCGGTACGAGCCGTCGACGCACGAGTCATGGCAGAGAGATTGATGCTTGATATTGACGGCTTGAAGTCCCGTCAAATACAAAGAGTGGGAGTACCGGGGGGGGAACGGAGTCCCGTAGTGTAGTGGTCCATCATCTCGGGTTTTGGTCCCGGGGACCCTGGTTCGAATCCGGGCGGGACTACCAGAAAATCAGGATAGTTGAAAAAAAAGAGTCAGTTGCAGGGAGACAAGGTTACTAACCTCGATAATTCTTGGAGGATCTACTGTGGCAGGAGAGAATGAATTACTGCCGATAGCAACCATGATCCATCTTATTCTAGGCGTAATGACCATTATTCTTGTTTTCAGATCTGAAAAGGCAAAGCCAAGCGAAAGACTAGCTGCCCTGATAATTGGTTGGATATTATTCGTTTTAGGGGTTCTATTCCTTTTTACCACCATTATCGATTATCAGTTCGCTAATGACAGTATTACTACCGGTAGTTTCTCTGATTCATTCTTGAGGTACGGGCGAGGCTCGACTTGGATAGTATACTTGTCTCTGGTTGCTGTGCTTCCTCTAATCTATCCTTATCCCATCTTCTTTAGTTCGTCATATGCTCGATTCAGTGGGGTTTTCGTTGCTGTGGTCACAATTCTTCTGGTCCCCTTATGGATTATTACAAATTATGAATATGCGGGATTGCAGAGGGCATTCTTCTTCGTTCCCTTTCTCGTTTGGGTAGGCGTATACCTGAGATATTTGTTTGGAGAAATTCAAGGGGATAGGCAGGAAGACAGGTCCGTATCCGCTGTGGCTGCTCTACTTCTGATTGGGGTCTTTGCAGAGTGGTTGACCTACTGGCTAGGGATTGTTCTTACTCAAGAAAATCACTTTACTGCTCGTTGGGCAGTAAGTAACTCAGACCTCAAGGACCCGACAATTACGGCATTGTTGACCTCTTCAATGGCCCAAGCAATGATCGCTGTGACCATCCTGACTCTCTTCTTTGGAGAAGTTTGGAGGACTAAGAGAAAAGGTTTCTCGGGCGTTTCTATAGTTATCTTCACCTTCTTTACAATCGGCATCCTCTGGTTCATTTTTGACTACACGCAAATGGGCATCGTGGATTCATGCGTGAATACAGCTTGCGAGGATGTAAATCCGATTTACGCTAGTTGGGGCGTTTTCACCTCTGACATCATTAGATATCTGGTAATTCCTCTGATACTGATGTACGTAATCCTAAATTTCAACCTAATAGAAACCGGAGGTGAAAATGTATGGTTTACTAGAATAATGGTGTTGCTTATGTTGCTGATCGTAACTTCGAGCGTCATAGAGTTGATTCAAACCGTATTGCCAATCCCGCAAATGATTACCTCGGCCCTATTCGCTGCGGCTGTTGTAGTATTTATTGGGTGGGAGGAGAAAATCACCAATAGCATGATCCGCCAGTCGAACAGCGTTAGCGATGTACTAATTGAAAGAGGCGAAACGGGACTTCTAGAAATTGATGAGGGGGAATATCGTGTTTTCTCAATCGCATTGGGGATTTCCATAGGCCTTGCAATGCTTATTTCATTGCTGATTTCATTGATGGAGATTACAGTTTAGGAGGATCGTGAATGCCAAAAGAAGAGTCGGGAACTGTGGTTAGTTTTGGGGATATATCGACTAATCTATTAGAATTCGATGGGGCGGTTAAGTCCTATTTTGGAGTCATTGCTGCCTTTCTAATTGTTTTCAGTTACAATTCATTTGACCTAGTATCCAACCATTGGGAAGTTATTCAAGACGCAACAACTGAGGAGGCTTGGGCAGTTTCATTTACGGAACAAGTAGAAATCTTGGAGGATGCAATGGTCCTTCAAGATGGGGAAAAGCAGACTTTCACATTCTACATCGACGATATCGATGTTCCAGAAGGGTTCCTGATAGGAGAGTTAAACATCACTGTTGATGATACTGGGAATGATGGGCTAATCGCTAACAATGACCCAACAAATGAGTGCGATTCCATCCTCGCAGATGTTAGAGAGGGGGGCTTGACAGCGCAGTGGGAAGATGGAAACAATACTCTTTCCGGCCAGGCAAATGATTGCCAGCCATTCTACATGTACCTCAGAATTTACCCTGGCTACGACGGGGAGTCGAGAAATACCGAGTCTGTGAATGAGTACCAAGCACTGCTACCATGGCAGGACATAGGGTGGGGCGAAGGGGAGTTAGAAATTGACGTTGAGGTCAATACTGACGAGAGTCTTTTCCCGGGACAAGGAGATGATGACGAAGAGATCACCATTACTGTAGAAGTAGTCATGTTCGAAGTTAATGCAGTAGAAATTAGCGAATAGCCTTGCTAAAGTTCGATTAATCATTAGGATAGTTGGGGATCGGGGGGGCTCGGAGTCCCGTAGTTAGTGGTCCATCATCTCCGGTTTTGGTCCCGGGGGCCCTAGTTCGAATCCGGGCGGGACTACCATAACAAAATACGCAGAATTGAAAAAAAGTCCACTATTGCAGAGAACGAGAAGATATGTCGGATGAATTGTATGAATCATTCAATGAGCTTCTTCCTGTTGCCTCAGTTGTCCACATTGCACTAGGCGTGATGGCCCTAATACTGGTTCACAGAACCAAGGGAAGGGAATGGAACGAGAGGTTTGCAGGGATGTTAATTTCATGGATGATGGTGATGCTAGGAATCCAGTATGTTTGTTCGACAATCATAGATTACAGGGTTGAGAATCTTGGCACTGGTGAGGTGAGTCATTTCAATACCTATGGGGATATCTTCTACTCGGCGATGTCATATGGGCAGAGCGCTCTCAGTTCCACTTTCCTCGCTATTGTTTGCATACTTCCACTGATCTATCCATATCCGCTTATTCAGAAGGATACTGTTCTGCGAATATGCACGGTAATCGTTCTTGCAATAGCACTAGTAATAGTCCCGTTTGACATCTTCACAGAGTTCACCTACAGGGGAGTGAGGAATCTTTTGATGTGGGTTGGATACATTGTTTGGACTCCCGTTTACCTTAGATTCTTATTCGGAGAGATGCTCTATGATGAAAAGGGAGCAAGGGCAATTTCAAGTGTAACCGCTTTGCTTCTTCTGGGACTTTACGGGCAGGTCTATATTTTCTGGCTACAAGACTTCACGGGCATTGCTACAGTTTACTTCGGTCGTTGGGAGGTAGAGGACTTTGTAGCGCAGAGTTATCTTAGCACAACTGTGACGATGTTTCGTCTAGGAATAACTGGGACTACATTGCTAGTACTTTTCTTCGGAGAAATGTGGAGGGCATTCAAGAAGGGGTTCGGCGGGATTAGTTTTGTTGTTTCCCTACTCTTCGTAGTCGGGATAATGTGGTATCTGATTACTCTGGTGAATTATGACACATCTGAGTCCTGTGTGCAAACCATCTGTGAACCATGGGACGAGAATTTCGTTGATTGGTATGTTTTCACCTATCAGGTGTCAAAGTTCCTAGGAGTCCCATTGGTGTTCATGTTCATAGTATTGAACTACAATATGGTCGATACAGATGCTGAAGGAAGCAAGTTGATTACTAGAATAATGGTATTGCTTCTGATTCTTGTCGCGACCTCAAGCATAATCGAGATGATCCAAATCATCCTCCCTATTCCCGAGATGATTACTTCGGCCCTATTTGCTGCAGGAGTAGTAGTCTTCATTGGCTGGGAAGAGAGAATAATGGATCAAATCATTACAGAAACTTCGAGTGCTGCAGAATCTGTGAAGGAGTTGATTGGAGTGGCCAGGATTGAAGTCTCTGAAGGCGAGTTCAGATTTTTCTCTATGTCAATGATTTTCCTAATTGTGTATGCAATTCTAATTTCACTTCTATTCGATTCAATGGGGATTCATCAGTAGATATTAGCAGGGTGTGAGAAACTTGGAAGAAGATTACGAAGAGGGTTTTTCAAGGGTTGTTGAAGATATCTTTTCACTGAGAGAAGCGAACATTGCAATGACTTTCGCAATATCCCTGATTCTGATTTCCGGGGGTTGGAACGTTTACAAGTGGACTCAAGACGAATACGACGTGGCACGTGATGCAGCAACGGACGATAGTTGGTTGGTTGAATTCAATGTCTCGATGACGAACGCGGTGCATGAAGAGACTTGGCAGGATGAGGAAAAGAAGACCGTGACTTTCTACATGGATGAGTTCGAAATCCCAGACGGTTATCTTGTTGGAGAAATCGAAGTCATAGTGAAACCTGATGCAGATTCAAATGGCACACTTATCGATCCGGTAGCCCAGTGTGACTCGATTGGAGCCAATCTCCTGAATGAAGGTGATTTGACGGCACAGTGGGATTATGATGGAAATGTACTTTCCGGACAGGACAGCAGTTGCGAATGGATTAGGCTCAATCTTCGGACTTATCCTGGATTTGACGGTGAAGACCTGAACTCCAGTGCACCCAATGAATTCCAAGCACTATTGCCATGGAAACAAACTGGATGGGGGGAAGGCATCTTAGAAGTCGAGGTTGAATTGGATGTGAACACTGTTGATGTACTGGGTCCGATTTCAAGTGACGATGATGAAGACATCACTATCGAAGTCATAGTCAGTGGTTTTGTAGCCCGGGCCTCTTTGGAACCAAGTCTAGCATAAATCATCCAATGGTTGAAGATGTCACTGTATTCAATTGCTCCAATTGCATTTTTAGTGCATCTGCAATGTTGATTAATTGAGGCAGGAGTCGGGCGTCATGACCGAGGAGAGACTAGTTAGGCCACTGAGCCTAACGATGAAGGGGCCTGGCAAGGCAGAAGAGTCGACTCTGCTAAAGCCCAAGAAGGAAAAGATGGTTGAGCTGACGCTGCCGTGCGTAGAGATAACAATCCATATCGAGAGAAGGATCCAGAGGACCGTCATCAGAGGCGGAGAGGGAGATGACTTACTGGACGAGGGGTCTGAGTCTGCCGTTTACGATGTCATCTCCTCGGCCTCCGTTTCTGAGTACCAGTCCATGATGGAGCTATTCAGGGGCGGGCAGCCTCACATCATCGATCCATTCGATGGAAAGGATGTCAAGGTCGCCTTCAAATCAGTCGAGTACAGTGCCTCGAACGGGTCTTTGAAGATGGTTCTGATCGAGGACGTGGACTGATTAGCCGTCGATTACGCTGGGGTCCCGCTTCAGGTCCTTCGTGATGTTCTTCTGGTGGCTCTCCAGAGTTCCACCACCAATCTCCAGGAGTTTTGCGTCCCTCCACATCCTCTCCACTACATACTCGCCCACGTACCCATAACCCCCCATGACCTGAATTGCTCGGTCTGCGATGTTCTTGGCCGCAGTGGTGGCAAACAGTTTGACTCCGTCCGAATCCAGCCTGTGGCCCGCCTCGGAGAGCTCAATCTGCCTAGCAGTGTCGTAGACGTAGGCTCGCATGGCCCTGTACTCGGCCCATGACTCGCCGATGTGGCGCTGAATCTGCCCGAAGTCTCGGATCTGCTTACCGAATGCCTCCCTCTCGGTGGCATATGAGTTCATGTCGTACAGGCACCTCCTCGCGATTCCCACGCTCATGGCAGCGAGACCTACCCGCTCGTGCTCCAGGTTCCTCATGAGGTGGATCATCGACTCGCCGGGATTCCCTACAACATTCTCAGGGGGGACGACGCAGTCCTCGAAGACCAGTTCAGCGGTTGTGCTGGCTCTCATCCCTAGCTTGTCGGTGATCTTCTGCCCGGCTGAGAACCCATCCATGCCCTTCTCCACCAGGAATGTGGATAGCTCGGCCCTCCCTCTGTGGTCAGTTCCGGTCCTAGCGTAGAGCCAGACCACATCGGCGGGGGAACCGTCATCATCGATGATTCCGTTTGTAATCCACATCTTCCTCCCGTTGATGGTCCAAGAGCCGTCTTCTGATCGAACTGCGTTGGTCTGCATCCCTAGCACATCGGTCCCGTAGTCAGGCTCGCTCATGCCAAGGCAACCTACCCACTCACCACTGCACACCTTGGGCAGAATCCTCTCCTTCTGCTCCGGAGTCCCGCTGTGAACGAGGTTGTTGACGAATAGTTGATCGTGGGCTAGGAAAGCGAGGCAGAGTCCGGGGTCTGAGTAGGAGAGTTCCTCGTTCACGATAGCGACTGAGGTGGCATCCATGCCGGCACCGCCATATTCGGGAGGTGCTGTGAGCCCGAGTAGCCCCATCTCGCCCATCTCTCGGAAAAGCTCCAGATTGAATCTCTCGTCCCTATCGTTTTCAAGGGCCTGCGGCTCGACCCTGTCCTTGACGAAGTTGCGCACCATCTCGCGGAGCATCGCGTGCTCCTCTGTGGGATTTGAGATATCGATATCGCGCCAGTCTTCGCTCATGGAGGTGCTAGGGGAGGTCTTCGTAAGAGGCATTCGTTCCCCGAAGCACTAGTTCCAGAATGCCGAGTCCTCCCAGGGCAGGCCAATGGCTATTCCGATGATCTCCAGAATTACGAAGTTCCACACCAGGTAAGCCAGGATAGCCGCGGTGAAGACCGCGAGAGACGTGTTCAATACCCTCCTCCTCTCCCGCTTCGCATCGTCTAGCGTGCATACGCCCTGATTGCGGAAGTACAGCACTAGGCCATATGCGACCATGCAGAAGGAGACGCAGTACAATGCATATCGCACCCAGGAGTAGTAGAGGTCGTTTGAGAGCTGATCCGCGGCGACAATAGCAGAGGAGCCTGCGAAAAGGACCCAAATCACCGAGGGGAGGCAGCAAAGGCTAGCTGTGAGGGCGGATGCTGCGACTAGCTTTGCCAGTGGCCTTGTCTTCTCTGCATCCATCTTGATAACCTATGGAGTGACCCTTCTGCTGTCCCTGGGGAATGGGATTGCTTCCCTGATGTGATCGGCTCCGGCTAACCAGGTGCATACTCGGTCCACCCCTAGTCCGAATCCGCCATGAGGGACGCCGCCGTACCTCCTGATGTCGATGTAGAACTCGTATGGCTCCCTAGGGGTGCCCTCTTCGTCTATCCTCTCCAGGATCTCGTCCTCTGACCACGTTCTCTCTCCACCACCGATGATCTCGCCATATCCCTCGGGGGCTAGGAGGTCGTGGCATAGCACGTACTTCGAGTCATCGGGGTCGGGACGGTGGTAGAATGGCTTGGCAACCCTTGGGTAGTGGGTAAGGAAGTGCGGGACATCGAAGTCTGCAGTGAGCACCTTCTCCTTGGAGTAATCCAAATCCTGGCCCCATTCTATCTCGACGCCCTTGCCCTGGAGCATCTCGACGGCCTCGTCGTAGCGAATCCGGGGGTACTCGCTATCGGCGTACCTCTCAACCAGGGAGAGGTCCCTCCCAAGGCTCTCCAGCTCTTCCGGCATATCGTCAAGCAGGGTCCTCGCGATGTTGCGGACCACACCCTCTCCGTGCAGCATGACATCGTCGTTGGACGCCCATGCGATCTCCATCTCTGCGTGCCAGAACTCCGTGAGATGCCTCCTCGTCCTGCTCTTCTCTGCACGGAACGATGGAGCCATCGTGTATAGCCTCTCGAGTGCAGGCATGGCCGCCTCGGCGTAGAGCTGCCAAGACTGGGTTAGGTATGCCTTCTTTCCGAAGTAGGGGACCTCGAAGAGGGTGCTGCCGCCCTCGACGGCCCCTGCGACGAAGTTAGGCGCTTGGTACTCGATGAAGTCCCTGTCACGGAAATAGGAGTGAATCGCACCGAATACCGAGCTTCTGATCTTCAGCATGGTCGTCATGCGGCTTGTCCGAAGGTACAGGTGCCGGTTGTCCAGTAGGAACTCTGTCTCGCCGCCATCGGCCTCTTCCATCGCCGACTCAGTGATTGGGAAGGGTCGATCTGGATTCACGGGGCCGATGACCTCGGCTTCGGTCACTTGCACCTCGTGGCCGTGCTCCCTGTCTGTCGCCTCGACCACGCCTCTGATTACAACACTAGTTTCAATGAGGGCGTTTTTGAGTGCATCGAAGCACTCGTCGCCTACCAAATCCCTCTTTGCGACGCATTGGACGTGCCCAGTGGAATCTCTCACGACGATAAACCGAATCTTGTTTGAGCCTCGTGTCCTATGGACCCAACCCTTCAGTTCAACGTTTTCTCCGTCATGCGAACCGGACCTGACGTCCCCTATCCAGTACTTCTTCCCCATAGCGGCGCCCGTTCTTCCGTATTGGCCCACCGTTATGAAACCTCGATTGTGTATGGATGGTTATGGCGGGTCTGACGGGGTTCGAACCCGCGACCGCCCGGTTAAGAGCCGGGTGCTCTACCTGACTAAGCTACAGACCCGGCTCGGGATTGGCGGCCCCTCTTTAACCACGACGGACAGCTAAAGTCTGCCATCGGGCTTGACTAGCGTTTCCACGCCATCACTGGAAGCCATCACGACAGCATCGCATATCCCAACGAATAGTCCCACTTCGACTACGCCCGAAATCTCTGATATCTCCCTCTCCAATGATTCTGGGTTGGATATTGTGGGTCCGAATGGGCAGTCTAGGATGAAGCCTTGATTGTCCGTGATGTAGGGTTCCTCGACCCCGCCCCTGAGTCTGACTCCTCCAGGGCAAATGCTGGAGATGCCCTCCCTCACATCCTCCCATAGTAGCGAGTCCACCTCTATGGGTAGGTCGAATTCCCCAAGTGTGCTAACCTGCTTAGTTTCGTCTGCAACCACTACCATCGATTTCGAGGCCATGGCCACGACCTTCTCCCTAGTCAATGCACCACCGCCTCCCTTGATTAGGTCGAATTTCGGGTCGAACTCATCCGCGCCATCGATTGTCAGATCGAGGTTAGTTGCAGAGTCGATGGCCTGGAGGGGGATTCCTAGGTGCTCCGCGAGACGTCTGGTGCCCTCGCTTGTTGGGACTCCGACGACCTCTATTCCATCCTCCTTGATCATCCTGGCAATCTCGATTATCGAGTATCTGACTGTAGATCCGGTGCCAAGACCTAGTGCCATTCCATCCGAGACGAATCGGCACGCGGCGATACCTGCTTGCTCCTTCAATTGCTCTACACCTGTCATGAAACGACGAGAGCTAGGACGTGCATGATGGTTGCCCTAATCATCCGGTGGGTTCATTCGGTATGGTGCGGCCGCGCATACGAGGGAGCAGGAGGGTCGCTGACAGTGTTAGACACTGAGG
>CEVA01243615.1_pt1 | contig 15101 bp, 10 predicted proteins | sample 361521 | NCBI WGS metagenome assembly CEVA01 (sample SAMEA2622823, study PRJEB7988) | marine metagenome | isolation source: saline water (ENVO:00002010), including
GCTAGGCTTTCTGGAATATGGCGGTGAGGGAGGGATTCGAACCCTTATAAGATATAGTGGAAAATCAAACAACTAAGATTGGAAAATATAACACTTAAATTCAACAACTTATACTCAAAACCTAATATGCAGCAAGGCTGCACATTAGAAATCAACATCAAACCATACGCTTAACTTCTGAGTACGCAATACTCGATTTGTCCAGCACCTTCAACAAAGCTCTATTATCTATGGACACAACTACATTCTCAGAATCGAATTCAATAAGAGTTCGATATTGCTTATTAATTTCTGCTGCCACTGAACGACTGAAACCATAGTTTTGTAATGCAATTTCATACTTATCATTTGTTCCTAGCTCTAAGAATGTAGATAGGTTGACTCCAGCCCCCTCAGAGCCAATATGACTTACCAAATGCTGATAGTAATGATTAACGTACAGCTCTAGCTTGTATCCGATATCCGTTTCAATTGTTGAGATGACACCATTAATTACGATATTTACATGCTCTTTATTAGAACGATCAAAATCTTCTGGTGGCTCATTCCAACCTACCTTTACCGTTTTGGTATTGTCTATAGAGTTACCAATAATTTCTCTCAACGCAAACCCATGAGTCCATTGTTGCATAATCCTATATAACCGAGCTAGTTGAGCTTGGCTCATCTTCCAACCATAAAGTTGACTAATTCTTTCAATTAGGGGGTATGTATCTTTAATCGAGGACAGAATTATGGGATTACTCTTAACATCCGAAAGAACGTTTATATGTCGCTCAATAGATATATTGTGACCAATAGAAAACAGTCTTGATGGGACTTCTTTGATACCACTAGAGTTGAATTTTTCTTCAAGGGCATTCGTAAGCCTACGATGGAATCTTTTGGGAACTAAACTCAACAAACTAGAACTAGAAATCTGACCATTTTTTTCAATGTATTCTGCCAAGACCATATTAGCAATCTGATCCATGATTCGTTCTTGCTTGTCTTCGTTCAATGCCCCGTTATTAAGAACATTTATTATTTTCCGACCTCGCTCTAGTTTATTCAATGCAGAAGTATTTGCTTTTACATCAAACTTATCTTTTACTAAATCTGAAATATTACCCCAACTGTTATCTGAATCTCTAATACAAAATATATTACCGTCAAGCTCTTTAGTATAACGACCAGCTCTTCCTGCTAAATTCCAAAAATCTAACTTATTCTTATTAGTAACTAGTTTTTTAGTTTTAAATGTTCTAAGAAACAAATTACCAGTTGGCAAATTTACACCTTCTAGTAGAGTAGAAGTACAAAATAAAAATAGCAAATTACGAGATTGATATAATGATTCAACGATACTTCTTACACTTTTTGGCAGATCAGCATTATGAAAGGCTACCCCCTTTAACAATAGATCTGCGAGGAAGTAATCCTCGTGAATCAGATCTTTAATATTTTTTGAAGCTGATATTAATAGCGGGTCATCTAAATATGGTAGGTTTTCAGAAAAGCTCACCGCATCGTAAACAGATGAAGATTTTGATGAACAATATATCAATGATGACTGAGATTCATTAGTCACATGCTTAACAAAGTCAAACAGGTTATCAAAATTCAGACCTTCTCTATGAGTATGAAAATTATTACTAATTTCGTTATAGTATTGGCTCTTTTTATCTACTAGATCGATAAAGAAAAGATTCTGAGTTACAGGGCCTTCTATCGCTTCAATAGCATTCTTTGAATCTAATTGGAATGAACTCAAGAAAACAGAAGGATTTGATATAACAGGCGAACTAAATACTAATTTACATTCAGGGTATTTAGATTTAGCCTCATGAATAACTTTAAATGAAGTTATGGAACGTTCATCATCGTCCCCTAACTTATGTGCTTCATCTACAATTAGCACGTTTAAGGTGATTTCAGTATTTTCATATACGAAACTATTAAATCTTTCAGGAGTCAGAACAAACACATTAACCTTGTCAATAGAAAAGCTGTGAGCACTTCTTGACAAATGTACATCATCCCAACCTAGCCTTTTAACCTGAGTCCTAATCTCATTAATATACTCTTCTATTAGCACCTTTGTCGGCACAAGAACAACAACATTATCTTTATCATTAATACATGAATAAATATAATTCCTAATCAAAAATGACTTGCCAAATGATGTAGGACCAGAAAAACTAAAACTATCTGGAGATTGTAAGTTTTGAAAAACCTCGTACTGAGAATCTGTTAATATCTCACTTCCGAATGGAAGTTTTTGTTTATCTCGTTTGAAAAGGTTATTTATTTCAAAATCAAATGGTAATTGGTGTTTGTTTGAGTCAAACATAGACTCAGAAACAAATAATCCTAACTTACTAAATATAGATCGAGCAATGCTTCCAAGCTCCTCAGATTTAGCCGAAACACCTAATAATTTAACTATAATTCTGTAGGATAGCATCCTAAATTCAGATTTATTTGATAAACTAAATATGTCGGCATATCTACACAAATCATCTGTTTCTATTGTTCCAACACAAGTATCAATATTGATCTTACTATCTGCATAAGAATTTGATAGATTTTCATATAACTCGATGAAATGTGTACTATTGATACTATCATCGGTAAGTTTATCGATTAAGGATACTTCATGTTGCATTATCTATTCACCATCTTTGATCTTCTCGTGCATCATTTTCTTCAACTCACCTACCTCATTGATTGGAATTAGGTATAAATAGAAAATCTTACCCATAAACAAATTTTTTTCAAACATATCGACAATAGTATCAATTGCCTTATCAACCTGTTTAATTATATCTCTCTTGATAAACTCTTTCTTTCTAGAAAATGATCTTTCACGTAAAACTGATTGATCAATTTCAAAAACATAAGTGCTCAGCAAACCAAAATTAAACTCCATATCAATACCATTTGAAGGTAAAATTAACTTTGATATCAAGTCGGCATATTTTGAAGAAACATTCTTATCAACAAAACCATGGCTTAATAATAGTGAGCTACCACTAATATTAGTATTTGCTTGTTCTAGAGAATCGACACAGCTTTTTACTGAATCAATTAGATTTGACTCACTAAAATTTTTAGTTAATATAAACTCAAAAATTTCAGGCTTAGACTCTCGAACATGTATTGATGTAAATTCATCTGTTCTTGTTGATTTATATAAGGTTGGCGCATTTAAATCAGATTCAATAATACTTTGTAACAATGCTGGTTTACTATATTTATCATTTTCTTCGGAATCAAACCTTTGAAAAGCTTTATATACTTTCATCTGACTGGTTTGTGATATTTCATCCTCTTTTGGGGAATATACACATTTAGTTATATTATTAGTTAATAAATCAACTATTTTATTCAAGTCAAATCTATTAGAATCAGAAAATGGTAAAGAATAAATTTTTACTTTATTATCGTGATCTAAATCATATTCATAGTAGAACTCAAAGCAATCCTCCATAATCCATAGGTCTTTCCCTTCTGTAATTGAGCTAAAGTGTTCGTTAATAATAACTTTAGATTTTAGAGATAACTCATGAATTAAATCACGAGTTATAATTTCAGCACCAATATCATTGTTAGATTCATCGTCTGTCAAAATTGCATGTATTACAGTTTGATCATTACTATTTACAGAAAATAAAGGAGAACCTGAATATCCAGGAATAATTTGATCTTTGGAAGTAAAGTTTGCACTAGCGTTGCTAACTACGTTATAAAGATAGTATGAGCTATATTTTTCCCTTTCATTATCAAGTACAAGACTATCTTTATTATAGTTCCAAATATAATATTTATCTGAGCTATCAAATGAGATATTTAAGTATTCTAAATGTTCTATTTCTTCATCGAGTTCTATTACAGCAACATCTGAACTATCAGAATAAAATGAATCCTGGACTTTTATGGGGTCATGATTTTCAAACTTAACTTGGATCTTTGAGTTATCTACTTCTAAACTGCATGTTCTACAGGCGTTATTACCATTAGATAGCTTCTGGCAACTAGGCTTGTCAATACAAATACTATGCTTTGAGGTGATAACAAACTTACTTACACCACATACACTTTTGAAAGCATAACCAGTACTCTCTTGCCCATTCGTATCAATGGTTACTATGTTATTCTGATAGGTCATATGTAAATTCAAGTACTCTGTCTATTGGAAACACACATCGGTCTTTAAAGCTCTCCGTAAAATCTTGAATTTTACGACTAGATGATGTGAAATAAATCTTAGAATCTGGTAGCGCTTTAGTTAGCCTGGCCATCGTTTTCATTGAAGGGTGTCCGTGATTATTTATACCATCACTACAAACTACAAAATTATCACACTCTATTAAATTGAAAAACTCTTGGCTATTGTTACATTCACTCGAATGATGTGAAAGCTTCACTAAATCAAATTTATCCTTACTATCTTTGGACTCAAAGTACTGCTCTACAATATCCATATGGCAATCTCCAAGAAACAACATTCTTCTTGACCCATACTCTAGTATAAAAGCAAATGAGGAACCATTTGGCTCCCTTTTATCAGGAACAAACACATCTTCTTCTTCGATACTATCAAGCGCTTCATCCAACGAAATATATGAACTTGCTTTAGAAGCCTTATTTCTCATTTCGCCACTACTCGATGATTTTTTATCTAGTTTTTGTTTCTGTTTTATTGCCCAACATCTAAGTGCACTAATTTTATCTTCATTAGGAGAAATAAACGTAAGCTTTATTTCTCCTAATTCAATTTTGTTTTCGCATTCAGGTTTTACTGTTAAACTTTCGATATCAATATTAGTTTCTTTAATAATTTTGAATAGATTAAGATCCTGACTATAAGATGACTTACTAGAAGGTATTAACTCATCTTCTTCCAACTCGGCTACAGAGTTGAATAGGATCTTATTGATAGAAACTATCCCATTGTTGATTAGACCAGGAAAACCTCCAATATGGTCATCATCATTGTGAGTTAAAATCGCCAAGTCTATTTTGTTATCTTGCGATAGGAGCCGTTTCAGAGTTGATATGACCGTTGCTCTTCCACTGCCTTTACCAGGACCAGAATCCACTAAGACTTTCTGATTAGTAGAAAGATCCGTAATCAAAATACAGTCACCTACACCCGCATCGATGAATTGAATTTTCAGCTTTGACATAATAAAGATTATTTGTTGATTTCGTACACTACATCATACCAAGTTATGCACCTAGACACACCTATCATTGGTATCTTCTATGCTTCTACTTAGGTTGTTTCGGGAGGAGCTTGTCTAAGTTGCAGTTGAGAACTCTTGCAAATAAATATACTTTTTCGAGCGTTATGTTTTTAGCGCCACGTTCAATTTCACCGATGTAGACTCGACTCAACCCAGTGGAATCAGCAAGCTCTTGCTGTGATAGTTGCTGTTCTGTTCTAAGTTGTCGGAGGTTTTTACCAAATTCTATTGCAATTTTTTTGCTGTTCATTTTTTGCTCTTTCAATAAAAGACAACTATAGTTATCAAAAAACAGATGGAAAAAATTATGTCATTTACTTTTGAAGAAACTCTTCTCATTTCACTTAATGAGAAAATGGACGATATATTTTATCTAACAGAACTTGCTGAAGCTATGATGGACTCCGAATGTTGTGATGGGATAACACTTAATGACATTGAATTCAGTGCCTACCAAATCCTTCAAGTGTATGAGAAAGAATCAGAACCAATTATTCAATCGCTACAAGTTGAGCCTGAAGGTGAAAATATCTACAGGAAACTCTTTACTGAGACTGATGAAGATACTTTTCTTAAAAGCAAAGGACTAATACCAAGCTTGTCATGCCAACTTGAACTAGTCAGAAGATATAAGGAATTAGATATGACCTTGACATCATTAAAGGACAAAGCGGCAATTTGCTATGAGGTCGCTAATCGATTTAATTTGCACAAAGATGTGACTCTTCTAATGCTGTCTGGATACGAACCGAAAATTTATAAAATTAAAGCAGAAATTGAAGTATTGCATAGACTCAATCGCAAGGTAACGGAAATATTAAAAGCAGAAGATAAACATGAAAAGCTCTCTGATGTATTAGTTCAGACTAGATTATGCTCTTCTGTATCCAAGTGACTTCAAGATCCAAGATTTAGTGCGTTGTCATTAAATCGAGAGCAAGGAAAACAACGCAGTGTAATAGTTAGCTCTTTCCAATCTGTTTGACGTAGCAATCGGTTTAATGACACGTTCTCAAAGAGTGATCTGCCTTGGCTAGTATACTTTTTTGCCGATTCTTGATTTAAAGTGTATTAGTTCAGACTAGATCTTTAAATCGCTGCCGCGTCTACAAAACCAAGTCTACCCAAGTAACCTAGCGTCTCAAGGTTCCTTGGGTAGACTTGATAACCAATCATAAACTATAGTGACTCTTTGTTTATCTGTTAACTGACCTATCCAGATCAATACTTACAGCGGTAACATGGTATAATTTGCTTTAGCAGTCTATGTGAATACTATTTTAGTTTTAAAGTAGAGAAATAAATGTCGTTATCATTTCAATGCCTACAATATGGCACGCCTTTTCCTTCGAAAGCGAGTAATCTAGTTTTATTAATTCCTGATAACTGGGATGACTATAACTACAAAACTCTTTTTTCTATCTTCCTATTTGATAGTTCTGGTATAAGACACGATCTTGGCCACACTAAGATAGGCTTTTGTGGTCAAAACGAAGGGTGGACTTCTTCTCATATTCCCCAGCACTTTTTTGAACTCCCTGATAATTTTTTCTCGCTAGGTCAAGACGCAGACTTTTACAAGACAATTTTTAACTATTGCTCAAGTAGTGCTTATACAGTTGAAGACATTTTATCTCCTATTAGAGATGTTAGTTTTGATGATAACAACTACGAGAAAGCAAATAGCCAAAATGTATTTCGAACATCACTCTTAAGAAGTGTTGATCAGGCTTCAATAAATCAGCAGTTCAAAAGAATCATCAATGATCAAGCTCCCTTATCAAGTTATTCATTTGCTTTCAATCGCTTACCGAGTGAGTCTTGTTCAGGAATAGAACTTCATTTCCAAACCACCCCAAATACAGAGCCACCCACAAATATACACATTTTGATTGGTCGAAATGGTGTTGGCAAAACAACCATTCTTAATCAAATGGTGAATTCACTCGTAGTACCAAACGATAGCTTGCTTGAACGACCAAGTACATTTATACAGACATCATCGTTATCTTGGTTCAGGCAAGAAATCCCTGACGACTATTTTGCAGGTGTAGTATCAGTTTCTTTCAGTGCTTTTGACACTTTCACTCCACCCAACGATCAAATTGTTCAAAGCTCGGGAATTAGGTATAGATACGTGGGCTTAAAGAAACCAACAGGTGAAGGAGTTTGGGGACTAAAAGATAACGTTGATCTAGGGCTAGACTGTGCAAATAGCCTTAAAGTCTGCTTGGCATTAAAATCAAAGCGCTTACGTTGGCTCGATGCAGTAAAAACATTAAAATCTGACCCTAATTTTGCTGAGATGCCTCTGGAGGAGTTAGTTAGCCGATTTGATGATGATATAACTCCTACTAAAGATAACTTTGAAGTGGCTGCTGAACATCTTTTTAGTCGGATGAGTTCTGGACATTCAATCGTTTTACTAACTATAACGAGCTTAATTGAAACTGTTGAAGAAAAAACTCTTGTTTTAATAGACGAACCTGAAAGTCATCTACACCCCCCTTTGCTTGCTGCTTTTACTAGAGCTTTATCTAACCTTCTTTCAGATCGGAATGGGATTGCTATTGTAGCAACTCACTCTCCAGTAGTACTGCAAGAAGTACCTCGATCATGCGTTTCGATTATAAATCGCTCTCGTCTGCACTCTAGAGTCGATAAACCAACAATCGAGACATTTGCGGAAAATGTAGGTGTTCTGACAAGAGAAGTTTTCGAATTAGAAGTAGATAAGTCAGGCTACCATCAGTTACTAGAAGAATCTGTTCACCAAGGAGAGACATTCGACTCTATAGTGGACAGATACTCAAATCAGATAGGCTTCGAAGGTAAGGCGATTCTTCGCTCGATGTTAATTAGAAGTAGACGCTAAGCATGAGAAAAATCGAACCCCCTAAATACCGAAATGAATTTGTCCTTGAACAATGTGTTTCTGGTATTGGTCTTCAAGACCTACGGAACCGCGTAAATGCAATAAGTGGAGCTATCGTTTCAGCTAGTAGTGAATATAGTGTAAAGGCTGATACAAACACTCTTCACACCTTGAAACCATTTGATGGTTCAGACGATGACATAATCCTTGGTTCTGTTACAAAAAAAGAATTAACAAAGCTATACAGTCACTACCTCGTTGGAAAGGATAAACCTGGCAGAGAAATATATGATCAGTTAATGATCAATGCGCCATACCGAAAATGCCCGTTTTGTGGTTTAAGTCAAGCAACTACCTTGGATCATTTTCTGCCTAAAACAAAATTTCCAACCCTATCTGTGACGGCAACAAACTTAGTACCATCATGTAAAGATTGCAATACTGGCAAAAGTACATCAATCGCATCTTGTGGTTACGAACAACCACTTCACCCTTACTTCGATAGGGAACCATTTCATGACGAACAATGGCTATATGCGGAGATCATAACGACCGAGCCATTATCAGTTGAGTTTGTTCTAAAACCGTCTTCACACTGGAGTCTAGAAGACAAAAAGCGAGTCTCTAGCCACTTTGACGAATTCGACCTTTACCAAAGATATTCAACCGAAGCAACTGTGGAGCTTGCTTCTCAAACGTACATAATTGACAAATACATAGCTAACAACGACCTTGAAGGACTTTGCGCTGACTTAGATGATCGGTATTTAAGTTACAAATCTTTATATCTAAACTCTTGGCAGACAGCTCTTTATCAAGCCCTTTACCTATTCTATTACAATAGATATTTCGAGTCGGAGTCGGAGTCGGAGTCGGAGTCGGAGCAAATTGAGTCTGAACTAGTAACTTGTCCAAGGTGTTTAGGAAAGGGAACATTAGTTGGCTCCTCTTGTGATGCATGTCATGGAGTCGGTATGGCTTCCAATCTCCGTTTTTTAGATCTTGGTGATACTCTTTTTGATCCCGTAGTATGCGAGTGTCCTGATGGCTTCCTAAATTGCCGAATCTGCCATAGCACTGGAAGTATCGAACTGGATAAAGCCAGAGGTCTGTAACCTGATTATGCAAATAAGGGTTACTCCTCTAAAAACTTAGATCGGAGTTTATCAAGTTCAATTAACTCCTGATCATTTATAACTAAACCATGAATATCGTACAGACCTGGAGAAGGATACTCCTCGTTTGTGCTCTGGTCATCAATTAACACAAAGACATCATGTACACTTCTATAGACTCTATCTGTAATTGATAACAACAGCCTAACCTTCTCTTGGAGATCGAATAGTTCATCGTTGTGGTTAACATCCACTAAGTTATCGATTCCTTGCTTATTAAGCAAATGATCCAGCTTAGCTTCATAGAGGGAGATAGTATGTTGCAGCCTTAAGTTTTCTGCTTTCAATACATCAATGTCTGTTAGTGCGTTCTCTGAATTGAGTTGACCAGAACCACGCTCCATAAAGGAATTTAAGAGTTCTCTATACGGGGTTTTTGTTCGTAGCAAAGTGGAATGATTGATTGGCTTCGTATCCTTGCCACTTAGTTCTGTCATCAGATCAGCAGCAGTAACTGCTAGTGCTGTGACATTTTTGAAATTAGTCCTTTCAAGCAAGGCTAGCGCTTGCTTCAGTAAGTTTTTCTTGTTCTCGATACGCTCTTTCTGCCAATTCCTAAACGGGTTGGATTGTTTCATAATTTGACTCTATTTTAAGGTCTTCACTATCAAGTTAATCGGTTTCTTGGGAGTTAGTCTATCATTTGAATGTTGAGCTAACGTTATGAGTTCGCTTGTTGTCAGCTTCTTAGCTTGAACCATTGAAGAAATCATGGACATCAATAGGTCAGCTTCTGAATCTGGTACAAAGCCTTTCTCTTCAAGTACATCATATAGGTTACTTTTACTTAACAACAACTTACGCCTCAGTAACGAAACTCTCTGGTTTATTTTTGAAGATGACATATCTGGGAAGTTATTGATGTCAATGAGTCTTTTTATTACGTACTCTTTATCTGTTAAGCCTAATTTCACATAGTGTTGTTCGAGTGATGATTTGTCTGCAACATAAAATGAACCTCTTGGCAGGTGGTTAGCCATGTAAAAAAGCTGCTGTTCTATTGCTTCCAATGACGCTGCTTTGACAATAAGGCGGTTCCATTCTTTTTCAAGATTGTCTATTAGTTCTGTGCCACTACCTTTTTTTAGATATGACTCTATCTGATGTTTAATTGAATCAGAATCCTCAATAGTCTTTGCTTTTTCTGCGCTAACAGCAATCAAATGATCACTACACCTTATCGCATATGAGCATAAATGACATGGTTTACTCTCTTCAAACTTCTTAATAACTTCTTTAGGACAGACATTATCAAACGGACATATATGTGTTAAGTTGAAAGCTAATTTGCTGTAAGTTTTTGATCGTATAATATCAAGCCCATTTTGACCATTAACGGTACTGTCAATGCTCAGCAGAGAATACGTGTTGATTGCTTTATCGGGATTAGACTCAATCTCTTTCATAAGTTTTTGATTAACTTCATTCAGCCTCGATAAGAGTATTGGTGATTTTGAAACCGAATTACTATCAATATGCTGATCCAATAAATTAAGAAGCAATTCCTCATGATCTGGAATATCACTAGGATTCATAATCTGATAGTACATAACCAAAGCTTCAGTTTGTCCTGTTAAAAACTGACCAATTATAGATGGTGGCAAAAACCTCAGTGCATTAGTAATAAAACTTGCTCTTAGTCCATGAGGGCTTAGTGGACTAGAAAACAACCTAAAGTTTTTATCAAAAAAATATTCAGCATTATAATCATCGACTGGAAGTTTACCCTCATTAAACTTATAAGATACTAACTGGCATGGAAACTTTTCATCTATTACCTCATTTGCTATATTCTGCAAAATTATAAGGAATATTTTAAACTCATTATATGTACTCCAAGGGCTTTCACTTTGTTTATCTTTATTATATCTAGGCATTCTAAATAATGGTTTGAACTTACCAAAAGTTGATTCATTTTTTAATCCATACCATAAATCATCTTTATATTCAGGTAATGTACAAGAATCATAATCATACTTTTGTCTTTCGAGTAACTCAAAAACATGCCTAGAAACAATAGCTATCCATTCACCGTGAGATTTATCGGTACTAACTATCAGTGGCGCTAAAGGAGACTGATTACTTTTCTGTAATGCGAGATCATATCTGTCTTTGTTCAACCATATCAAATGTGTTTGTCTAATTCCTGTTTCACACATTAATATACTTAGTCTTATTCCATTCAACGATAATCGGTAGCAAGGTTTATTTTTTATTTCCGTTTTATACTCTTTAAAAAAATTAGGAATAATTGAAAATTTATATGCTTTACCATTGTGGTAAAAAATTGGAGTATAATTCAACTTTTCCAAATCAATAAGCTTTCCTTTATGTCCTGAGCTGAATCCCCAGAGACCATTGAAATAGCTTTCATTTCGCAACTCTACTTCAGAAACGAAATATAGTTCACCTTCAGAAATCACAGGTACATCACCTGCCATTACACCATTCAAATGTATACCTAAGAACTCTAAAGAGTACAACATATTCATAAATGTTGCGAAAATCTCTTTAGGTATTATTTTCTTAGCCGTAAAAGGTCTTCGATTCAGTTTTGGATAACAAGAATTACTAAAAGTATTAACGACATTGTCCAAACCTGGGAATATATCTTTATTAGAAACTAAAAAATCGAAATACTCATCGAGTGTCTTTACCCTAGAATAGACTGTTTCATTCCCCCACGAATTAACCTTCTTGAAAATATCTAAATATGTCAACACTGTTATAGGTAATTCATCCCCTGGTGAAATAAAGTTGTCATCAATGAACGAATTCCTAGTAAAATACATAGTGCAGTTTAGTTCACCAAGACCTGATGGATACTTAGAAAGGTTACCATCTCTTTTCTCGAAAAAAATAGGTAAATAAATTGCAAGATACGACAACAAGATATTAAGTACTAAAATAGCATCAGATTCTCTCTGTAGCCTTTTTGATTTAACCATAGACATGAATGTATTTATTACAATTGAAATCAAGCATCGGACTTTTGGTGGTAATTTTTTAAATATTGGATTATTATCTAAACCTTCTGTAACTTTGAAGTACCTAGATAAATTACCTACAATCAAGTTTTTCTTAATGAATTTTTCTAGACTTTCTATACTTACATCATCCCATCTTGCATGATCAAGAAGGAGAATTATTTTTTCAATTCTTTCAAGCATAATACTACTATAAGCAGTATCATCCTTTGCAGGTTGTTTTTTCTTATCCGCTAATTTCTTTTCTTTCCTGTCTAATATTTTTTCTTTACACTTTTTATCATAATCAATAAGAATTTTATCAATATATTTCAACGCATCATTATTGCCTTTAGATATGAATAACAAAAAGTCAGTTACGTAATATCGATGTAAAAGTGCATTGTTTTCACCCACACTATTATGAAACAATGCATCAAAATCTGAATAGTCAACTTTTTTAATATCATAAAAGTCGGTATTAAACAATAGTCTTAGCCAATGATTAGCTTTACGATCCCGAGATTCCTGACTAATTTTACCATCAAATTTTATATTAGATGTTTTCTTAACAGAACGAACTCTAATAGCTATATCATTGCCACTCTTTTTAACCAGAGAGTCTATGATTCTATCTTTATGAACTGGTAAGTAATAGCCTAACGGTAGTATTACTTTTTTCCTTAACCACAAGTCTAAAAAACACAATCGAAGAAATGTAGCAAACCTATCCTTTTGGTTAGTAGAAAAATCACTGATATTATTTATTTTAGAGATCAACAGTGATGTTAGCTGTTTATCTGATGTATATATTAGACAGGCATTAATAGCCTCAATATCCCACTGTTTAATAGATTGGAGACCTTTGAGAATATCGATACTCTTTCTAATACTTTTAAAATAGCTACTTGTTTTAGAGTGTGTTTCATTGACTAGCGATAGGACGGTAACTGAGGAAGTATATAATTCATATGATACGCCTTCAGGAGGAATCAGCCAAATGGGTTCATTTCTGCTTAGGTTATGCATAAGCTTGCGCTTCTTTAGCTAACTTCAGATCTCTTACCTTAGATTCCAAATACGAAATTTTGGCATCAATAACAGAGTAATCAGTGCCATTATTTCGACAGAAATTCGAAGCAGAAAGCATAGCTTCTAATAGGTCATGATCTTGTTTTGCATACCTCTCAGTAGATTTAGAAGAACAATGCCCCATCAGCTTTTGGACTATATCAAGACCAAACCCATACACAACACCATTAGAAGTTGGTCTTGGACAAAAATTAGCCATGTAATAGCCATACATATGTCGTAAAGAATGAAATGCATATCTCTTTCCTACACTTGCAATAGAGTGCTTATGCATCCTACCTAGAAGCGAACGATAAGAGAAAACCATTGGTTTCCCTTTCAAGAAGGTTCTGAACAAAAAGCGATGACTCGATAATGTCAGATGCTTGGTTATCCTTAAGAGGTCTTTGTTCCTCTCTTCTGCAAGATAAGCAGGTAGATAATTAATGAGCATTGACTTGAACGGCTCAATCAAATATGTAGCTTCAATTGCTCTTGATTTATGCGAAATCTCACTAATTTTTTCTTCGGAGTAATACTGATTAAACTCTTTGATCCTGAATTTTGGGTCGATTACTTTCACAAAGACTTTACCATTTTGAATAAACACATCATCGATCAACATAGTTAGTGCCTCATGTATCCTAATACCAGTCGCTGCAAGTAAACTGTATAGGACTTTATCTCTTAAACATGGAGCCTCTTCTATAAATTTCTTGCATAAATCGATTGGGAAAATATATTCACTTCCTCCAAAGTCATCCGTTCTAACAACATTACTTGCTTTAGGTCTCTTAGTTCGTATTAAAGCTTTAGAGCGCACAATCTTTCGAGTAGCACCTCTTATACATCCAGCTAGCCATGAATTCTTTTTCATCGCTAGAATCACATTTACTGAGCGTTTACGTTTTGCAACGGTAATGATATTTGGCTCATCAGATAAATTTTGTGATTGAATATATCCACATACTTTCAAGTCATTCAATTGCTTCACTATATCGTTACTAAAATCGATGAAACTATTCACTCCAGCAAATAGCGTTTCAACGGTAGCGTATGAGACAGTATTTGAGTTTAGAGATTGAGCAACTTTAGAGATCTTCTCATCCGATGCATTCACTCCATACACTAAGTAGCTCTCATAACCATCAAGACAGCGTCTAAAGTCTTCTCCAACAAGTCCACCAAGTTCTATTGATAGCTCTTCAACGTAATCCAAAAAATTAGCTACTGCATATGCATATGTTTCAACTGTCTTGAATGCCTGTTCCTTACTTAATTGTGCAGACCAAGCATCATAAACGTCAGCTAACAGTTGGTTGTTGTGAAGTAAAACATAGCGTGTCTTTCCTTGATAAGCACTAGCTTTGATATTTGCATGTTTGTTAGCTAACGGTCTCATGAACTCACCAATGTGCAGTAAATACACACTAAGGATAGGATATGTTCTTTTGGTGTCAACAATGCGCAGTAAATATACTGCATATTTATTTTTATAGTGAAGCGCTTAGTTAAAGATCTAACTAAGTTTTGAAAGAGAAAAAAAAGGGCTTACCTTCAGGTAAGCCCTTAATTTATATGAATTTGGTGGAAGGATGGGGATTCGAACCCCAGATACGCTATAAACGTATACCCGCTTTCCAGGCGAGCGCCTTCAGCCACTCAGCCATCCTTCCGAAATGTTTTTTGATGAAGTTAGATACTAGCATAATGTGCAGTAACTGTGTAGCTCCTATAAGAACCCTCGATACGTTTCCGTATACACACTTTCCAGGCGTGCTCC
>CEVA01514485.1_pt1 | contig 15093 bp, 11 predicted proteins | sample 361521 | NCBI WGS metagenome assembly CEVA01 (sample SAMEA2622823, study PRJEB7988) | marine metagenome | isolation source: saline water (ENVO:00002010), including
TGCTAAAGTGATAAGTGCTAAAGTTGAAGTCATGCGTTTCATAATCAATATCCTTCTTTACTTGTTGAAATCTGTATCAGTAACGTTCTGTGCTAATTGCTACTGCGTTTTAAACTCACCCTGACTATTACAAGTCCGGTGCCAACATTAAAAAAGTATTATTTATCATGTAGATATATGTAAATCAGGGGAGTGAAGAGCCGTTACACTATGTTTTTCTGTTGCTCTTTTGCGACACAGTTCAGGCTTAAAAGATAATATCTATATTTTTCAAGAGGTTATTTTGCAACTTCTCACCTTGAATTCAGCCAATTACCTGCCTGGATTGCGCTGAAGGTGACTTTTAACTGAATGAAAGTGTAATGCCATCATTCTCATAAATTATTTTTCATGTTTATTTTTATATAATTCAGCAACTTAAAATTTAAATGACTATTTGTAAGGAGGTTTTGATTGAGCCCCGACTGCATACCAAGCGTTGTGTTGCTTTTTAGCAACAACGCATCTTTGGTTCAGTAAAGAGATGGAATTTAGGACAAAAAGAAATACAGAAGAGATAAAAAACAATTGAGTGCCTACGCTAGGCATTCACGCCTCAACGCCACTCAACGAGTGACGTTAAGTCACTCGCAGTCGCAAGCGACCGTGCCTCACCCACGCCAGAATGTTGGGGTAAACAGCACGAGGAGAGTGAATATCTCTAACCGGCCAAAGACCATTGCCAATGTCAGGATCCACTTTGCGCTATCACTAATGTCACCATAGTGAGCGGCTACTTCACCCAACCCTGGACCCAGGTTATTAAGGCAGGCGGCGGTCGCCGAGAAGGCAGTGATATTATCTAGCCCCGTCCCCATCAGGCTGATCATAATAATTACAAACACCAAGGCATAGGCAGAGAAAAAGCCCCATACCGCCTCTACAACCTTATCTGGTAGGGCTTTGCGACCTAGCTTAATCGAATAGATGGCGCGCGGGTGGACCAAACGGTTAAGCTCTCGGATACCTTGTAAGTAAAGTAAAAACACCCTCACTACTTTCATTCCCCCGCCTGTGGAGCCCGCACAACCACCAATAAAACTGGAAAAGATCAGCAGCATGGGTAGAAACAGCGGCCAAGCGGAGAAGTTATCGGTCGCAAAACCGGCGGTGGTACTGATGGAAACGGCCTGAAACATCGCCTGGTCGAGAGTTTCATCACCATTGGCGTAAATGTTATTAGAGGAAAGCACTGCGAAACAGATAATGATGAGTGCCACTTGAATCAGAAAAAACGCTTTAAACTCAGGGTCGCGCAAATAAACTTTGCCACTACGACTGGCCACCGCTGCGTAGTGCAGTGAAAAGTTGATTGCCGCAATTAGCAAAAACACCACACAGATCAGATTAATCACGGGGCTATCAAAGTGCCCCATCGACGCATCATAGGTAGAGAAACCACCAATGGCTATGGTTGAAAAAGCATGACAAATCGCATCAAACCAATTCATTCCTGCAACCCAATAAGCCAGCGTGCAAGTTAAGGTAAGCGACACATAGATATACCACAGGTGTTTTGCCGTATCGGCAATTCGTGGTGTCATTTTTGAATCTTTCACCGGCCCTGGCGTCTCAGCACGGTACAGCTGCATCCCACCCACGCCAAGCATAGGGAGCACGGCAACGGCAAGTACGATGATCCCCATACCGCCCAGCCATTGTAATTGCTGACGATAGAAAAGCACCGACTTAGGTAAATATTCTATGCCTGTAAGTACAGTCGCACCGGTAGTGGTCAGCCCAGAAAACGCCTCAAATACGGCGTCTGCCATTGATAACTTGGGTGCATCTAGAAAAATCAGCGGTAAAGATGCGAACGAGCCCAGCACCAGCCAAAACAACACCACAATTAAAAAGCCTTCCCGAGCCTTTAAATCTCCATGTTCATTACGGTTGGGGTAGTAGGCAATTAAGCCAGCAATGACGCTAAAGACAAAAGCGAGAATAAAAGGTAAGCCGCCGCCATCTTTGTATATTAGTGAGACCAAGGCTGGCGGCACCATAGTGATGCTGAATAACGCCACCAGCTGGCCCAGTATTTTTATTATCGTGCGGTATTGCATCTAGCGCATCGCCGTGACTTTTGTTTGCATGTTATTGTCTTACTGTTTTATTTTTAACTCAACAGTACCGTGGCTTAAATCAAAGATATCTTTTATCGCTGCATCGCTTTGGCGCTCATCAATACATATCTGCCAACGAATGGCGCTATCGTATTGCTTCTCAATATCAAGGACTTGATAGTGAGTTTGCAACCTTTGCTCTATGACTCCCTGTAGAGCATAGTCACTGTCGCCAATGAGTACCACACTAGGCACCTTAACCTGGGTAACTAGTTGCGCCAGCGCGTTATTAAGCGTACCGCCATAGGCACGAACCAGCCCACCGGTCCCAAGCTTAATACCACCGAAGTAACGCGTTGTCACAGCACAAATTTCGCCAAGGCCACTGCCTTGGAGTACATTCAGCATTGGTTTTCCAGCAGTCCCATTGGGCTCGCCATCATCGGAAAAGCCATACACATGGCTGCCTCCTGGAGCCCCTGCTACATGAGCCCAGCAGTTATGGCGGGCATCGGGGTAACGGCGATTGATATCGGCGATAAAGTCCTTTGCCGCACTAATATCCGGCGTGTGCGCCACATGCACAATAAAAGTGCTCTTTTTGATTTCTTCTTCGTAACTTAAGGGCTCACTAGGGTATGAGTATTCAGACATAACGGCAGGATCATTGATAGCAAACTGCGGAGCACTCAGGCCCCGCAGTGAATGGGTGGTTAATCGAGCTCTAGCTCGCGAGTCATATTCTCAAGGTTGTCTTCGTGAACAATGATATTGTCCTCAATACGAATACCACCGAAAGGCTTAAGCTCTGCGACCTTGTCCCAATTAATATGCTGATTATTATCTGTCGCTGCTAAATCACCAAGCAAGGAATCAATAAAGTACAATCCAGGTTCAATGGTAAATACTTGATTCGCTTCAATCTTACGCGTGCAACGCAGGAACGGGTGACCCTCAGGCGGCTCTTGGTGTGCGCCCTGCTCGTCAGCCATAAAACCACCCACATCATGTACTTGTAAACCAATATGATGGCCTAAACCATGTGGGAAGAATGTTGAAGTAATGCCTTTGGCAACGATCTCATCGGCCGATAAGTTGACAATGTTAAAGTCACTCAGTGTTTGCGCCACACGTTGGTGACAGTCAAGGTGTAACTCACCATACAACTTGCCAGGCGCTAACTGGTTACATAGTGCAATTTGATGCTGCTTCATAGTGGCAACAAGCTCAGCAAATTCCCCTTCACCAGTAAAGTCATAGGTTCGAGTAATATCGGCTGCGTAGCCATTGAAGTTCGCACCAGCATCAATCAAAAAAGAACGATGGCTAGCAGGAGCAACACGATCAAAGTGCGTGTAGTGCAAAATGGCGCAGTTTTCGTTTAGCGCCACAATGTTGCCGTAAGGCGTGTCATTTTCGCTGTGTTGGGTCGCTAAAAGATAGGCTTGTTGAATTTCAAATTCAGACTTGCCTTGGAAAAACGCATCTCGCGCAGCTTTGTGACCCTGTACAGCGATTTTATTCGCCTCACGCATACAAGCAAGTTCGTACTGCGTTTTGTAGGCACGGTGGTAATGATAAAAGTTCATTACCGGCTCTGGATTCATCAGCTCAAAACCCAAAGCTTGAGCGACTTCCAAGTATTCGCCAATATATGCAAATCGTGCCTTATCATAGGGTAGTAACTTTTCTACCTGATCCGGTTTCACTAGCAGTTCAATATCAAAGTAGTCAGCCCAATACTCATTCGGCTCATCGGGGACCTTGTGCCAAAAGTCCACAGGGCGATAGAAAATCAACTTTGGCTTATCAGTGCCATTTGCGACAATCCAACAGTGTGGATTATCGATCACTGGCAACCAGGCCTTAAATTGTGGATTCACCTTAAACGGGTAGTACATATCGTCTAAGAACTGGCGCTTCGCCTGGCCAGAATGGAAAACAACACCGTCTAGGTTTTCGCGTTCGATAATTTCGCGCGTGCGCTTTTGCAAGGTTGCAATATGTTCAGCGTATAACACCGCTAATTTATTCATGTATCACCCACTTTGCTAAATATTATTAACTGCAGTCTATCACAGCCGCCAGCTGTGCGGCTAACCACCTATGCGCATATCAAGAATAGACGCTAGGATGTTTTCATTTTTGCCTTGTTTAGTAAGGTATACTTGCCGATAAGCAAATACATTTTTGACATAGTCGCGCGTTTCCCGATACGGGATCAATTCAATCCACAGCTCCGCAGGCATAGCTTGATCCGGTAACCATTTACGTACACGGTGATAACCCGCATTGTAAGACGCTGTTGCTAGCACTTGGTTGCCATTAGTTTTACCCTCTAAGTACTTTAGGTACTTGGTGCCCAAATTGATATTGGTACTGGGCTCGTACAAACGCCGTGAAGACACGGTACTACGATTAATATACTTCGCGGTGCTAGGAAGAAGCTGCATTAAGCCACGCGCATTGGCCCGAGAGCGGGCATCCGGAGCAAAAGAGCTTTCACGCCGGGCGATAGCAATACTCCAATCCATATCCACCTTGTTGCGGCGGCTATAGCGCTTAAATAAGTCGGTGAATGCATCAGGGAAGCGTAAATCCACGTAATCCCAAGCCTTTATACGCGCTAATGTAAAGATGGTACTGTCATGCCAGCCTTGTTCACCGGCTAATACCGAAGCCGCTAGTTTCTCCGCTTCACTTGAAGTGTCTATTAGGTAATTCCATTCCCTGCGCGCGCTGGTGTAGCGCTTCAGTTCATGCAAACGTTTGGCGCGTTTGAAGCCTGGCGCCTGAGCCACCTTTTCCTTCAACCCTGGCGGCAACATCAACTGTTTACTATTGAGGTTAACCGGTTGGTCCAAGCGTGCGGCGGCAAGAAAGCCATAATAATCTCGTTGTTGTGCCAGCGGCAGCCATATATCTTGAGCCTCTTGTGCCCGCCCTTGACGAAAATAGCTGTATGCAAGCCAGTATTTATGGCCATTGCTGAGATTGGTTTTATTAGTGAAGTATGCTGATATCCCTGGCCAATCTTGCTCTCTGAGCATATTCGCCAGATGCCACTGCATGAGCTTTTTATCATGGCCCGCATCGGGCACTTTATTTAACCAAAACTTCGCTTCATCATGCTGTTTTACCGCTAATGCATAAGCAAAGGCATAGTTAATTTCCTGACGTTGCTCATCGGTAAAAGTGAACATGTTATCGAGTTTGGTCCATGCTCGAATCGCTAGTTCCGGATCTCGCCATACCAAACGCTTAACACCATAATGAGCAATTTCCGCTTCTTTGCTGCTTTTGTTTTTGAACCGGTACAAACCTGCTGCAGCACTGGGGTCTTTGCGCACCGCAGAATATAAATCCGCTAAATAACGCTCATTTTTCGGTAGCAATGTTTTCAGGTAGCGCAGCAAGTGGTGTTCGCCCTCTCGTGCTGCCAGCCCTACCCGTTGCCATACCCGTTGTGGGGTTTGCATCCCAGCATCACGCCACTTAGCGAACAAGGAGTCACACTGTTTCGGTTGAGATTGTCCAACCACCCAGAGATCAGCAACTTGCGCTAATATTGCTCGCTCAGGGGCGCCTAGTTGCAATTGAAAATCTAGGTACTGGCACTTTAACTGCGCATCGCTTGTCGGTTGATAGTTAGCAACAAAGTCGGCTTTTCGTCCTCTTTTAGCTAAGTAGTTAAGCCAGGCTCGACGCACCGGCCACTCGAGGGGAGTATTTTGGTACACGCTCAAAAAGCGCTCTATTTCTATTTGATATTTTAACTGCGGATGGCGTTTATAAAAGGCCATCTCGACATAAGGCTTAAGGGGGTGATCGAGTTGGCTATTGAGGCGCTTAAACTCTTTATAGTTGCCTGACCAAGCCACCTTTTCCGCCTCTAAAAAATCGTCATTGTCACTGGCTAAAGAAGCACTGGAGGCGTGCAGTAGGGATGCAGCCAGTAACACATGTATAAATCGTTTCATGATAATCCTACGTTTTATCGCGCGAAACACAGGTAACGGAATAACACTAAAAATGCTCAAAAAGGCACGTTACCATTATTGGTTCAACGAACCATCTTAACTGTACTACATTAATGGATGAGTTTTGACCTTTAGTAACCGCATCTATACGTGTTTTGGTCGCATCTCGTATCAGCGTTAATTTTTAACCGAATGTAAATTTTAGCCGGAAATTTTCATTGCATTTTCGGATTAAAGACGCGACACTGATCGAAAACCCAACTCATCGTACCAGTTTCACATGAAACAAAGGGAGATACCCATGATATTTCAGAGCGATTCCTTTGTAGTCTCTTTTATAAAGGACCAAATTGCTGAGTTTAAGTTCACTGTACCTGGTTCAGTGAATAAACTATCGCAACAAACCTTAAACGACTGCTTAGAGGCCATCAAAGAATTACGTCAACGTGACGACATTAAAGGCATGGTATTTACCAGCGATAAAGATCACTTCATCGTTGGTGCTGATATTTTTGAATTCCTACCCACTTTCCAAAGACCAGAGCAAGAGCTTGTAAGCTGGATTAAAAACGCAACCGATGTGTTTGATGCTTTAGAAGACTTACCTTTCCCTACTATCAGTGCCATCAATGGTATGGCTCTTGGCGGTGGCTGTGAGTGGGTTCTGGCGACCGATTTCCGTGTTGGTAGCAGCAAAGCTAAGATCGGTTTACCTGAGACCAAACTGGGTATTATGCCCGGCTTTGGTGGCACCGTGCGTTTACCTCGTATCATCGGTGCAGACAATGCCATGACTTGGATCACTACGGGTCAGGAAAACCGTGCCAATGATGCACTAAAAGTAGGCGCACTTGATGCTGTGGTTGCTGAGGACGCGCTTGTTGATGCATGTATCAACATGCTGGAGCAAGCCATTGCGGGTAAGCTTGATTGGCAAAAGCGCCGCGCAACGAAACAAGCGCCATTGAAAATGAATAAGGTAGAGCAAGGCATGAGCTTTGCCATGGCCGAAGGCATGGTTATGGGCAAAACTAAAGGCCACTACCCAGCGCCAGTGCTTGCAGTGAAAACCATTAAAGAAGCCGCAAATATGAGTCGCGACGAAGCCATGGCAGTAGAAAATGCCAACTTCGCCAAGCTGGCTAAAACCAATGAAGCGGCTGCGCTAACCGGTATTTTCTTGAACGATCAGTTCATTAAAGGCAAAGCTAAAAAGCAAGCCAAGGGTAGTAGTGTCACCATCAACCAGGCTGCGGTACTAGGTGCAGGCATTATGGGCGGCGGTATTGCTTACCAGTCAGCCTATAAAGGCACACCTATTGTCATGAAAGACATTAACCAAGATGCACTCGACTTAGGTATGGGCGAGGCAGCAAAGCTACTTGGTAAAAAAGTAAAACGCGGCCATATGAACATGGATAAGATGGTCGGCATACTAGGGAAAATCAAACCGACTCTCAACGATGCGGATGTGCAAAGTGCTGATATCGTAGTTGAAGCCGTGGTTGAGAATCCGAAGGTGAAAAAGGCGGTATTAAGCGACCTTGAAAAAACCTTAGGTGACAATGCCGTACTAACATCAAACACGTCGACTATTCGTATTGATGAACTTGCCACAGCGCTAGAGAAACCTGAAAAATTCTGCGGTATGCACTTTTTCAACCCCGTTCCAAAGATGCCTTTGGTAGAGGTGATTCGTGGCGAAAAAACCTCAGAAGATACCATTAACGCTGTAGTCGACTATGCCCTTAAGCTAGGTAAATCGCCTATCGTTGTGAATGACTGCCCAGGGTTTTTCGTAAACCGTGTGCTTTTCCCCTACTTTGCTGGCTTCAGCAAAATGGTTAGCGAAGGAATCAGCTTCGCAAAAATCGATAAAGTCATGGAAAATGTCTTTGGTTGGCCGATGGGGCCTGCCTACCTACTAGACGTGGTAGGTATTGATACCGCTTTCCATTGTACTGGCGTGATGGCTGAAGGCTTCCCTGAGCGTATGGCTCGCCAAGAGAAAGATCCGGTCGCCGTATTTGCAGAAGCTAAACGCTACGGTCAGAAAAATGGCAAAGGCTTCTACAGCTATGCCCCTGATCGCCGTGGCCGTTTGAAGAAGAGCCATGATGACGAGGCGTTAAAGTTACTATCAACGCTGAGCGACAGTGAGAAAGACGTTGATAAGCAGGAAATGATCGACCGCTGTATGGTGCCGATGATCAACGAAGTTTTACTTTGCCTTCAAGAAAACATCATTGCTTCACCTCAAGAAGCAGACATGGCATTGGTATATGGTATTGGCTTCCCGCCGTTCAGAGGCGGTGTATTCCGCTATTTAGACCAAGTCGGCCTAGCTAACTTTGTAGCAACTGCCGATAAGTACGCACACCTTGGTGCGATTTACCAAGTATCTGACCAAACACGTCAATGGGCCGAGCAAGGCCGCGTGTTTTATCAAGTGGAGGGACAATAATCATGAATAATGTTGTCATCGTCGATTGTATTCGTACACCTATGGGCCGCTCAAAAAATGGCGTATTCCGCCACAAGCGTGCTGAGGACCTTAGTGCCCACTTGATGAAAGGCCTGTTAGAGCGCAACCCTGCTGTGGATCCTGCGTCAATAGACGACATCTACTGGGGTTGCGTACAGCAAACCTTAGAACAAGGCTTTAACGTCGGCCGTAACGCCGCACTGTTAGCGGGTATTCCACACACAGTACCAGCAGTTACTGTAAACCGGTTATGCGGCTCATCAATGCAAGCGTTGCATGATGCGGCACGCGCAATTATGACCGGTGCCGGCGATACTTACCTTATCGGGGGTGTGGAGCATATGGGCCATGTACCGATGACCCATGGTAATGATTTCCACCCAGGGCTCGCTACTTCTGTAGCTCAAGCCGCAGGTGTGATGGGACTAACCGCTGAATACCTTGCCACCTTGCACGGTATTAGCCGCGAGCAACAGGACCAGTTCGGCGCTCGCTCACACCAACGAGCTCATGCAGCCACAGTAGAAGGTCGCTTTAAAAGCGAGATTCTGCCGATGGAAGGCCATGATGAAAGTGGTGCATTGACCTTGGTTGAAGATGATGAAGTTATTCGTCCAGAAACCACCGTCGAGGGTTTATCTCAGCTTCGTCCTGTATTTAACCCGGCTTCTGGTAGCGTCACTGCAGGCACATCTTCAGCGTTGTCTGACGGTGCTTCTGCCATGTTGGTTATGAGTGAAGACAAAGCTAAAGAGCTAGGCTTGCCAATTCGTGCTCGGGTTAAGTCAATGGCGGTCGCCGGCTGCGATCCATCAATCATGGGTTATGGTCCGGTACCTGCGACCAAGAAGGCATTGGCGCAGGCAGGCATCAGCATTGATGATATTGACGTTGCTGAGCTTAATGAAGCATTCGCAGCGCAGTCTTTACCGGTGCTAAAAGACTTAGGTCTATTGGATAAGGTCGATGAAAAAGTGAATCTAAATGGCGGTGCAATTGCACTTGGGCATCCATTGGGTTGCTCCGGTTCACGTATTAGCACCACGCTTATCAATATTATGGAAGATAAGGACGCTAAATACGGCCTTGCAACCATGTGTATTGGTTTAGGCCAAGGTATTGCTACGGTGTTCGAACGTCCATAGCCACATCAGCTTGGTGACAAAAAGGCGGGTTAAGCATTATTGCTCCCGCCTTTTTTCTTATCTAAAGTTTGGGTAAACTAGCGCTTTTATTCTAAGGCAACGACACCAATGAACTTTGACCAAGCCGACCATGTTCTTGACGCCATGGGCCTACGTTGCCCCGAACCGGTGATGATGGTACGCGGCACCGTGCGCAAAATGCGCCAAGGCGAGACCCTGCTGATCACCGCTGATGACCCTTCAACGACTCGTGATATTCCCAGTTTTTGTCGTTTTATGGACCACACCTTGGTGGCCCAGAAAACCGAGCAAGCCCCGTATCAGTATTTGATCAGAAAAGGCCAGTAGACCTTATTCAAACACTTGATTGACTGTTACCAAGGGCTTTTTAAAGCGAGAGAAATTGATAGACACTTTGTACCAACCTTTCTCTTCTGGCGTAAAGCTAAAATAGTTGTACACGCTGTTGCAGTCTGCTTGAACCGGTAGGCCGAGCTCTAACGTTTTATCGAGCCCTTCGTCAAGATAACCGCAATTATAACCAGCACTCCACTGGGCATCGGCTATTTTGAACTCATAGGCCTTCCCCGGCGTAGAGAAGCGAATTTTGGTCTCATAGATGGCTGGCGCCACCCGTTGCATTTGATACTCTGGCTGTGCATCCCACAACGAGAAATCGCCACGCAAGAATAACGGCTTTTTCACTTCCTCAGCAGGCACGATATCATCGATAGTCACTGAGCTTGAGCAAGCCCCTAATAGTAAGGCTGAAACGAGTAACGGAATTTGCTTTGTCATTATTATTTGTTTCCACTTTAAGCGCACTTTTCTCCAGTCTAAGAAATTAGTGCAAAGGCTTCAATAAAAAAGCCAGCTTAATGCTGGCTTTTACTATCACTATGAAAAATACTCACTATTTCTGTAAAACAGAAATGTCAGCCACTTGCAGAAACAGCGATTGTAATTGTGACAATAGCGCCAAGCGATTGTTCTTAACGGCATCATCGTCGGCCATCACCATTACGTTATCGAAAAAGGCATCAACACTTTGACGAATATTGGCCAATTCACTTAATGCCTGCTGATAATCGCCCTGTTCATACAATGGCGATAACTTCGCTTGATAGGCCGCTACTTGCTCAGCCAAAGTCTGCTCGGCTGGCTCTTGAAGTAACGCTTTATCAATGGCACCGACTTCCTTGATGTCATTTTTGCTGAGGATGTTACCCACTCGTTTATTTGCCGCTGCCAGCGCTTCTGCAGGCTCTAAGCTACGGAAATGGCTTACCGCCTTTACACGCATGTCGAAATCAAGGGGTTTAGAAGGTCGACGCGCCAACACAGCCTGAATCACATCAACGGCAATACCCTGCTCTTGATACCAAGTACGGAAACGCCCTAGGAGGAAATCAAATACATCCTCAGCGACATTACTGTTACTGAGCTTATCAGCAAACAGTTGCTGTGCTTTGGCAATAATATCAAGCACATCTAAAGGTAGTTGCTTCTCTACCATGATCCGAAGCGCGCCAATTGCTGCACGACGCAGGGCAAATGGGTCCTTGTCACCTTTCGGAGCTTGGCCGATACCAAAAATACCCACTAAGGTGTCGAACTTATCTGCCAGAGCCACAGCACAAGCGATAGTGCTATGTGGTAATTCATCCCCAGAGAAACGCGGCATATATTGCTCGTTCATGGCATTGGCGACATCTTCATGCTCGCCGTCATGGCGAGCATAATGCATCCCCATCACGCCTTGAACATCAGTGAACTCCATCACCATCTCTGTCATTAGGTCGGTTTTACTTAGTAAACCGGCCCGCTCTGCTAAGGCTTTATCGGCACTCAATTGCTCAGCAATGTAGCCTGATAGCGCACTAATTCGCTCTGATTTATCTTTCAGGGTACCTAGTTGCTTTTGGAACAACACGGAATCAAGAGACGCTAAGCGGCTTTCCAATGTTTTCTTTTTATCTGCCTCATAAAAGAACTGTGCATCAGCCAAACGTGGGCGCACTACTTTCTCATTTCCAGAGATCACGACACTTGGGTCTTTGCTCTCAATATTGGAAACAAATAAGAATTTATTAATCAGCTTGCCATTGCTATCAAGCAGTGGGAAGTATTTTTGGTCGTCTTTCATGGTGTAGATCAGTGCTTCATCTGGCACATCCAAGAACTCTTCTTCAAAAGAGGCGGTTAACGTCACCGGCCATTCAACCAGCGAGGTCACTTCCTCTAACAGTTCTTCATCCATCGCGACCTGGGCACCCACTTTTGCTGCAGCGGCATCAATTTGATTACGGATCATCGCTTTGCGCGCCTCGTAATCCGCGACAACGTAGGCTTCCTTCAGCTTAACTAGCGCCTCATCGGCGTGATGAATAGCGACTTTCTCTGGGTGATGGAAGCGATGCCCCTGAAGCTCGTTACCGATCGCTTTACCAAGAATTTCACCTTGAACTAAGCTTGCACCGTAGAAAATGGTCGCGGTATGTACCGGGCGAATAAACTGAGTCTTGTTAGCTCCCCAACGCATAGGTTTAGGGATAGGTAGTTTAGTTAATGCCTTAGCTACGGCGTCTACAATCAGCTCTTGTACCGCTTGACCAGGAACATTGGCCTTGTGTAGTAACCACTCGCCTTTATCGGTGGTATGGCGCTCCGCATCACTGACTTCAATACCACAGCCACGAGCCCAACCCAATGCCGCTTTGGTTGGGTTGCCATCGGCGTCAAACGCAGCCTTGACTGCTGGGCCACGCTTCTCGACCACTTTGTCTTGTTGTTTTTCGTCCAGTTGCAACACCATCAACCCCAACCGGCGAGGCGATGCATACCACTGCACACCTTGGTGCCCGAGAGTAAGCTCATCCAGTTGTGCGGTTAATGCATCAGCAAAGGCCTCTGCAAGTGTGCGCAGAGATTTCGGTGGTAACTCTTCAGTACCAATTTCGACTAAAAGATTCTGTTGTAACATAGGTATTCTTAATCCTTACACAGCGGGAATCCGAGCGCTTCACGCGCCGCGTAGTAGCTTTCTGCACAGGCTTTAGATAAGGCTCTAACGCGCAGAATATAACGTTGTCTTTCTGTCACTGAGATAGCGTGACGTGCATCGAGAAGGTTGAATGCATGCGATGCCTTCATCACTTGCTCATAAGCTGGTAATGGCAACTCTGCTTCTATGAGTTTTTGACTTTCCTTTTCGCACTGGTCGAATTGCTTAAATAGCGCATCAACGTCGGCATGTTCGAAATTGTATTTCGACTGCTCTACTTCGTTTTGGTGGAAAACATCACCATAAGTCACTTTGCCCATCGGGCCGTCAGCCCACACAAGGTCGTAAATACTGTCCACACCTTGAATATACATGGCTAAGCGCTCTAGACCATAGGTGATTTCGCCGGTTACTGGCGCACATTCAAGCCCCCCTACTTGCTGGAAATAGGTGAACTGCGTGACTTCCATGCCATTTAGCCACACTTCCCATCCTAATCCCCAAGCACCCAGAGTTGGCGATTCCCAGTTGTCTTCAACAAAACGGACTTCATGCTTAAGTGTGTCAATTCCCAATGCAGCGAGTGAACCCAAGTATAGGTCTTGGATATTGTCTGGAGACGGCTTTAAAACTACCTGAAATTGATAGTAATGCTGTAGACGGTTAGGGTTTTCACCATAGCGGCCATCGGTAGGACGGCGACAAGGCTGTACATACGCACTCGACATTGGCTCTGGGCCAACGGCTTTTAAAAAGGTGAGTGGATGAAACGTGCCTGCGCCCACTTCTAGATCAAAAGGCTGTGCAATAACACAGCCCTGCTGTGCCCAGTAATCCTGTAACGCTAGGATAAGGCCCTGAAAGGTTTGTAAGTCGTATTTTTGCATAATGAGGTTAGATTCTGCTGCTTTGAGTGCGGTTTTATTGCTCACAGTATACCTGCTGCCACGCCGTGTTTTAAGCAGTTTCTTTTACAGTGGCTCTGTAGCTAGCAACCCCTTCCTTTCACATTCATAATCTATTCATTTAACAATCACTGAATTATTTCTTCTCGCCTAGTTCATTATTCGTATTTTCAATTCTTCTTTATTGCATTATCAGCAAAGTAGTCTAGCTTTGTTAAATTGGTGTTAACCACACTAACAACCAATAAACTATAACTAAGATAGGATTCGAAATGAAAAAGACACTTTTAGCCACAGCGGTATTCGCTGCATCCACCGGTATAGCCACTGCACAAAGCGCCCCTAGTTTTACTGGCATGGCGGCACAGATGGAGATCGATAATACCTGTATTATCCGTTTTAATGACTCGGTTTCTCGCTTTGATGTCGAAGGTAAAGCACGCGGTATGTTGACTAAAGCACAAGCTCAAGCCAAGCACCTATATAAAAATGCGATCAAAGGTATGGCTGTTAATATGAGCTGCGCTAAAGCGAAAACGGTATTTGCAGACGATGCCGATGTGATGCGCTTCACCGAGGATGGCATTGCCTATGCCTCGCCAGCAAAAAAAGGTAAACCCGGCGGCGGTGGCAGTCAATCTCAGCAAACGCCTTGGAGTGTCACGCGTGTTGGCGGTCCAGTGGATGGTTCTGGCTATACCGCGTGGGTACTCGATACCGGTATTGACTTAGACCATGCTGACCTCAACGTTGATGCTAACCGTGGCTTCACCGCATTTACTAAAGGGCGTGACGCAGATATGGATGATGGCAATGGTCATGGTACTCATGTCGCCGGCACTATCGCTGCTCTTAATAACGGTATCGATGTCGTTGGTGTTGCTGCAGGTGCTGATGTGGTCCCTGTAAAAGTGCTCGATTCTCGCGGTTCTGGCAGCTGGTCTGGGGTACTAGCAGGTATTGATCATGTCGCCGCTAATGCCTCACCAGGAGACTGTGCAAATATGAGTTTAGGCGGAGGCTTCAATCAGGAGCTTAACGATGCGGTCGAAAATGCCGCACAACAATCGGGGGCTTTTTTTGTAGTGGCTGCAGGCAATGAAAGCCAAGATGCCAATAATGTCTCTCCAGCGAGCGCTTCTCATAACCGGGTTTATACTATTTCAGCAACAGATAGCAGCGACCGCTTTGCTAGTTTCAGTAACTTTGGCAACCCACCTATCGATTATGCCGCACCTGGAGTCGGTATTCTTTCTACACGCCAAGGAGGTGGCACTACCACGATGTCTGGCACATCAATGGCCTCACCAGCGGCGTGCGCAGTGATCATGATGAGCAATGGTAACCCAGGCACGGATGGTTCGGCGTTGAACGATCCTGATGGCAATGCCGATGATATTATCCATCTATAATATTAAGTATTAAATCAGTAAAAATCCACCTGCTTAGCAGGTGGCTTTGACACTGCCCCC